>Ga0316622_100002247_pt1 | contig 13236 bp, 8 predicted proteins | sample OWC_Aug_OW2_C1_D_FD_207646 | JGI IMG/M metagenome (GOLD analysis project Ga0316622, IMG submission 207646) | Wetland soil microbial communities from Old Woman Creek delta, Ohio, United States - OWC_Aug_OW2_C1_D5_C | ecosystem: Environmental > Terrestrial > Soil > Wetlands | place: USA: Ohio... | reverse complement strand
TCGTGGGGCCGACCGCGGTCGAGGCACCGATGGACGAACTGATCAATCAGTGGACAACGCAGTGCGCAGACGCCGCGGCGATCGGCTGCGGGGCGATCGGCGCCAGCATCGAGGTCGAGCTGGTGAACCTCATCCGTGGGCTGCAACGCAGCGGCAGCGTGGATCGGCAGACCCTGTTCGACGCCGCGCACGCCGACTTCCCGTTGCTCACGCAGCTCGCCATGAGCCTCATGTATAACGCCCAGACGCCCGAGGAAGTGGAGTTCGCGCTAAAGATGACCGAGCATCCCGCTGCGGGTGTGCGCGAGGCCGCCCGCCGGATGCTGCAAGGCTCCGACGATTCCCGGTGGAAGCCGATCGAGCGCTGGTGGAAATCCACGCGCGGCGCCGACGGCGGCGGGCCGGCGAGCGGCCTCGTCCCCGACCTCGAGCCGCTTGCCCGCTACTTCGGGGTCGAGACCTTGGAAGGACTGCGCCATCGCCCGTTCGGAAGCGACGAGCGCAGCGTGATGTTTACCACGACGGAGCCCGCGGATGTCGTGGTCAAGCGCCTATCCAAAGGCAAGACGGTCATGACTAAGCAGAGCGACATGAAGAAGGACATGGAGTCCTTCGAGGACGCCATGATGAGCATGCAGAAGGAGATGATGGCTGCAGCGCAGTCGGGCGACATGGACAAGATCGACAAGCTCACTCAGAAGATGATGGAGATGCAGGAGAAGCTGACCGGCGGTGACTTCGCCGCAATCAACACCGACGACGACTCCGAGGGTATCTTGCTCGAGAAGGATGCGAAGACCGGCGCGCCCTTGAGTGTGGCGCGTGTCAAGCGCGACGAGGAGTGGGGGCAGACCGTGGTGATCATCGAGCGCAATCAGCCGAACTAGCGCCGGCCCACAGTGCGGCGCAGCCCACCTTGAGCATGGCCGTTCCGCGAGCACGCGCAATGAGGATCGTGTCGAAGGCGCTGTCCGCGGCTGACTTCAGGTCGACGGGGCGGAAGGGTGTCGTTCGCACGCTTCCGTCACGAAACCGGCGTACCGGCGCTGTCCGCCAGCACCTGCAGCGCCGCCTGGACCCCGCTGCCCTTCACCGGCACGCCGGCCAGCTTGAGTCCCATCTCTACGCCGCTCAACGTCCCTGCGAGCATCAGGTCGTTGAAGTGGCCGAGGTGCCCGATGCGGAAAACCTTGCCCTGCAGCTTCCCTAGTCCCATGCCAAGCGACATGTCGAAGCGCTCGAGGACCAAGTCGCGCAGTTTGTCCGCGTCATGCCCGATGGCCATGACGACGGTGGTAAGCGAGTTGCTGTACTCCTCTGGGTTGATGCATAGGATCTCGAGCCCCCACGCGCGCGCGGCCGCGCGCGTCGCCTCGCCGTGGCGCGCATGCCGCGCGAAGACATTGCTCAAGCCTTCCTCTTCGAGCATGCGCAGCGCCTCGCGCAAGCCGTACAGCAGATTCGTCGCCGGCGTATATGGGAAGAAGCCCTTGGTGTTGGGCCCGAGCATCTCGTCCCAGCTCCAGTACGAGCGCGGCAGCTTCGCCGTCTTGTTCGCGGCAAGCGCCTTGTCGTTGATCGCGTTGAACGACAGGCCCGGCGGCAGCATCAGGCCCTTCTGCGAGCCGCCCACGGTGACATCCACGCCCCACTCGTCCATGCGGTAGTCGATTGAGGCGAGCGAGGAGATGGTGTCCACCATCAGCAGGGCAGGGTGCTTCACCCGATCCATCGCCGCGCGCACCGCGGGGAGCTGCGTCACCGCGCCGGTCGAGGTCTCGTTGTGCACGACGCACACCGCCTTGATGGCGTGCGCACGGTCTTCCGCGAGCTGCGCTTCGATCAGGGCGCTCTCCGCGCCGCGCCGCCAGTCGCCAGGGATAAACTCGATCTCCAGCCCCAGGCGCGTGGCGAGCCGTCGCCACAGCGTAGCGAAGTGGCCGCTTTCGTACATCAGCACGCGATCGCCCGGCGAGAGCGTGTTGACCAGCGCGGCTTCCCAGGCACCGGTTCCCGACGCGGGATAGATGATGACCGGGTGCTTCGTCTGGAACACCTTACGCATGCCCGCGAGCACTTCCAGTCCGAGTGCAGCGAACTCCTGACCGCGATGGTCGATGGTCGGCGCATCGATGGCGCGCAGCACGCGGTCGGGTACGTTGGTCGGCCCGGGGATCTGCAGGAAGTGGCGGCCGGTGTGACGGGTCATCTGCGGGTTCCAATCGTTGCTGGTGGTGAACGTGTCCTATAGGATACCCGGCCTTGCCTCCACACTGCCGTCGGTGCCCTTCGGGATGAAGCGAGCGGTTGCGATCATCGTCATCGGGCAATTGTTCGGCGTGTCGTTGTGGTTCAGTGCCAACGCCGCGGCGGGGGACTTGGCGCGTGCGTGGAGCATGACCCCCGCCCAGCTTGGCCTGCTCACCAATGCCGTACAGCTTGGCTTCATCGCGGGCACGCTGGCCTTTGCCCTCACCGGCCTGGCTGACCGCTTCTCCGCCAGCGGCATCGTTTTTCTCTGTTCGGTATTCGGCGCCGCCTGCAATGCCGGGTTCGCGCTGCTTGCCGGCGACCTCGCGCAGGCGTGCGCGTTCCGATTCGCGGTGGGACTGAGCCTGGCCGGCATCTACCCAGTCGGCATGAAGCTGATCGTGTCCTGGGTGGCGGACAAGGCCGGTGCTGCGCTCGGCTTGCTGATTGGCATGTTCACCCTGGGTACCGCCCTGCCCCACGGCGTGCGTGCGATTGGATCCGGGCAGGACTGGAAGCAGGTCGTGCTCGTCTCCTCACTGCTGGCGCTGATCGGCGGCATCGCCGTGCTTGCGGTGGGCGACGGGCCACACCTGCGGCGCGGCACCGGCCCCTCGCCCGGGTGGGGAAACGTCCTCGGCGTGTTTCGACTCCCGCGCTTCCGCGCCTCGGCCTTCGCTTACTTCGGCCACATGTGGGAGCTGTATGCGTTCTGGACGGTGGTCCCGCTGCTGGCCGCACGTGCGGTGAGCACCGCGTCAGACACCGCAGTATCTGCGCTGGCCTTCGCGATCATTGCCGTTGGCGGCGTCGGATGCGCGCTCGGGGGACGTCTCTCGCAGCGCATCGGCAGCGCGCGGGTTGCTGCGATCGCGCTGGCGGGCTCGGCGCTGCTGTGTGCGGTCTATCCCGTGCTGGCTTCCGCGCCGCAGTGGCTGGTCATCGCGACGCTGTTCGTCTGGGGCGTGGCGGTGATCACCGACTCGCCGCAGTTCTCGGCATTGTCGGCCGGCAACTGCCCGCCCGAGAGCGTTGGCAGCGCGCTGGCGATCCAGAACGCGATCGGTTTCGCGGTCTCGGTGGTCGGGATCGCCGTGGCGACCGGAAGTATCGAACGGCTTGGCGAGAACGTCGCCTGGGTGCTGCTGCCGGGCCCCTTGCTGGGCTTGCTTGCGTTGAAGCCATTGCTGCGGCCCGGCTGAGGACGCGGCGCTACCACTTCGAGTAGACAGCGGAGGGAGCCCTCTATCTCCCTCCGCCTTCCCAACGGACAGCCGAAACATCCGCCGGACGTCGACGTCTAGTCGTCGAAGACCTCCACGCCGATCAGGCGTGAGATGCGGATCGGCACCCCCTCCTTGTGCAGTTCCACCACCCGCTGCTGCAGTTCGCGCTCCGCCACGGTCATGCGTGCGCGCTGCCGGGTGTATTCGGCCCAGGACTTGATGACGAAGCGCTCGACGTAGCGTCCCTCGTCCTCCAGGTCGCGGAAGATGCGCCAGCTGCTCGCGCCGTTGCGCCGACGCACGCCTTCGACCGCACTCACCGCATGCAGGAATGCTTCACGATGCGCCCTCTCCACGCGGTACTCGATCTGGATCAGCACGGGGCCGTCGTCCGCTCCGGGCTGAATGGCCAGCGACAGTTCCGGCAACTGCACGCCCATGGTGACGTCCGCTTCGTTGCCCATTGCCACGCGCACCCTTCGCGTGAGCAGCAGGAGGAGCAGCATGATGAGCGCCGAAACCACCAGCGCGGTGCGGGTGTCGGTCAGGGAGGCCACCGCCCCCCACAGGATGCTGCCCAGCGCGAGGCTGGCCTGCACCGCGACCAGATTGGTCGATACCGCGCGCGCGCGCACCCAGGCGGGTGCCGCGCTTTGGGTGCCGGCGGAAAGGCTCGCGTGTACGCTGACCCAGGCCGCCCCAGCGGCGGCGGTACCGATGACTGCCAGCGCGGTCCACGGTGCGAACGCGATCACCAGGACAGCCGCTGCCCACAGCAGGATCCCGCCGATGATCACGGTGTTGAGCGGCACGCGCCGCAGGTGCCTCGGGATCCAGAGCGCGCCGACGACCGCCCCGGCGCCGAAGAAGCCGAGCAGCATCCCAAAGCCGCCCGCGCTCAGTTGCAGCTGGTCGCGCGCGATGACTGGCAGAAGCGCCCACAGCGAACTGGCGCAGGAGCTGAACGTGAGGTTGCGAATCACCGCCGACTGAAGCGGCGGCGAATGCCGCAGGTAACGAAAGCCGCTGCTCAATCCCGAGAACAGTGTCTCGGGTGCGCCCGGGATGGAGCGCGCGGCCGGACGCCAGCCCCGCAGCGCGACCAGCATCACCACGAAGAACAGTGCGCTGGCGAGCATCGCACTGCCCGAGCCAATCCACGCTGCCAGCGCACCGGCCAGCGCCGGTCCCACTGCGCGCGCGACGTTGAAGGCGACCGCGCCGAGCGCGACCGCCCGAGCCAGTTCGGGACGCGGCACCAGGTCGTTGATCATCGCCTGTTGTGCCGGCATGTAGAAGATGAAGCCGATGCCGGTAAGGAAGGTGAGGATCAGCAGCGACATCGGCTCGATCATGCCGCCCAGCGTGGCGACGCCGAGCACGGTGGTGGAGGCGAGCAGCAGCGCCTGCGTGGCCATCACCACCAGGCGCCGGTCCACGATGTCGGCAAGCGTTCCGGCGACCATGCCGACCAGCAGGGCCGGGCCGGTGCTCGCGGTCTGCACCAGCGCAACCATGAAGGCCGAAGGCGTGAGCGTCGCCATCAGCCAGGCGGCCACGGTCGCGTGCATGGTGAAGCCCAGCGCTGTGGCGATCGAGCCGAAGTAGAAGCGGCGAAAACGCGGCAGGCGCAGGGGCGAGCCGCGCAGGCGGCGGGCGAGGGCCGAGCGCAGGGCAGCGACCTGTGAGGTTGACTGCTGCAAGAGAAGAACCGGGGCCGAGTCGGGTAATGGAAGCGGCATTGTCTCAGCAGCGGGTGTGGCGTGCGCGCGGCGTGCGTGTGCGGGGCACACGAGGATTACAATGAGCCCTCCATGGCCGTCTCGTCCCAACCGATCCGCATTTACGCCGCGCCCGAGCGCCCGGCGCACCCGCTCGAAGCCCGCCTGCGCCGTGAAGTCGATGGCGAGGTGTTGTTCGACGCCGCCAGCCGCGGCCGCTACAGCACCGACGCCTCCATTTACCAGATCGATCCGATCGGCGTGGTCGTGCCGCGTAACGAGGAAGCCGCGCGCGTGGCGCTGCAGATCGCGGCCGAAGCTTGCGTGCCCATTCTCCCGCGCGGCGCAGGCACCTCCCAATGCGGCCAAACGGTCGGCGCGGCGCTGGTCATCGACAACAGCAAGTTTCTCAACGGTGTGCTCGAGATCGACGTCGAGAAGCGCGAAGCGCTCGTGCAGCCCGGCCTCGTGCTCGATCACCTGAACGCTTCGCTGCGCAAGCAAGGGCTGTGGTATCCGGTGGACGTGTCCACCTCCGCGCAGGCCACACTCGGCGGCATGGCGGGTAACAACTCCTGCGGCTCGCGCTCCATCCGCTACGGCAACATGGTGCACAACGTCCTGGGCATCGATGCGTGGCTCAGCGATGGATCTCGCTGGAGCTTCGGCTCCAGCGACGACCTGGCAAAAGCGCCGGCCGGCTACCGCGCGCTGATCGGGAAGATCCACGCGATCGCGCAACGCGAAGCGGCCGAGATCGAGGCGCGCTGGCCCAAAGTGCTGCGCCGCGTGCAGGGCTACAACCTGGACATGGTGATGCCCGGCAAGGCGCACAACCTCGCGCATCTGCTGGTCGGTTCCGAGGGCACGCTGGCCTACTTCGAGCGGCTGCGCCTGCAGCTCTCGCCGATCCCCAAGCACAAAGTGCTCGGCGTGAGTCATTTCCCGACGTTCTACCAGGCGATGGATCTGGCCCAGCACATCGTCAAGCTCGACCCCGACGCGGTGGAGCTGGTGGACCGGACGATGATCGACCTGGCACTCGACATCCCGCAGTACCGCGATGTCATGCATCGCTACGTGCGCGGCAAGCCGGAAGCGATCCTGCTGGTCGAGTTCGCCGGCGAGGCGCGCGACGAACAGCTCGCGAAGTTGAAGCGGCTAGTCGAACTGATGGCCGACCTCGGCCTGCCGAGCAGCGTGGTGGAAGTCACCGAAGCCGCCGCGCAGAGGGACATCTGGGAGGTGCGCAAGGCTGGCCTGAACATCATGATGTCGATGAAGGGCGACGGCAAGCCGGTGTCCTTCATCGAGGACTGCGCGGTGCCGCTGGAACATCTGGCCGAGTACACCGCGCGGCTCACCGAAGTGTTCGCGAAGCATGGGACACGCGGAACCTGGTATGCGCATGTCTCCGTCGGCACCCTGCACGTGCGGCCGGTGCTGAACATGAAGGACGACGGCGCCCTGAAGATGCGCGCCATCGCCGAGGAGGCCTGCGAGCTGGTGCGCAGGTTCAAAGGGGCCTATTCGGGCGAGCACGGCGATGGGCTGGTGCGTTCTGAGTGGATCGAGCCGATTCTGGGCGAGAAGCTCGCGCGCGCGCTGGGCGAGATCAAGTCCTTGTTCGACTCGAGAGGCTTGATGAACCCGGGCAAGATCGTGCGTCCGTCGAAGATGGATGACCGCAGCCTGTTCCGCTTCAAACCCGGCTATCGCACCGAGGCGCCTGACACGGCGCTCGACTGGAGCGAGTGGGATGGCTTCGCGGGCGCGGTGGAGATGTGTAACAACAACGGCCATTGCCGCAAGTTCGACGCGGGCACGATGTGCCCCTCGTATCGTGCCACGCGCGACGAGCAGCATCTGACGCGGGGGCGTGCCAATACCTTGCGCCTGGCGTTGAGCGGACAGTTGGGGGACGAATCAAGCGCCACCGAAGCGGTTCGCGCCGCCCTCGACCTGTGCGTCAGCTGCAAGGGCTGTAAGCGTGAATGTCCAACCGGGGTGGACATGGCGCGCGTGAAGATCGAGTTCCTGCATCGTTGGCACCGCACCCATCCGCATTCGCTGCACGAGAAGCTGATCGCCTATCTCCCCCGTTATGCGCCGACGGCGGCCAAGCTGGCCCCGCTGATGAATCTGCGAAACCGTGTGCCCTTGCTTGCTCGGATGACCGAGGGCTTGACGGGGTTCAGTGCGAAGCGGTCATTGCCCGCCTGGAAGCGCGATACGTTCCTGAGATCTTCGAAGGACAGCGCTTCCAGCAGAACCGATCGCGAAGTCCTGCTCTTCGCCGACAGCTTCAACAACTACTTCGAGCCGGAGAACCTGCAAGCGGCCCAGCGGGTGCTCGAGGCCGCGGGGTATCGCGTGCACATCGCGCGGCCGGCCACCGGCGGCCGGCCGCTGTGTTGCGGACGCACCTTTCTCTCGGCTGGCATGGTGGAAGAGGCGCGCGTGGAAGCGCGGCGCCTGATCGAGGCGATCAAACCGTTTGCCGATCGGGGCGTGCCGATCGTCGGTCTGGAACCGTCCTGCCTGCTGAGCCTGCGCGACGAGTATCTGGTGTTGGGGCTCGACGAGGACGAGGTCGGCGTGATCGCCGAGCGCGCCGACCTGTTCGAGGAGTTCCTGGTCGACGAGCTGGACGCCGGCCGCCTGCAGTTGCCTCTGCAGTCCCTCGACGGCCAGCGCGCGCTGCTGCACGGTCACTGCCACCAGAAGGCCTTCGCGGCGATGCCCGCGGTGGAACGCGCCTTGAAGCTGGTGCCCGGCCTGCAGGTCGAGACTGTCGAGTCGAGCTGCTGCGGCATGGCCGGCGCGTTCGGCTACGAGGCCGAGCACTTCGACGTGTCGATGAAGATGGGCGAATTGAGCTTGCTGCCCAAGGTGCGCGAGGCTGACGCGAACACGTGGATCGTGGCCGACGGCACCAGCTGCCGCCATCAGATCCACGATGGCGCGAAGCGCGATGCGTTACATGTTGCGCGGGTGCTGGAGCGGGCGTTGCGCTGACGTCTTTCCGCCGAAACCCACCGTCTTCCTCATCCCGGCCATCGGTTGTCGTGTCAATCCAGGTAGCCGGTCTCTTTCTGGATGATCGGCGTCCACTTGTCGATCTCGGCCTTCAGCCAGTCGCGCAGCCCGGCCGGCGTCACTTTCTGGTCGCCCACCGGCTCGCCGCCCAGTTCGCGGAATCGCCTGACCACTTCAGGATCCTTCAACGCCCGGCGCAATGCATTGCCGAAGGTATCCAGAGCGACTCTCGGTGTCCCCTTCGGCGCATAGATGCCGTGCCACACGATGACCTCGAAATCCTTGACGCTCCCCTCGATCAGCGTCGGCACGTCGGGCAGGGAACTGATGCGCTGGCGCGTGCTGACCCCATACATCTTCACCTTCTTGCCGCGGATGTACGACAGCGTCTGCGTGGTCTGATCGCATAGCAGATCGACGTGCCCACCGAGCAGGGCGGTCATGGCTGGCGCCGTGCCCTGGAAGGGAACGGTGGTCAGTTCCAGGGCGAGCGAACGGCGTAGTTGCATGGCGCACATGTGGGAAGCCGACCCAGGTCCGGCATGGGCCAGGTTGACCGCCTCACGGTTCGAGCGCAGCCAGGCGACCAACGCCTTCATGTTATCGGGCGGCAGATCGGGCCGCCCGACCAGCGTCATTGGCACGTCTACGACCTGACCGATGTATTCGAAGCTGTTGAGCGCGTCGAAGGGCAGGTCGCGATACAGCGCGCGGCTGGTCGCCATGCCGTTGTGATGCAGCAGAAACGTGTATCCGTCCTTCCTGGCGCGCGCGACGTAGCCCGCGCCGATGGTGCCGCCCGCGCCGGTGCGGTTTTCCACGACCACCGACTTGCCCAGCGTCTTGCTCATGGCGTTGGCCAGGATGCGCGCGACGGTATCGGTCGGGCCGCCCGCCGAGAACGGGACCACCAGCGCGACGGGGCGCGCGGGGTAGGACTGCCCCAGCGCCGGGTGGACCACCGACACGAGCGAGGCGAGGCCGAGAAGCAGAAGTCGAACGAACGATGCGGTCATGCGCGCTTAAAGGGGCGAAGGTTGTAAGGAACAGGGTCCGCGCACGGCCCCGTCCGGGCGAATTACGTGCGCGTGTCAGTGAATCTCGGGTTCGGGTGTGGGTGCTGTGCCTTCAAGGAACCGGAAATCGCAGCCCTCGTTGGCCTGCGTGATGTGCTCGGAGAAGATCGCGCCGTATCCGCGCTGGAACTTCTTCGCCGGCTGCTTCCATGCTGCCCGGCGACGTTGCATCTCCTCTTCGCCCACTTTCAGATCGAGCCGGCGGTTCGCCACATCGAGCTCGATGAGGTCGCCGGTCTTGACGAATGCCAGTGGTCCGCCGACGAAACTCTCGGGCGCCACGTGCAGCACGCAGGCACCATAGCTGGTGCCGCTCATGCGCGCGTCGGACAGGCGGACCATGTCGCGCACACCATCCTTGAGCAGCTTCTTCGGAATCGGCAGCATGCCCCACTCGGGCATGCCGGGTCCACCCAGCGGGCCGGCGTTGCGCAGCACGAGGACCGAGTTCGCATCGACGTCCAGATTTTCGTCATCGATGCGTGCCGCCATATCGTTGTAGTCATCGAACACCACGGCCTTGCCGGTGTGCTGCAGCAGCTTGGGATCGGCCGCCGTGGGCTTGATCACCGCGCCGTCGGGAGCGAGATTGCCGCGCAGCACTGCCAGGCCGCCGGTGGATTTCACCGGCGTGTCCATGGGCGCGATGACGTCGTGGATGTAGCTCTTCGCACCCGCGATGTTCTGGCCAAGCGTCTTGCCGTTCACCGTCTTCTGAGAGCCGTCGATGAGTGTACCCAACTCGGCCATGAGCGCCGGCAATCCGCCGGCGTAGTAGAAGTCCTCCATCAGGTACTTGCCCGAAGGGCGCACGTTGGCGAGCAGCGGTACCTTGGCGGAGATCGCATCGAAGCGCTCCAAGGGCAACGGGAGCCCTGCGCGTCCAGCCATCGCCACCAGATGCACGATGGCATTGGTCGACCCACCCATTGCCATCAGCACGGTGATGGCGTTGTCGAAGGAGCCGTCAGTCAGGATGTCGCGCGGCTTGAGATCCTCCCACACCATCTCGACGACACGCCGCCCGCAGGCCTCGGCCATGCGCGAGTGATTCGAATCGACCGCGGGAATCGCCGAGGACGCCGGCAGCGCGAGGCCCAGCGTCTCGGCCACGCTCATCATCGTGGCGGCCGTGCCCATGGTCATGCAGGTGCCGGCCGAGCGCGCGATGCCCTCCTCGATCTCGCCCCAGGCGCGTTCGTCGATGTTGCCGGCGCGCAGCTCCGCCCAGTACTTCCATGAGTCGCTGCCGCTGCCCAGCGTGTTGCCGCGCCAGTTGCCGCGCAGCATCGGGCCCGCCGGCATGAACACCATGGGCAGGTTCATCGAGACCGCGCCCATGATCAGCGCGGGCGTGGTCTTGTCGCAACCGCCCATCAGCACGCAGCCGTCGGCGGGGTAAGAGCGCAGCAGTTCCTCGGTTTCCATCGCCAGCAGGTTGCGGTAGAGCATGGTCGTGGGTTTCTGGAACGGCTCCGACAGGGAGATCGCCGGCATCTCCACCGGAAAGCCGCCCGCCTGCCACACGCCACGCTTGACCTCCTCCACACGCTGCTTGAAATGCGTGTGGCACTGGTTGATGTCGCTCCAGGTGTTGATGATGGCGATGACTGGTTTGCCGGCGTAGTCCTCACGCGAGTAGCCCATCTGCAGGGTGCGCGAGCGATGGCCAAACGAGCGCAGGTCCTTAGCGCCATACCAGCGATGGCTGCGGAGATCTTCTGGTTTCTTGCGTGCCATGGGAGATGTCGACGAAGTGTGTGGAACGCGCAAACTTAGCACTAAATGGCCGTGGCGTTCCACGCCCGGACGCGTGTATCGAAAGGCCGTCGCTGCCGGACAAAAAAAGCCCGGCGAGGCCTTGCGGCACACACCGGGCATGCTCACCGCAACGACCGGCTAAAGCCTTGCGGTTATTCCAGAGGCTGGAGAAGCACTCAGGAGTGGAGGAGAAATGCCTACATCACCGTAATCTTCCTGCTCGTCGGCGCGCTACGTTTGGGCAGCGTGAGGGTCAGCACCCCGTTCTCGTACTTGGCTTGCGCTCTGGTGTCGTCCACAGTCTGGGGCAGCGTGAGGGTGCGCGACATGGCACCGTACGTGCGCTCTCGATGGATCACGCGTTCGCCTTGCTTGTCTTCCTTCTCGCTCCGCGACTCGGCAAGGATCGTGACCTCTGCGCCATCCACCGAAACCTTGATGTCTTCCTTGCGCGCGCCGGGGATGTCGGCGGTGATGCGATACGACAAGTCATCCTCGCTTGCGTCGACCTTGATCGACTCGATTCGCGGCGCCTGCCCCACGCGTACCGGCCGAAACACCAACCCGCCCATCATGTCGTCCAACTGCTGAAACGGATCAAGGCTCTTCATGTTTGCCATAGGCTGCACGCCCTCATACACTGTTGTTCTCGTGAGCCCGCCGCAGTTCGATTTCCGCTTCGAACCAATCCTGCTCGGGCGATCCGCCGACGAAACCGCGTCGCTCCGCGCGGAAATACGCCGCCTCAGCGACCATGCGCTGCCATGACACAGAACTGTCCTCCCCGCTCGCGGCATCATTACAGGGCACCGCCGTTGCCGAGATCAGCCTGACACGCGCGGACCGCTTCGCAGCCATATCCTTCGCCACGCCCGCACTCCCGGCTTTCGACTTGCCCGTTGCCCGCGCCGCACCCGATCGTGCTTGCTTGCGCCGACCCGTGTCGATGGTGGTTTCGCTATTGCTCACCTCGTTTCGCTCCTTGCCGCTCACGATCCCGGAAAAACCGACAAAGTTAAGTTTCGACCTTTGCTATGTGATGGGCTTTGACCTGAATCAAGTGCTGCGCACGCGCGGCGTGTCCTCCTGATTCAGGCGCGGTATCTTGTGTAAAACCTGCACGCCGCGTATGCGCAGGTGCCCGACTCCAGGGCAGTGTAATGCCGCCATGTGACAAGGAGTAGACTGAAAATACCCTGCACACATCGTTCAAGCGCGTGAGCGCCGGCGCCCACGCCGAAGCAGCGGGCGTAGTTGAGCGAGAGTGCGCGCGTTGATGACGTTGTCGCGCGCCAGCCAGCCGCGGCGCGCCTGCCCGATCCCGAAGCCCAGCATGTCGAATTCGAACTGCGAATGCGCGTCGGAGCCAATTGCGATCCATATGCCTTCGTCGCGCGCCATCCGGCAGTGCACGTCGGTGAGGTCGAGCCGGCGCGGGTGGGCATTGAGCTCCAACGCGACCCCGCGCTGTCTTGCCTTGCGCATGATCTTGAGCATGTCCAAGTCGTAGGCCTCGCGCTCGCCGATGAGCCGGCCCACGGGATGGGCGAGGATATTGACGTGCGGATTGTCCAGGGCCCGCAAGATGCGCGCGGTCTGCTTCCCGCGCGGCAGGCCGAATCGGCTGTGCACGGCGGCGACGACGACATCGAGCCCGGCCAGCACGGCATCGGGCAGGTCCAGCTCACCGTCGTCCAAGATGTCCACCTCGATGCCCTTGAGCAGCGTGATGCCGTCCATGCGTGCGTTGAGGGCGTCGATCTCGGCACACTGCTTCGCCAGACGCACTGCGTCCAGGCCGTGGGCAATGGTTAGCTTCCGGGAATGGTCCGTGATCGCGAGGTACTCCAGTCCGAACTTGCGCGCTGCCTGCGCCATCTCTTCGATCGAGTCATGCCCGTCGCTCGCCTTGCTGTGTGCGTGCAGGTCGCCGTGCAGATCCCGCAGTTCGATCAACTCGGGTAGCTCCCCGCGCGCAGCGGCTTCAATCTCGCCTCGGTCTTCGCGCAACTCGGGCGCAATCCAGGGGAGGCCGATCGCGGCATAAACCGATTCTTCGGTCTCGCCTGCGACCTTCTCGTCGTCGCGGAACACCCCATACTCGTTGATCTTCAGCCCGCGCTCTTGAGCCAGCCGGCGGATGACGATGTTGTGTGCCTTGGA
>Ga0316622_100002246_pt1 | contig 13236 bp, 10 predicted proteins | sample OWC_Aug_OW2_C1_D_FD_207646 | JGI IMG/M metagenome (GOLD analysis project Ga0316622, IMG submission 207646) | Wetland soil microbial communities from Old Woman Creek delta, Ohio, United States - OWC_Aug_OW2_C1_D5_C | ecosystem: Environmental > Terrestrial > Soil > Wetlands | place: USA: Ohio... | reverse complement strand
TCTTTGAGCGACTCCGCCGTCTCCTTGGGTTTGTCCCAGTATCCCTTGCAGGTCGTGTCGCCTTTCACGGCCACTTCCCCCAGCTCGCCCACGGGAACATCCTTGCCGCTGTCATCCACCAGCCGGACATGGACGCCATAGACTTCGGGACCGCAATGCTCACCGATCTCGGAGAGCCTCGGAAGCATGTCCTTTGTGATCGTGCGGGCCACGACACTTGCCGTGCATTCCGTCAGGCCGTAAATGTCGTGGATACTGCCGAGGGTCGGAAACATCTTGTACAAACCCGACACCACTTCGTTTCGAGTAGAACTTCCCCCGGTGTAGATGACCCGCAGGGAGCGGACGTCATATTTCGCGTGATCCGGGAAGGTCGGCACGAATGCCAGCGCTCCGGCGGGAATGTACCAGTAATTCACCTTCTCCTTCTGGATGACCTCGAATGACGTTTTCAGGGCAAAATCGTCATATACCTGGGTCAGACCTCGGCCGTAGTATCCCGTCAGGGAATACCCTCCACAGTGGAACATGGGAAAATGGTTGTAGCAGACATCCGTCGGATAGAGGGGCAATTCAATGAGATAGTTGGCATTGTTCGCCATGAAATTCTTGTGGGTGATCAGCGCTCCCTTCGGCTGGGCGGTCGTGCCACTGGTGTATCCGATAGTCGCAATATCGCTTTCATCGAGGGGTGCGACAGGGTTATCGGCTTTGGAGTCAGCCAGCATCTTTTCATAGGCAATGTAATTCGGCGCCGATGAATAGTTGATGAAATGCTTCAAATTGGGGAGTTCGCCGCGGATGGAATTGATGGTGTCCACGTAGGCATCCCCCACGAAGATAGCGCTCGTGCCGGACTGATTCAAGAGGTATACATATTCCCTCGGGGCCAGGCGGTAATTTAGCGGCACCGCGATCATTCCTCCGGCCGTGATCCCGAAATAAAGTTTGAGGTACCAGGACTTGTTGGAGTCCAGGATCGCGACGCGGTCCCCCTTCTTCAGGCCCATGGCGAATAAGGCGTTGCTGATCCGGTTGACCCGTTCTTTGACCTCCTTGAAGGTGTAACGCTTATCGCCAGAGATAATTCCCATTTTGTTGGGGAACCGTCTCGCGGCATTCAAATACAGATCACGAATTATCATTTTCCCTGTCCCTCCCTTTCTGCGGTCATGTTGAAGATTTTTCCCTTCTCTCCCTCAACCTCCGAGTCCTTTGAGACCGTCAGCCCGGTATACATCTGCCGGCGGTTACATCACCCCCTTTGTCTTTTCATTTCTTGATCCCTTGATGAAAAATACTTTCAGGCCCTTCCCTGCGCAACGCCTCGTTCTGTCACAAATCTTTCCCCACGATGGAGATGCTGATGAGATTCATGGCGGGGAAACCTCCCAGGTTCATCGTGAGGCCCAACTTCGGATCGTTGATCTGCCTCTTGTCGGCCCTGCCCTGGAGCTGCAGGTACATCTCATAGATCATCCGGATGCCGGTGGCCGCAATGGGGTGGCCGAAACTCTTCAAGCCGCCGCTCGGGTTGCAGGGGATCTTCCCGCCGAGGTCATAAAAACCTCTTTCAATGTCGGCAACGGCTTTCCCCCTCGGAGAGATCTGCAGGTCCTCGTATGTCAGAAGCTCCGTGATGGAAAAGCAGTCGTGGACTTCAAACATGCTGATCTCTTCCCGGGGATTGGTCACGCCGGCTTCCTTGTAAGCGGCCATCCCGGCACGGACGGTGGTTTCCACATAACTTCCGTCCCAGCTTGTGTGGAAAAACTCCCTCCCGGAGGTCACGGAGATCTGCGCCGCCTTGACATAGACGGGATCCTTCCGGTACTTCTTCGCCTCGCTTGCGCGGCAGACGATAGCGCAGGCCGCCCCGTCGCTCACACCGCAGCAGTCGTACAAACCCAGGGGCCATGCGATGATGGGGGCTTTCATGATCGTTTCCTCGGACACCTCGTTGCGCAGGTGCGCCTTAGGGTTCAGGGAACCGTTGTGGTGGCTCTTCGAAGAGATGTGCGCCAGAGCCCTCTTGCCCTCCTCGGCCGAAAGCCCGTACTTTGCAAAATAGGCAGTTGCCGCCTGGGCGAACATGCCCGGCGCAGTGATGTTGGGCAGGATGATGCGGTTGTCCGTGCCGAGCAGCTGCCCGAAATCGGGCAACCCCCCGTAGCCGGTATCCTTCAGCTTCTCGCAGCCCAGCGCCAGAGCGATATCGGCCGCGCCGGAGGCCACGGCATAACAGGCGGCCCGAACGGCCTCGGTGCCAGAGGCGCAAAAGTTTTCCACCCGCGTGACGGGGATGTAGGGCAGTTTCAGCGTCGTGGCGAGTCTCACGGCGCTCTTGCCCACATTTTCCGCATCGAACTCCGTGGCGAACCAGGCCGCGTTGATGTCCTTCTTATCGATCCCCGCGTCGGTCAGGGCCTCCATAAAGGCCTCCACAATCAGGTCCTCGGCTGTTTTGTTCCACAGCTCCCCGAACTTGGTGCACCCCATCCCGATGATCGCGACTTCGTCTTTGATTCCTTTCGGCATATGCAAGTCTCCCTTGATCTTGTTACTTTTTCGGAACGGCCTTCCAGTAATACCCGTAATGCCCCCGCTGCCTGTCGGCGTATTTCCTCCGGAAGCTGACCTCGACGGGCATCCCCACCTTCACCGCATCCAGCGTGCAGTCCGTGAAATCCATGAAAAGCCTCCCTCCGCCCTGGAAATCGATGGCTCCGTAAACAGAGGGGGGATCCCAGGAAAAGGCAAGGTTGTCTCCCGTGAAGGAGACGACCCTGCCGGCCTTGTCGGAGAAGCTGTAGGGCTCCATCTGTCCTGTTTTTTCGCATTCCGGATTTACGCAGACTTTGTGCTTCGGATACTGGGGCGTGCCGCAGGCCCTGCACCGCACCCCCACAAGCGCCGAGACGGACCGTTCTTGCTGCCACAGAACGGTCATGGCCGTCGGCGGGATCTGCTCGCCGCGGATACCCACCTCCAACGGTATGAGGTCTCTGAAGACCAGGTATTTTCCGTAGGTCTTGAAATCGTTTCTCTGGGACAGGTGACCCCGAATGCCTTTCCTCGAGCCGAGTTTCGCGATCGCGGACGTCACTTCAAAGTAGAGGGCATCACTGCCGCTTCCATAACTGAGGACAAGGATCTTGTCTCCGGGTTTCGCTTCTTCCAGTGCGGCGACAAGCATCATGAGTGAAAGCGCCGTCCCGGTGTCGCCCACAACGGCCTGAAGGTTATCCTGGATTTGCTCGTCCTTCGCCCCGATGGCCTTGGCCACACCCCTGAGCCATACGGCCATGGGACAGGGAATGATCACCTTGGAAAAATCGCCGATACTCAGGTTGTACTTTTTCAGCAGCCCCCTGGCCGCCTCGAAGATGATCTTCCCATAGCCTTCTTCCCGTATCCAACGGTCCTCCCAGGCGTGCAGGAACCTTTCTTCGGTGAGGCGGCGATAATCGATGAAGTCATAAGAGACGGAATAAGAGCCTTTGAATTCCGCGATGACGTCCTCCTTCCCCAGCAGGAGGGCGGCGGCCCCGTCGCCAAAGGTGTGTTCCTGGGCGCTTCCCGGTTTGCCGACCCGGCAGTCGCTGGCGCAGACCATGAGAGATTTGCTGCTTCCGGAGAGAATTGCATCCAGGGCGGCAAGAAGGGCCGTGGTCCCGGCCTTGAGAGACCCCGTATAATCCCCCGTCCGGATATCGGATCGGGAATTGAGCGCATCGGAGACGATAATCGCATTTTGCCTCTGAACAAAGGGGAGGCTCAACGATGCCAGATAGAGCCCGTCGGCCACGGCACGGCTCTTCCCAGTCAGACAGTCTATGGCCGCGGCCACTGCCATCGAAATCGTGTCTTCATCGTAATTGGCCACCGCTTTTTCACCCCTGGCCACACCCGCCGTAGCCCCGTTAAACCAGCCCATCTGGTCGAAAATGACTTTGCGGTTCATTCTGTACCAGGGAATGTAGGCCCCAAAAGATGTAACACCAGCCATTTTTAATCCTCCCTCCATTTCTTTGAATCACAGCCTCATACAGATGATCATCCCCACCCTCCCGACACCTTCAGCACCTGTCCGGAGACATAATCGGACAGGGGGGAGGCGAAGAACAGGATGGAACGGGCTGCCTCATCGGCCGTCCCCGGCCGCCCCAGAGGAATAATCCCCCGGAAGGCATCGAGCCCCGCCTTCGGAACCCCCAAGGCGATCTTTTTCCCCTCCCGCTCGATGGTCTCAGCGCCCTCCTCCTTTGCCTTGGTAAGCCGTGTCTCGATCCATCCGAAGGCGATGCAGTTCACATTAACGTTGAAGGCGCCCCATTCCTTGCAAAGGGTCTTGGTCAAACCAATCAGAGCCGCTTTCGCCGAGGAGTAGTTCGCCTGGCCTGCGTTGCCTTCGGTGCCGGCGGCAGAAGAGATGTTGATCACCTTCCGCATGATAATTTTCCCTGCCTCTTTTTCCTTTTTCGCATTGTCACGGATATAGGGGGCAGCCGCCCGGAGGATCTGGAAAGGTGCTTTGAGGTGGATATTCAAAATGGCGTCCCACTGCTGATCCGTCATCTTGTGAATGAAACTGTCCCAGGTGTAGCCCGCCACGTTGACGACAACGTCGATATTGGGGCCGTACGCATCCACCGTCGACTGTATCAGTTTATCAGCCGCCCCGGGGGCAGTGATGTCGCCTATGACGGCAATCGCCTGGCCGCCCATCTTCTTGATCTCCGCAACCGTCTCGTTGGCGGGATCGGCATCCAGTTCACTGATGGCCACCTTGCCGCCCTCTTTCGCGAAGAGCAATGCCGTTGCTTTGCCGATTCCCCGGCCGCCGCCGGTGACGATGCAGATTTTTCCGTCGAGCATTTTTTCCATCTACTCTCCTCCTTTTCGAAATAAACTGACTAACGCTGTTTCTCTCTCTTCTATTTTTTGCCGAGGCGATACCGAACGTGATCACGCCCGGGGGAGCTCAGCCTCGAACTGACCCGCAACAATAAGTTCGTCTTTCTGGTTTCTCGCGGCTACCTCACAGCGGATCCGCCCGTTGTCTTCACGCTTATCCACGACCTTGCCCGTCACCGTGATCACGTCGTCGGGCCTCGTCATTCCGGCGAAACGGATGAAAAAACTTTTCAGGCATTTTTTCGGTACCCAGTTGGTGATCGCTTGCCCCACGAAGCCCATGATGAGCATCCCGTGGGCGATCTGCCCCCCGATCCCGACGGCTTTTCCGATTTCGGGATCGGTGTGAAGGGGGTTAAAATCACCCGAAGCGCCCGCGTATCGAACGAGTTGCACCTTGCTGACAGGTTCCTTGACCAGGGTGGGCATCGGATCCCCGACGCTGACATCTCGCAAAAAGAGCTCTTTCGCCATTTCCCACACCTCACTTCCTTTCCACGATCAGGGTGCTTGCCTTCAAAACCGGCTCATTGCGCTGATTCGTATAAAGAATCTCCAGACGAATGAGATCCATGGCGCCCGCCTTCCCCACCTTCTCGTCCATCGCGGTGACCTTGATTTTTCCCATCAGGACATCGCCGGGATAGATCTCCTTTAAGTATTCATACCCTTCCTCCCCGTGGAGGACCCGGGAAAAGTTGATCTTCAAAGCCTTGATGACCCGGATGAGGACGCCTGTCCACATCATCGGAACCGTGACGAAGGTCGGCGATGCCGGCGTATCCTGGTAACCTTCCTTTTTCGCGGCTTCCCTGTCCAGGTAAACCGGGTTTTTGTCCCCGATGGCCTGAACCAGTTCGCGGATTTTTCCTCTCTCGACTTCCCAAATGAAGGGAGAAGACTCCCAGCCGATTTTCGATCTGTCTGCCATCCAGTCCTCCTTTCAAGCTGATTTGAGAAACCAAGAACGGATTTGGACACTCAACGATAAATCTCTCCTGCCCCTCGTCCCACCCGATCTCGCATCCCCTTAGGCGTCCCGTGTCACACTTCGTGCAACTCCCGCGGTGTGACCGTCAGGATTTCCACGCCTTCTTCGCGCAGAAGCAGCGTGTCTTCCAGCTTCACGACTTCATGATCGGATTTCCACATCTCCATTTCGAGTGTCACGACCATTCCTTCCTGAAGCACTTCCTTCGTGTGCTTGCCGATCAGTGGCGGTTCGTTGACCTCAAGCCCCAGGCCGTGACCGACAAAGGCAAGTTTCTCGGCACTGCCGCCCAGGCGCATGAAATAGGGGCTGAAGCCGAGTTCATCCGCGAAAGAGAGCGCCCACGCGTAGACCTCGTCGCAGCTCTTGCCGGGGCGTAGACGCGCGAGAATCCGGTCGGCAATCTCCCTGAGCCCTCGGTAGAGGTCCCTGCAGGCGTCGGGGGCCCTGCCCACCGCGTAGGTCCGGCTCTGATCGCTGTGATACCCGTGATAAATGGTCGGAATATCCACCACGATCATGTCGCCCCTTTTGAGTTCTCTTCTGGAGGCACCGAGGGGAATCGCGGGGCTGAGCCCTACTCCCGTTATGGATTGAACCTTGCCCGCGATCCTCGAGAGATTTTCACCGGAAGCGACGGGCCCTCGGCCCATGTAAAAATCGAACTGGCGGATGAAATACTGCCCCTCATGACCGGCCCGCCGGTGCGCGTCCTCGATCTCGGAGGAGAGCTGCAGCTCCGTCATGTCTTCGCAAAGCACCTGGAGGATTCTTTTGTGCCCCTCGTGAAGGATCCGGCAGGCCTCACGGATTTTTTCCACCTCACCCTGATCCTTGATCTTTCTCTGGTCCAAAATGACCCCCGAGATGTCGGCAATTTCGAAACGCTGGAACGCGGCTGCCGTTTTCAGATAAACATTCGCGGGGATGACGTCCAGTTCCATACCCAGGACTCCACCGCCAATCCCCCACTTCTCTAGGATCCCGGCGGTATCGTCCAAACCTCTTCTCGATGACTCTATTTTGTCCGCGGGCAGCCAGGATTCCCCGGATACATGCTCGATGCCCCTGAGGACCAGTAGCCGATAGTCCCCGGGAGAAACGATCAGAAACGAAGGCTGCGTGGTTCCTGTGTAATAAAAAAGAGACTTTGAGTAATTCAGCAGTGCCGCTTCGACGCCCACCCCGCGCATCCGGCTCTGGAGCCCCGCGATCCTGTGCAATGGGCTGAAGCTCTGAATGGCCATTTCCGCACTACCCCCGATACACCGGCAAATCGTTTTCACAGATGGCTTTTCACGCTGTTTTCCGAAGACTTGATCTTTTTGCCATCCACACTAGAAGATAGGCATGTCGCTGTAGCCGCCGAAGATTTCCTTCATCACCCCTATCATTTCACCCAGGGTCACGCGGGCCTTCGATGCCTTGATCAGAACGGGCATGACATTTTCGCTCCCGTGGCAGGCTTTTCGGATTTCATCGAGGCAGTTTTTGACCGCCTTCTGATCACGGTCCTTTTTCAGTTTCTTGAGTTCTCGGATCTTCTTCAGCTCAAATTTGGGGTCCGTTCGCCTAAGTTCCTGGTTGCTTATTCTCTCTTCGTTGATGTACTCGTTCACCCCTACGACAATCCGCCTATTTTCATCGATATCCTTCTGATATCGATAGGCGGCTTCAGCGATCTCCTTTTGGAAAAAGCCTTTCTCGATAGCGGGAATCACCCCGCCGAGTTTCTCGATCGCGTCGAAATACTTGTAGCTCTCGAATTCCATCTGCTGGGTCAGCGATTCGATATAGTACGAACCGGCGAGGGGATCCACGGTGTTGATCGCGCCGCTTTCGTGTAGAATGATCTGCTGCGTTCTCAAGGCAAGCTTTTCCGATCGCTCAGTGGGGATCGAGAAAGCCTCGTCGAAGGAGTTCGTGTGCAGGGACTGGGTCCCGGCCAGAACCGCCGCGAGGGCTTGGATCGTGACGCGGATAATATTGTTTTCCGGCTGTTGCGCCGTTAGCGATGATCCCGAAGTTTGTGTGTGAACGCGAAACATCCAGCTCTTCGGGTTTTTCGCCCCGTACTTTTCGCGCATGGTCTTTGCCCAGATCCGGCGCGCGGCCCTGAACTTGGCAACATTCTCAAAGAAATCGTTGTGGACTTTAAAAAAGAAGGACAGCCGGGGCGCGAAGGCATCGACGTCCATCCCGTTCTTAATACCTTCATCCACGTAGCAGAACGCGTTGGCCAGCATGAAGGCCAGTTCCTGAACAGGCGTTGCCCCCGCGGACCCGAGATGATAGCCGCTGATGCTGATGGGATTGAAACGCGGGATCTTCCCGCTGCAGAAATGAATGGTGTCCATGATGAGGCGTATCGACGGACGGGGCGGAAAATAAAAAGACTTCTGTGCCTGGTACTCCTTGAGGATGTCGTTCTGCAGGGTCCCCGTGAGATTCTCCAGAGGCACCTTCCGCTCCTCCGCATAAGCGCAAAACATCGCTAGGATCGGAGCGGACTGGGCGTTGGACACAAAATTAATACTGATTTCATCCAGCGCGATGCCCTCCAGTAGATGCCACATGTCTTCCACGGAACAGATGGAGACCCCTCCACAGCTTCCGACCTCGCCACGGCACAGCGGGTTATCCGCGTCCATGCCCATAATGGTGGGCATGTCCAAACATATACTGACCCCTGTGGCGCCCATAGCGATAAGCTGACGGATTCTCTGGTTTGCCTCCGCAGGGGAGGACAGCGAGCCCAGTTGACGTATGGTCCAAGGCCTTCCCCGGTACATCGTCTGGTGAACACCTCGGACATAGGGGTATTCGCCGGGAATACCCAGATCGGCCCGGTAGTCGAATCCCGATACATCCTCCGGTCCATAAAGTGGTTTGATTTCGAAGCCGGAGAGATTTTTGAACGATGTCCTTTTCTGAACCGGTTTTTCTTCCCGTTTCTCCGCCGTCGCTCTTTCGACCTTCATGTCTCACTCACCCTTCGTTCGTCTTTTTGAAACTGGAATTAGGAAATGCGACTCTCCCCCACCACTCCTTCCTATGAGCAGGAAGGATGCCAGAGCCCGCCAGATCCATGGCCGGTAAGTAACCTCATGAAATGACTTCATTCTGAGATCGTCGAGTCTCTCCCGTCCCCCCCGAAGTGTGCTTTGGCGTGAAGATATTACACCTCCGATGTGTACATATTTCACATTCATAGAGCCAGACGCCAATCTCTGCCGCTTGCAATAAAACGTTTCCGGTTCGAGCCCCTGAAATCCGCTCCGCTGTCAGGCAAATCACCCATAAGAAAAGCCCGGCCAGAGGCACGAAACACCTGCCCCTGACCGGGCTAAAAAAGGAGGTAATCACGACAATACCCGAAGGCCTGCTGCCGGAGGGGAAGATCAAAACTCCAACCCGTCCGCTTTTCAGCGGCGTTTTTCTTCTCTCACCCTTCCTTGGACGATTTCTTGAAAAAGAGGCTCAGGACCTCTTCTACCGCCGTGTAGGGATCAATTTCGCCATCGACGATTCTGTCCAGGTACTTGCGCCTCAGACCTGTGCCCTTGAGATGGTCGAAAATGATGCGCTCGATCTCGTCCTTGACCAGGACGCTCCCTTCCTTTTCCGCTTTCCTGAAGGCGAATTTTCTCAGACCGACACATTTCCGAAGGTGGGACTGATGCTTCTCGATCTGCTCCAGCAGTTTATCGATGCCTTTCTCTTCGGTGGCGACGGTGAGTACAATCGGGACGTACCAGCCGTCTTCCGGCGCGGAGCGCATTTTCAGGGCGATTTCCACGTCCAGAAGCGCCTTTTCCTTTCCGGGCATATCGGATTTGTTGAGAACGACGACTTGGGCAATCTCCATGATGCCCGCCTTCATGGCCTGTATGTCGTCCCCCATGTTGGGCGTCAGGACCACGATGCAGGTCTGGACCAAACGGGCGACCTCGACCTCGTCCTGCCCGGTTCCAACGGTTTCGACGATGACGACATCACTACCCATGGCTTCTATTACCCGCATGACATCCACGGTGCCGCGGGCGATCCCGCCCAGGTAGCCCCTGGATGCCATGGAGCGCATGTAAACGCCCTTGTCTCTGCCGTGCGCCTGCATTCGCAAGCGGTCAGCCAGGAACGCCCCGCCGGTGAAAGGGCTCGACGGGTCTACGGCGACCACACCTACCGTCTTACCCCTCTTTCTAAATGCCGTGATGAGACAGGAGACGAGGCAGGATTTTCCGGACCCTGCCGAGCCGGTGACTCCCACGGTAACAGTCTTTCCCACGGGCTTGTAGAGAAGCTTTAAAACTTCCCTTGCGATCTTTTCTTTCCTCTCAATCGCGGATATGAGTTTAGCAACAGCCCTGCGATCGCCTTCCTTAACCTTTCGACTCCACTCCTCGGTTGTCATTTCTTGCATGGCACTATCGCCTGATGTTTTCTTTTATATATTGGATGATCGGGGCCGTGAGGGATCCCGCAGTGAAGACTTCATCCACACCCATTTTTTTGAGGGTCGAAATGTCCTCCACCGGTATGACGCCTCCGACGACGAGAAGGACATCGTCGAGACCCGCCTTCTTCATTTCCTCGACGATGATCGGCGTGTAAACCAGGTGTTCCCCGGAAAGGAAAGAGGGTCCGATGACATCGACGTCTTCATCAATGGCGGCATCGATGACGTCCTTGGGCATTTGGTACATGCCCAGGTAGATGACCTCCATGCCCGCCTCCTTCAGCAAACTACAGATGACCTTTGCCCCGCGATCATGCCCGTCAAGACCCACTTTGGATACCAGTACCTTGATTTTCCGATCCTTGTTCTCTTTGATTTTATTCATAAGTTGACTCCTCGCTCAAAAAGGTGCTTCGATGATTTCGATCGGGTCATAGGGATATCCGAAAGCGAGACGCACGGCGCCCATCATCTCTCCCGTCGTGGCTCCCACTTCCGTCGCTTCGATCATGTAGGGAATGACATTTTCCCTGCGCTCGGCCGCCGCTTTCAGGGCCAATATTTTCTCTTTCCAGACGGTCGAGTTTCTCTCCTTCTTGAGTTTCTTCACCATCTCGATCTGCTGCCTAACGGATTCCTTCGAGATCCGCTGCACGCCCAGAGGTGTTTCCGTCTCCTGCTCCGTCACGAACATGTTGACCCCCACGAGGATTTTGTCCCGTTCGTCGATTTCCTTCTGACGGGCCAGGGCCTCATTCTCGAAGACCCGATCCAGCCATTCCGTGCGAATGGCCTCGTACATGCCTCCCACCTTCTCGACCTCGGCCATCACTTTGTAAATCTCTTCCTCCAGCTGGTTCGTGAGATTCTCGATGTAATAAGAGCCGCCCAGCGGATCCGCCACGTTCGTGACCCCTGTCTCGTAAGCCAGAATCTGCTGTGTCCGGAGGGCCTGGGTGTGGCCGTTTTCCGTAGGCAGGCAGACAGGTTCGTCGTAGGAAGTGCAGTGCAAGGACTGCACGCCGCCCAGAACGGCCGCAAGGGCCTGATAGGCAATGCGCACGATATTGTTCAGGGGCTGCTGGGGGACGAGGGAACAGCCCGCCGTATGAACGGCAAAGCGAAATTGCTGCGACGATGCTTTCTGGGCCCCGTAATGCTCCTTCATCAGCTTCGCCCATATCCTCCGGGCCGCCCGGATTTTCGATACCTCCTCGAAGATGTCGATGTGGCAGGAGACATAGAAAGCGAAACGCTGCGCGAAATCATCCACCTTGTAGCCCCGGCGAATAAGTTCGTCGATGTAAAGGCGTGCGATGAGAAAACCGAAGGCCACTTCCTGCGGTGCCGTCACGCCCTGCTCCCGCAGGTCGTATAGATTAACGGTGGTGTAATACCACAGGGGCATTTCCTTGGTGCAGTATTCCATGACATCCGCACCGAGTTTGACCGACAGATCGAGGGGACAGGCAGGCCTGAAACCGCAGTAACGGAAGTGAACCGGATCGTTCTGGACGGTCCCGCGGAGTTTCTTGAGATCATAGCCGCGCTTCTTGGCCACAGCCGCGTATTGTGCCATCGTGACAACGGACGCCGTGGACGCTGTGATGAGAGACCAGGAGACTTTGTCGAGGGGGATGTCCGCCGTCAGGGTTTCCATGTCATACATGTTGGTGATGCACACCCCCGTGAGCCCTACTTCATTCTGTGCCCAGGGGTGGTCCGCGTCGAGACCCATTTCGTAGGGGATATCAGCGATGGTGTTAAGACCGGATCCTCCCTCATCGACCAGAAGCTTGCTTCGATCATGGGTATCTTTTGGCGACCCCATCCCGATGACCTCTCTCCTGGTCCAATATCGACCGCGAAACATGTTCCGATGGATGCCGCGCGTGTAGGGGTACTGTCCCGGGTCACCCATGTCTCGGTACTTCTCGGGCGGAAGATCCGCCGGAGTATAGACCTCCTTCACCTCCAGCCCCGACCAGGTCAAACTGCTCTTCGGCTTCTCATAGTAGGCTGCCAGATACTTGTCCCAGTCGACCGTTTTTTCCTGGACGGCCGCTTCGGCTTTCTCCGTGACTTTCATGGTTTCCTCCTCTCTTCTTTATCAGGCACGCTTTTCTGTGTTCCCGTTATCCTCGATGAAAAGACGCTTCTTTACGTATGGCCCATGATTGACATGGCTATCCTCTCTTTTGGTTTAGCAACAGCCATGCCACAAGTTTGAGGCTCCCCCGTTCGCCCGTATTGAACGAATATTGCTTGATATTACTGTTTTTTTAAGAAACGGGCCGGGTTCGTTTCGACAGGGCATGTAGATTATTTACACCCGAGAAGTGAAATAATTTCACATTTGCCGGATGGAATTTTCGATTATCGAAAATGGAAATCGAAGGGGATCTACATGACTTGCTTCTTGTTTTCATGCTTGGTTGCCTCTCCGTCCATCTAATATCTATGATGGCATGACGGTTGCTTATTCCTCACGCCAATCCGGCAAAGGATTCACCGTGGGTGTTACGCGTGACGAAAAGGCTTTGTTCGAGGCCACCCATATTTCATGAAAGGAGGTGAAGAACAGAATCAATAAGCGGAAAAAGGCATTCATTTTTTGAAACCGCGTACACACCAAAAAAGGAGGATTTATCTTATGGCGCATGAACATTCCTTCGCATCCCCCGGTCCTGCGGGCCTGGGCGCACTGGCAGTTGCCTGCTTTGGCTTTGCCGCGGTATTTCTTGGCCTGGTAAAAGTAGAAGGCCTACCCATTCTCTTCGCATGGCTGGTGGGCGGCGGTGTTGTTCAGTACACAACGGCCGTCATAGAACTCAAGGATCATAATATCACCGGCGGAAACGTCTTCCTG
>Ga0316622_100002245_pt1 | contig 13236 bp, 11 predicted proteins | sample OWC_Aug_OW2_C1_D_FD_207646 | JGI IMG/M metagenome (GOLD analysis project Ga0316622, IMG submission 207646) | Wetland soil microbial communities from Old Woman Creek delta, Ohio, United States - OWC_Aug_OW2_C1_D5_C | ecosystem: Environmental > Terrestrial > Soil > Wetlands | place: USA: Ohio... | reverse complement strand
ACCCAGCGGGTTGCTGATCGAGCGTGCCTGGAGCGCAGCGCACGCACGCTCGATACGGGCGTACCACGATCCGGCGCGGTGGGCAGACCTCTTCGCGGTGCGCGCCAGGCAGCTCATCCGCGACGGCGTCACCGGCGTGCACGACGCGGCGTGCGCGCCGGCGGCGGAAGCGGTGTATGGCGCGATGCGATCGGCGGGGACCCTGCCGATCTCCGTGCTCATGATGCCGCACGCCGAGGCGCTCCTGGTCAACGCACATTCGGATCGATTGGAAGGGCCGGTGACGGGGGAGGGGGGCGAACTGCTGCGGGTGGGCCCGGTGAAGCTGTTCGCGGACGGCGGGATCGCTCCGGCGATGGACGTGAGCATTGCTGGCCATCGGAGCGCGTTCGGGATTGATTTCGCAGATCTCGCCACGCACATGGAGGTGGCGATGGCGCGCGGCTTTCGCGTCGCGGTGCACGCCCTCGGCAACGTTGGGGTGCGGAACGCCCTCGCTGCGTTCCGGCAGGCCGCCAGAGGGTGGCGTGATGTCGACTATCGGTTCCGCATCGAGCACGCGACGCTGCTCTCTCGCGGTCAGGTAGGCGAGATCAAGGCGCTCGGCGCCGTCGCCGTGGTCCAGCCGGGCTTCGTGCAACACATCGGTCAGGCCGTGGAGAACGTACCGTTCGATGAGGAAACCTGGTTGCCGTTCGGCGACCTCGCTCGGGCGGGCGTCCCGCTGGCGGCATCGTCTGACGATCCCTGTGCCTCTCACGAGCCGCTTCGGGTGTCGGCGCACGGCGCGACGCGGCGTACCGGCTCTGGCGGCCTACTGGGACCCGAACAGGCGCTCGGCTACGAGGAATGGCTGCGCGCCTACACCGCCGGTGCCGCGTACGCCGGCGGCCAGGAACATGAACGCGGCACGCTGACGCCCGGCAAACGCGCCGACCTCGTTGTGCTCCATGGCGCACTGGACCCCGAACGTCCGCCACGTGTGGCGCAGACGTGGGTGGGCGGGGTGTGCGTGCACGACGCGGAGCGGTGATCCCTCCCCCGTTGCCAGAATTGGCAACGGGGGAGGGATCAAGGGAGGGGGCCAAATAGCGCACTTCAGAAGCAGGACGCGTTGAGTCGGGCAGACGTCACAACCGGCGCAAGGCTTCGTAGACGATGTGTACCGCGGGCGCGAGGCTGTCGACGGGGAGCCGCTCGTCGACGCCGTGCATCGTAGCGTAGAGGTCCTTCGGCAGCAGCACGGGAAGGAGGCCGTAGGCCGGAATGCCGCGGCTGCGGAAGAAGCGAGAATCGGTGCCATTCAGGCTCATGAACGGAGCGAGCACGGCTCCTGGAACCACTGTCGCCACAGACTGGGCGATCGCGCGGAAAAGGTCATTCGACGTGGGCGAGCTGGGCGCCGGTTCGGCCGGCTGAATGATCTCGATGCGGATCCCGTCATCGCCGATGGTTCGCTTCAGGTCGGTGAGAAAAACGTCCTGGTCGGTGTCCGGAAGCAAGCGGCAATCCAGCACCGCCTCGGCACGTTCGGGAATCACGTTCGGCTTGTAGCCTGCCTGCAACATCGTGAGCGTGACGGTGTCGTGGATCGACGGACCCGCCAAGGGATCCTCGCCAAGGCCTCGACGTGCCAGCCGCCAGACCACCGGGTTGTCGATGTGTCGCAGGGCGAAGCCACGCACACCGCCGACGATCGTTCCCACGCGTGCAAGGGTCTCGGCCATGGTCGTCGTCAAGCGGGGCGGGCGCGGGCTCGCCAGCACTCGTTCGAGCGCCCGCTGCAGTCTGGTCGGAGCCCCGTTGGCGAGGGGCCGAGACCCGTGACCGGAGGGACCCTCGGCGACCAGGCGCACCCAGAGCACCTTTTTCTCGGTGACCGATACGAGGAAGACAGGAGCGGCAAAGGCATCGCTCAATCCGGCACCGCCTTCGTCCCACACGGCCGCCGCGTCCGTCAGGTCGCTGCGGTTTCTCATCAACCAGGCAACACCTTGCGTGCCTCCGACCTCTTCATCGGGAACCGCGAGAAACATGAGGTCGTGCTGCGGGCGCTCGCCACGCTGGGCGAGCAGCGCCAGCGCCAGAAGCTGAACGATCGCGAAACCCTTCATGTCGATGGCGCCGCGGCCGTACAACTGCCCGTTGCGGACCTGTCCCGAGAGGGGCGGTAGGGACCATTGCGCTGGATCGGCCGGGACGACGTCCATGTGGTTGAGGAGGATAATGGGCTTTGCGGACCCTCCGGTCCCTTTGAGTCGCCCGATCAGGATGGGCTTCTCCGGATTGATGGCCACGCGTTCCGTCGGCAGGCCAGCTTGACGCAGGTGCTGATCGAGGAAGTCGACCGCCTCGACAGTGCGCCCCGGCGGGTTCTGTGTGTCGATCCGCACATACTCGGCAAGCAACCGCGCGGCCTGCGCGCCGATTGCGGCCCAATCGGGCTCTGTCGCTTGCCCGCACGCCGGTCCCGCTCTGAAGAGCGCGGCAACGAACAGCAGCCATCCCAGGATATTCGTTGCGATTGTGCCCGCTGCCGAATTCCTCACCTCGATCCCCCCTTGTCTATGTCCTTTGAACGTTGAGACGCAGCTCGCGTCCGGGCCACTCCCTCCCCCAGCCTTCGTACCTCCAGCCCGGGGCCGGGGGCAAGCGCTGTGGCCAGCCCGCTGCGCCCCAGCCGACTCGGCGCGGCCAGCTTGCATTGGTGGTTGGGGGCCATGCTATTTGTCACTGCATGAAACGGAATCACAGAGTGTTGCTCACCCCGGTCTTTGGTCCGCTGGCGCCGATCGCGATCCTCGCGTCAGTGCTGCTCGCTGGTGCGAGCGCGAGCGCGGTCACCTTGAGCGTCGTCTCTCCGGCTCCGGTCAAGTCCTCAGGAGACACGGCGAGCGTGTGCCTCGCACTCGATGCCGGTTCCGAATCGGTCGCGGGAGTGATGAACGATCTCACCTGGGACAGCAACTGCCTGACAATGGTTGATCGGTGTGTCGCCAGTCCGGGCCTCGGTAAGAACCTGAGCGTCGGACCGCGGGGCAGCTCAGGAATGCGAGCGATCATTCTGTCCATGGGCGACGTGAATCCGATCACGAGCAACCAGCTTTACTGTTGCACCTTTCGGGTAGAGCTGCAGAGTCCGGGTTCTTGCTGCTCGGTCAACGTCGTAGATGCCCAGAGCAGCAGTCCCAGAGGCGAGGCGTTGAATACGTTCGGTCGAGGCGGTCAGGTCTGCCTTGCATCAGGCCCGTCCGCGGCGGGAGGGATCCAGCCACCTGCCGGCGGCGAGCCGCAAGCGGTGGTGGGGGCGGACGTGGGTGCGGCGCCTCGCGAGGCCGCGCCGGCACAGGCGCCGGCTGCTGCGGCTCCGAAGGGTGGGGCGGTGGGTGCGGCACCGCCAGCCGTCGTCGTCCTGCCGCGCGGTGAGGAGAGGCGCGAGGAGCCGGAGGCGGCGCCAGCGGAGCAACAGATAGCGGAGGCACCGGTGGGGCAAGCTCCCGGCGCCCCCGTTGAGAGGGCTCCTGGCGCGCCTGCCGAGAAAGCTGCCGGCGTGTCTGCCGAGACCGCCGCGCCCGTGGCACCAACGGCGGCTGTGACCGCCAATCCCACGCCTGGCGAAGCGGCGTCGGTGGCGGCGAAGCCTACGCTGAAGCCGACACCGAAGCTGCCGGTGAAGCCAACGCCTGCGCAGCCGAAGGCGGCGGCGCCAACGAAAGCAGAGGGCGGCGGGTGTAACTGTCAGATCGGATCCGGCGGGTCCGACGGTTCGTTGCTTGCCTCGCTCGTGATGCTCGGCGTCCTGCTCTTGGCGCGGCGGAAGAGGATATAACGCCCAGCCTCCCCCGCTGCCGTCCCGACGAAGCTCAGGATGACAGCGGGGGATCAAGGAAGTTATCACATCACGTAACCGCGCGGCCCGTGCGCCACCGGGATGGCCTCGACGAACTGAACGGTTTGGTCTTTCCGGATCTCGATGCGGTAGAGCGCCACGGATGCGCGGTCGAGGTGGCAGTGGAGCAGCACGGCAAGCTGTGCCCCCCCGTCGCCGTCGAGGATGACCGCTGGCTCGAAGCGTTCAACCTGCTGCTCGATCCGCCATTGGGCCCTGCCGGTGATCTCGGCGAAGTCGTTCGCATCGGCGATCACCCGCGAGTGCACCCACCGCGCGCTCGCCCACAGTTCCTGCATCGCGACCCAGTACTCGAAGAAGCCAAAGGCCGAACGTTCGTAGGTGAAGTGACCGTACAGGAATTCCACGTCCTGCGTTGCCTGGGCGCGGAGGGCAGGGGCCACCGAATCGGGCGCCGGATGCCAGTCGATGAGGCGCCGAATGGTGCTCACGTCGGTGGTCGTGCGGGCGACGAACGGACGGACGAGGAGGTCCCCACCGGCACGGCCGTAGAAGCGGTAACGAACGGCGTGCGTGGAAGGGAGTTGCACGCGCCGGAGCACGTCCAGCACTGCGGCGGCATTGGCTTCGAACACGGATTCCCAGTACGCGGGATCGTCGAGACGCCCCGGCGCGTTCGGGAACCGGTCGGTCACCATATGGCGCGCGCGCTCGACGCGAGCCATGAGGTCGCGGACGCCGGATGGCGGAATGAACTCCACGTCCATGGAATTCAAGGCTCGTCTACGCTGGCAGCTGCGGTGCCTGGCCGGAACTGGCCGCCGGCGCAGGGACGCGGTGACGCGACCAGCGCATTCATCTATGACCGGCGCGGCCGGCGAGTGCGGCGCGGCTGACGCGCTGGCGTGCGACGTCCGCGCGCCTCGTCCAACGCCACGAGGTTGCTTACCCGCGGCGGTTTCGCCTGCTCGTCGCGTTCAACGTACGTTTCCTCGGGAGTGGCGCTCTTCGCGCTGACCAGACGCGACTGGTGCCGCAGAATGATTCGCGCCTCCTGTTCGCTGATGGGCCGGCCGAAGAGGCTGCGTCGGTGACGATACCCGTTCTGGCCGTTAGCCCATTCGGCGAACTCGGCCGGACTGGGTGCGTGGCCCAGTTCCACGGCGCAGCGGCGGATGACAAACGCCAGCATCATCTTCGGATTGCGAAGTGCAGACTGCGGACTGCGAATTGCGGATTGCGGGCTATCGATTTCCGGCTCTTCCGTCTTCTTCATTCCGCAATCCGTATTCCGCAATCGGCTCACTGTGTAACTCGCGTTCCCCGATCAGCCGGTCCAGTTCGGCCTTGAGTCGTGGCAGGACCTCCGCGTACGAGAAGGAGCCGAGTTTCAGTTCCCTTTGCTTGAGCGTCACCGCCGATGGGCCGCACCACAGCCCCAGGTCCGCGTCGTCGGTTTCCCCTGGGCCGTTCACCCGGCAACCCATGACCGCGATCGTAATCCGGTGCTCCTTCGCATACGTGGTCATCGCCTTCACCTGCTCGGCGAGTTCGACGAAACTTTCGTTCTCCACCCGCGAGCAGCTCGGGCAGGAGATGATGTTCAGACCTCTGCCAAAGTCGGGCACGGAGATGAAGTGCCTCTGCCGGACGTCGTCGAGGATCGCGTATCCCACCTCGACCTCTTCGTGCTTCCGCTCGTTCGGCAGCGTCAGGGAGACACGAATCGTGTCGCCGATTCCCCTGGCCAAGAGCTTCTCGAAAGCAAGGCGCGTCTTGATGACGCCATCCGGGGGCAGGCCGGCTTCGGTCACGCCGAGGTGGAGCGGGACATCGGGCCGCACCGTGGCGAAGCGCGTGTTGGCTGCCACCACCTTGGCAGGATCGGAGTCCTTGAGCGAGACGACGTAGCGGTCGAAGCCGAGCTCCTCCATCAGGGCGCAGTGGTACGACGCGGACTGAACCAGCGCCTCGAGGTGGTCCGACGGATAACGGGCGAGAAAGTCCGGCGCGACCGAACCACAGTTGACGCCGATGCGGATGGCGCAATCGGTGTCGCGAGCCACGGCGACCATCCAGGCGACCTTGTCGCGGATCGCCTTGTGGCGCTCGACGTGATGCAGGTGCCCCGGGTTGTAGCGGATCTTGTCGACGTGCGGCCCGACCTTGGCTGCCAGACGGTAGTTCTCCTGCAGGTCGACCGCGAGGGTCGCAGCGGTTTGCCGGCGGATCTCCGCCAGCGCGTCCACCTCCTTGTCATTATCGACGGCGATTCGAACGACGCCGGCGCCGGCGCTCCGCAGTTGCTCGCACTGCGCCACGGTCGCGTCGATGTCGCGGGTCTTCGTGGCGCACATGCTCTGCACCACGACCGGCGCCGCACCGCCGATCTGGACGGTACCGACGCGGACCGCACGGGTGCGCATGGCTGTTTCGCTGGCGTGGTTCACCGCGTCACGGTAGCTGAAGGGACATAGGTGCTCAACAGCGAGGTTCTGAATCTAACCCAGCAGAGCCGGAACCAAATGTGGCAGACGGGGAGAGGGGGAGACACGGTGATGGGGCGACGACGTTGGGACGGGTGTCGACCGTCGTTCGCCCCCTCTCCCCATCGCCCCGTCACCCCGTCTGTTAGGGAATGCACCCGCGGCGAGAGGTTTTTCCGAGAGAGGCAAAATCGCGTCGGCCAGGGCCAACGCTCGGGCGGTTGCATCGCCGCGTCGACGGTGTAGGGTGCGCGGGGCCGATTGGCGGTGCGTCCAGTGAGAGTGGCCGACAGCGAACGATGGGCACGGATCGTGGTGGCCCAAAGGGGCGGCGCCGTCCTCTGGACGGTGGCGATCCTGCTCTGGGGCGGCCACGCCGGCGCTGAGGCTGGGCCGGCGTCGTCTCCGCTTTCGTATCAAGTCCGGGCCTCGTTGTCGCGGAGTGCTCCGCACGTGGACGGGACGGTTCACGTGTCGTTCACGAACGGCAGCCGGCGGACGCTGGAGGAGGCGATCTTCATCCTGTTCCCGAACCGCTTTACCTTTCCGGATGAGGGCGTGAACGATTTCAATCGCGCCTACGTCTACCCGGAGAAGGACTTCGACCCCGGTTGGATGGAGATCCTGGATGCGCGTGACGCGGGACGACTGGTGCCAGTCGAGCGGGTCCGCCACCCGAATCTTCCCGACGGAACGGTGGTACGGGTGCGCATAGCTCGCCTCCTCTCGGGACAGACACGAACCATCACGTTGCGTTTCCGCACGTTCGTTCCATACCGCTTCGGCACGTTTGGCGTCTTCGAGGATCAGCTGACGCTGGTGGGCGGTTGGTATCCGTACCTGGCCCCACTCGACGACGAGGGGACATGGCGGGTGGAGGAGCCGCCACCGCTGGCGGACTTCGATGTGCACCTGAGAGTGCCAACCGGACTCGAGCTCCTGTTGAACGGCCAGCATTTCGAACGTGGCCAGCGGTTCGTTGCGGCGACGGTGTCCGAGGTCCGATACCTCTCCCTCATCGCTGCTCCCGTTCTGATCCGCGAGGAAACCCACGTGGATGGGACACGCGTCATGTTCTTCCGCCGGCCATCGCATCTCGCGCAGCGGATCAGCCTCGAGCCGCCGCCCAGCGAGATCATGCTCAGCACGCTGCGTGACGTGTTGCGCCAGCGGCCCGCGGCGGTTCCCGCACCACCTGCCGAGGTCGTCGTGATCGAAGCTCCGCTGCGGTTGAACCTCACGGCACCGGGCGAGGGGGCCCTGATCGTCTCCGACCGCGCGCTCAAGACGCTCTGGCTGATTCGCTCGTTTCATGAGCTACAGTTGGCCCAGGGCCTGTACGGCGAGTTGCTGCGACCGGTGCTTTCGGCACGGGAGCCGAATGCCGATGCGGAGTGGGTGGAGGAGGGCCTCTCGCGGGTGCTGGCGCAGCGCTTCGTTGCACAGGCGCATCCGGACACGCGGAGCGTCTATGACTGGATCGACCTCTTCAACATCTTCGCCATCGTCGACCGCTTCGAAACCGAGCCGAAGATCCCTTTCGTCAGCGCCTTCTTCGATCGTGCGCGGGTTGCCGATCCGCTGCACGCGGAGATCATGACCTTCAACGACACGCTGCCGCCGGGGCGGATCATTCTCGCGAAGCTGCGTGAGCTGATCGGTGCCCCGCTGTTCGATGCGGCGATCGATCAGTGCGCCACGGGGGCCGTGTTCTTCCGCCGCTGCATGGCCGAGGCGTCCGGGCAGGATCTCGACCGGTTCTTCGAGCAGTGGCTCGGGCCGTACCCCTCACTGAACTATCGCTTCGATGCGGTCGAGCTGGACCAACCCACTCCTGGCGGATTTCGCAGCACCGCGACCGTCCGGCGCGATTCGTCGCGGCAGGTGGCCGAACCGATCACGATCCGTATGCGAAGCGTCGGCGGGCAGGATGTCGATGTCCGCTGGAACGGGGATGGCGATACCGGACAGGTGTCGGTCGAAACCTCTCAGCCCGTGTGGCAGGCACAGATCGATCCAGAGCGGAAGCTGGTCGAAGATCGGCGCGATGACAACGCCAGCCCGTTTGCGCCGCAGATCGTGCTCGACACGGCCGAGGTCGAGGTCAGCTCGACCGAGTTTGGCATCTCCGCTCTGGTGGTGGGCCGCAACCGTTACGACTACCAGAAGGATCTCGCCTTTGCCGCCTTCTACACCAACCGCAGCGCCGGCGTGACGAGTGGCGGGCGCTGGCATTGGGGGACGTCGATCGATCCGACGCTGTACCCGCACAACGTGTATCTTTTCTACGGATTTCAGTGGCTCGATGGGAGCTTCAAAGACAAGAGTCATCCGACGAGACGCACGCGTGGGCAGTCGGCCGCGCTCGGATTTCGCTACGACTACAGCAACGTGTTCGCGTTCGACAGCCCCAGCGCGCAGCGCAACCTTCGTCTGTACGCGGACTGGTTTGACGGCGCCCTCGGGAGTGACTTCGACTACGTCGACTGGGGCATCAGCGTGAGCGTGACGCAGCCGCTCTGGAGCCACCGCACCGTGGCGGCGGCGCAGCTGCTGAACGGCTTCAGCGAGCCGCTCGGAAACAGCGAGGTGCCGAACCAAGGACGCTACAGCCTTGGCGGATCGCGGTCGATTCGCGGGATTGGTGCCGAGGAGGAGTTGGGGCGCAACATCTTCCTCGTTCGTGCTGAGCTGCGGCAGGACATCTATCCCGAGGTGGACCTGAACTTGTTCGATCTGTTCGTGCTCCGGCGGTCGCAGATGCGCGTCTTCGCCGACAGCGGCCGCGTCGACGATGCCGCTGGGCGCGTCTACGATGTCGGACACTATGCCGTCGGCATCGGCGTCGGTTTTGCGGCGGTGTACGATTTCATGGGGTTTTTTCCCGCGGTCGCCTACCTCGAGGTGGCGACGCGAGTCGACAAAGCTGACCAGATCGACAATGTGCAGGTCCTCTTCGGCACCCGCCAGGCGTTCTAACCCCACCCCACCTGCCTGGGACGATGGAGGTCCACCGTGCGTCCGACACTGACAGTCCCGTTCGTTCACCTGGTCGTGTCGTCCCAGCAGGCCTTCGTGCTGGCGGCCGTACTCGTTTGCATCTGGCTCGGTCCGCGGTGGGCGGAAAAGTTGGCCGGCTTCGAGCGCCGAACGACGCGCTGCGCACTGCTGTGCCTGGGGCTCGCGGCGTTCGTGGGCGGACGCGCACACTTTGTTGCGGGTCAGTGGGGGATGTTCGCTGACCGTCCGTGGCGGGCGTTGTACATCTGGTCCGGCGGCCTACACGCGGCGGGAGCGGTTGTACTGCTGGCCGTGGCCGTGCCGCTCGTTTGCCGATGGATGGGCCTTCCCGTCGCACGGTTCGCTGATGCCTTCGTCCCGACGGTGGGCGTCGGCATTGCCATCGCGCGGCTCGGGTGTTTTTCGTACGGGTGCTGCTTCGGAACCGTCTGCCGGTGGCCGTGGTGTCTCTCGTTCCCGCGGGACACCTACATCTATGAGTACCATACCTCGCTGGGGTTACTCCCGGCCGACGGCGCGTCGACGGCCCCCATTCATCCACTGCAGCTGTACTTTGCCGGTGCGGGACTGCTGCTGACGCTGATCGGGTTCCGCCTGCACCGGCGCAGGCGTTATGACGGTCAGGTAACCCTCGTGATCCTGCTGGTCTATGCGCTGAGCGCGGCAGGGCTGGAGCTTTTTCGTGCGGACTCCGCACCGCGGGTATACTGGGGACCACTGCCGCAGCTGGAATGGGTTGCGCTTGGAATCGCCGCGGTGTCGGGCGCCGCGCTCGTCGTGGCGGAGATCAACCATCGGCCCCGGCGGGGCGCGGGGACACGACGATGTGGCGAGGTCTGAGCAGTGCTTCCGCGTCGGCCTGCGCGAAGAACGGTGGCGCAGAGAACGGTGGCTTGCCTGGTCGTGACGCGCGCGTATATGGTGGAAGGGAGGATATCGTGACGCGAGACGAGTTGAAGAAACGGCTCAAGGCGCTGCTGGTCGAGGGATTACGACTGGAGAGCACGCGTCCGGAGGACATTCAGGACGCGGAACCGATCTTTGTGGACGGACTCGGCTTGGACTCGATCGACGCGTTGGAGCTGGCAGTGCTGGTGGAAGATCACTTCCAAGTGAGCATTTCCGATGAGGAGGTCGGCAAGGTAGCCTTTGCTTCCATCGATGCGCTGGCGGACTTCATTCTCGGACAGCAGGGTGAAGCACCGGTCTAGGAGCCTCTCGGAGAAAGGCCCGCTCATGCTTCGACAGGCTCAGCCTGAGCGGCTTGGTTCTCGATTTCAACGCGCACTTCCGCTCGCCCTGAGCCTGTCGAAGCGCGAAACGCGCTTTCTCGGACTGGCTCCCAGCCGGCGTTTTTCGCTGGGTCTTGCTGCGCGGCCGTTTCGCGGAGCCGCTGCGCGGATCGCCGTTGTGTCGAGCGTACTGGCCGTCGCCGCCAGCGCCTCGTGGGCGGAGTGTGGGTCGACGGCCGCGTGCTTGCAGCGAATCGAGGCAGCGCAGGCACAGACGCGTACCCTGACGGCGCGTTTCGTGCAGACGAAGCACCTGAGCCTCCTGGATGAGCCGCTGGTTTCGAGCGGGCGTTTTGTCTTCAAGGCCCCAGACCAGGTGCTCTGGCAGGTGGAAACGCCGCAGCCGGCGACCGTGCTCATCAGGGGACGCGAGATCCACATTCCGAATCTTCCGGAACGGGACCGGCAAGCGCTGGCCATGGCGCCGGTCGGGGCCATGTTTGCCGAGCTTGGCGGCATCTTTGCCGGGTCCATGCAGGGGCTCGAAGGGAACTTCGCGGTCGACGCCAGCGACGAAGGCGGCGCGCTCCGGGTGAAACTCGTGCCGCGCCGGGAGTCGTGGCAACGCGCGTTCCGAGTCATGACGATCCGGTTCACGCAGCCCGAGCTGGTCGTGCGTGACATCGAGCTCGAAGATGCCCTGGGCGATCGTCTGGAGATCAGCCTGCGCGACGTGGTGCGCAACGGCGATGTGCCCGACTCGGTCTTCGCGGTTCCCTGATATCGATCGCGGTTTCGGCGGGGATTGCCGAAGGACGACATGAAAGAGGATCCCGGCGAGAATCCGCCATCCACCGCCCGCCATCTACCGGCGCCGCCCCCGCTGCCGCACGCCTATCCATTGCTCCTCGTCGATCGCGTGCTGATGCTCGAGCCAGATCACTGGGTGGTGGCGCTGAGGAATGTGACGCGAAACGACCCGCTGGTGGACGCCAGTGGGCTACTGCCGTCGGTTCTGGTCGCGGAAGCCATGGCGCAGGCCGCGGGGTTGGCGGTGGCCCCGTCACGGAGCGGTGCGACCGTGATGTTGGCGGGCATCGACCGCTTCCGCTGTCGAAGGCCGATTGTCGCCGGTGATCAGCTCGTGGTGACGGTGCGCGTGGTGAAGCAGTTCGCCGGGATCGTCAAAGTTCGCGCGGCGGTGCGGGTGGCGGGGCGCAGACGCGCCGCGGGGGAGTTGATGCTGCACTTCCCGCGTCTGCATGCCCGGCAGCCGTGATGCCGGCGGCATGGGCAGTGACGTGTTTGCAGCAGCTACGGTAACGGGAAGATGGGGTGATGGGGCGAGGCTCCGACGATGCGGGGCGAAGTGGACCTGCCTCGTGCTGCTGCTGGGATGCGCCCAGCCGCGACCTCCGCTGCCGCGGCCGCCATCGGCCGAGCCGCAGGCGGTGCTTGATTGGGTTCGCGAGCGCGAGGCGCGGATCGAGTCCTTACGCGCTCGCTTCACGGCAGAGACCCGTCGAGACGGTGAGCACCGGGCGGCGAGTGGCGTGCTGTTGGTGCGAAAGCCGGACCGGTTTCGGCTGCGCCTCACGTTGCCGCTCGGTCTGACGGTGTTCGATTATCTCAGCGCGGCCGGCCACGTGCAGCTGGCGTTGCCGCTGGAGGATCGGATCATCAATGGACCGCCATCCGGTGACTTCGCGCTGTTCTCCCACGAGGAGATCGGGCAGGTGTTCTTGCGCGGCTCGCTGGCATTCGCCGAAACGTGCGTTCCCGAGCAGACGAACGCGGTCGAGATCGTGGTGCGGTGTCGCGATGGGGCGGGTGACGTCCGCCGGGAGATGCGCATGGATTCGCCGACCGCGACCATTCGCGAAGAGACGACGTACGACGTCGGTCAGCCACGGCTGATCTTTCGCTTCGACGACTACCGGGTCGTCGGCGACGCGACCTTGCCGTATCGGATCGCGTTGGTCTACACGAGTCGTGCGTTGCGGGTGGACATCACCGTCGAACGCTACGAGGTCAACCCGGAGCTTGGCGACCATCTGTTTCAGCCGCTCGTTCCGTGGGCGGGATCATGACCTGCTCGTACGCTGCCTGGGTCGCGGCAATCGAACGGCACCGCCGCCTGGTGCTGGTCGGCTCGCTGCTGTGCTGCCTGCTGTCGGCGCTGTCGCTCACGCGGCTCCGCTTGGACTTCGACGTTCTGAGCATGTTGCCCACCGGCTCGCCCGCCTTCGATGATTTCAAGTCGTTCGTCGGCGACTTCGGACAGCTCAATGAGCTGGCGGTGCTCGTCGAGGGCGCGCCGATCGATCGGCTGCGCGAGTTCGCCGACGCGTTTGGCGCCCGGCTCGCCGCGCTGGATACGGTGACGGGAGTGCAGGCGCGGGTTGATGTGGATCGGATTCTGCAAGGTGTGTTCGGGCGATACCTGTACAACTATCTGCCGGAGAGTGAGTACACCGCGCTTGAGCAGCGATTGACGCCGGAAGGGATCGATCGCCAGGTTGCGGCCAATCGTACCATCCTGAGCGCTCCATTCGACTTGAGCGCGGCGACCGCGGTGCTGCAGGACCCGTTCGGATTGCGCCGGCTGGCGGCACGGGCGTTGGCGGAGTCCTACGGTCGCGACGCG
>Ga0316622_100002244_pt1 | contig 13239 bp, 10 predicted proteins | sample OWC_Aug_OW2_C1_D_FD_207646 | JGI IMG/M metagenome (GOLD analysis project Ga0316622, IMG submission 207646) | Wetland soil microbial communities from Old Woman Creek delta, Ohio, United States - OWC_Aug_OW2_C1_D5_C | ecosystem: Environmental > Terrestrial > Soil > Wetlands | place: USA: Ohio... | reverse complement strand
TCAGTTTCGACCCACTGGAGGTCAGGCGAAGCGTCGTTGAGCGCTATGGTGAGGAGCGCTTCCTCTCTCAAATGTCGGCGTTGTACGACCGGGTCTTGGACGCAAAACAGTGAGTCCTTTCCCGGATGGCCGTCGGATTGCGGAAGTTGCGCGTGGCGATGTCTGACGAAGTGGCCCCGGCTGTCTCCATCGTCATTCCGCTCTATAACAAGACTCGCGACATCAGGCGGGCGTTGGACTCGGTGCTGGCGCAGACGTTCGAGGACTTCGAGGTCATCGTCGTCAACGATGGCTCCACCGACGGGTCAGAAAAGGTCGTAGAGCGCTACGCCGACCGGCGGGTCCGACTGGTCAACCAGGCGAACGCCGGCGTTTCCGCGGCCCGGAACCGGGGCATTGCTGAGGCACGAGCGGACTTGATTGCCTTCCTCGACGCGGATGACGAGTGGCTGCCGGGACATCTCGCTGCCCTGAATCGGCTGGCAACGAAGTACCCGGAATGCGGCGCGTATTGCACGAACCACAAGACAGTTGGGATCGACGGAAGACTCAGGGCATCGTCATACACATTTCCACCGGATTTGTCCATGGATGGCGTACTCCGCGACTACTTCAAGGAGGTTCTGACCGGATATCCCATCAATTCGACCAAAGTCGCCATTCCCAGGAGGGTGTTTGCCGAGTGCGGCCTTTTCCCTGAGGGCGAGCAGGATGGCGAGGACCTTGACATGTGGTGCCGGATTGCGCTGAAACACCCCATCGCCTACAGCGCGGAAGTAGGGGCCATCTACCATCGGGATAGCGCTAACAGGGCCGGCGAGCGAGGGTATCTGTCGATAAGGCGGAGGCTGGTTGAGACGTTGGAGAACGCTCTCGTAACCGGAGGGTACCGGCGCAGCACTGACCGAGCCGACTTGGTCGAATATCTGAACCAATCCCTGATCATACGAGCGGCCAGGAACATACAGAGCGGTGACAGGCGGTACGGGCGGGAGCTGCTGTCGCGAGCGTCCGGGACGCAGAGATTTCGCGCGCGCTACCTTCGCTGGAAATACCTGTCGTTTCTGCCTGCGCCTCTGCTGAAATCGGCCATGGGCATCAGGCAGGCCCTGACGGCCGGGCGCCCGGGCACAGATGAGGGACGCCGCACTGATGCAGAATACGCGTCTCCCGTTGGAACTAGGGACCAACAAGGACTTTTCAGCGAGGTGCCATCCACGGAGGCGCGTCTGATTTCCGTGGTCATCCCACTGTACAACAAGGTCCGGCACGTCGGGCGGGCGCTGGACTCGGTACTGGCGCAGACCCGTCAGGAATTCGAGGTCATCGTGGTCAATGACGGTTCTACCGACGGGTCGGCGGATGTCGTCGCACGCTACTCCGACCCCCGCATCAGGCTCGTCCATCAGGAGAATGCCGGCGTCAGCGCCGCCCGCAATCGCGGCATCGCCGAGGCCCGCGCCGACTTGATTGCCTTCCTGGATGCGGACGACGAGTGGCTGCCGGAGCATCTGGAGACTATCATCAGACTGAGAAGGAACTGCCCGAAGTGCGGAGCTTACGCGACCGCCTTCCGCATCGTCACACCGCGAGGCGAGAAGACTCCTCCATTCACAGGTGTCCCGGCCCCACCCTATGAGGGTATCATTCCGAATTACTTCCGTACCGTATACGGTGACCACGCCGTCTGGACGTCCGCTATGGCTGTTCCCAGAGAGACATTCAACAGTTGCGGCCTTTTTCCCTTCGGGGAGCAGCGTCGCGAGGACCTTGACATGTGGTGCCGCATTGCCCTGCAGTACCCCATCGCCTTCAGCACCCGCATGAGTGCCGTCTATCACCAGGAGGCCGACAACCGTGTCGGGATCGGTCCTCCGGAACTGACCGAGCCGAGAATCGTCCGGACGTTGCAGGACGCCTTGGCTGCGGAGAAGCTGCCGGACGGCGTCACGCGCACGGACCTGCTTGAATACATGAACATCCAACTGATAACTCGTGCGATCAGAGTCCTGATGTATGGTTTTCCCGAGCGAGCGCGCGGGCTGCTCGCTAAGGCATCGACCACGCGAGCTCACCGTGATGTGTTCCGGCGTTGGATGCTTCTGGCAAGCTTGCCTGCCCCTCTAATTAGGCTTGCTCTCGGCGTCCGGGGAGTCACGGCCTTTCTGCGTGGTAGCGCGGTAGGGGGAAGATCCCGTCATGACTAGGGTGCCGAGCAGGGAGATCAGCGATCCGGTGGCCATCGTCAACAGCCCGCTTGTCAGCGTCTGGATGACCACCTACAACCACGAGCCCTACATCGCCCGGGCGATTGAGGGCGTGCTGATGCAGGAGACGGCGTTCCCGATAGAACTGGTCATCGGCGAGGACTGCTCCACTGACCGCACGCGTGAGATTGTGATGGATTACCAGAAGCGGCGTCCGGACGTCATCCGCGTTATCACGTCCGACCGCAACGTAGGTCTGTTTGAGAATGACCGGCGAGTCAACCAGGCGTTGCGCGGAGAGTACGTAGCGTTCTGCGAAGGAGACGACTACTGGACACACCCCCGCAAACTGCAGATGCAGGTGGACATCATGGAGGCGGACCCGGGCATCGGCCTCGTCCACGGCGGCTATGACAAGTACATCGCGCGCAGGAACAGACTCATCAGGTGGCGGCAGTGGCGTCCGAAGGCAGTCCCGCCGAGCAGGTACGAAGACCTCTTTACGCAGTTGCTGGCCGGTCAGTATCAACAACCCACCATGCCCCATACCAGCAACGTCTGCATGCGCCGCGACCTCTATCGCGCCGTGCGAGAGAACAACCCCGACAGCTTCAGGGAGGAGTTCGTAGTTGTTGACACCCAGACCTGGCTGGAGACGGCGAGGTTGACCCGGTTTGCCTTCATCGACGAGTCGCTGGCGGTGTACAACTACCAGCCCGATTCCATCAGCAACACGCAGGATATGAACCGGCGCATAGACTTCTTCCAGACGATGACGCGGATGCAGCTCTACATGTGCCGCAAGTATGGGTGTCCCAGGCAAGTCGAGGATGCGATCTCACTGCGTCACAGCGGCTGGCTGCTGTTTCTCTCCTTCATGGCCGGCAGACGGGAACTGGCGCGTGAGTGTGCGGACACACTCACCAACATACGCGGCGGGCTGACGTTCCTTCAGAGGCTGCTGCTCGGAGGCGCGTCGAACCGTGCAGCAAGAGCCGCGGTCAACCTTGGTTACAGGGTATATGACGTCCTGCCGGACTCCCTTCAGGTCCCATTCCGGAGGGCGCTGTAGATGCCCCTGACTACGGCTGTTGGTCTGCTCGGAGGGCGACAGACTGGCGCTTAGAGTGTTTGAATCAGTCGCCGCGTCCCTGCGGAAGCACGGGGTGCCAGGCTATGTCCGCCTCACGATTGTCGACCACCTTATCCTGCCCCTCGCGTCGCTCGTCTTGTCGCCCGCGGCCTACAACTCGCTCGAAACGTTTCTGTTCCTGGGCTACTGGCCGTCCCTGCGCCATCCGCAGACATTCAACGAGAAGCTCTTGTGGAGAAAGCTGTACGATCAGAACCCCCTGTATCCGGTGGTCACGGACAAGTACCGGGTCCGGAGTTTTGTCGCGTCGCGGGTCGGTGAGCAGGCGCTGATAAAGCTGCTCTACGTGACCGACGACCCGACCACTATTCCATTCGGCAGCCTGCCCCGGAGTTTCGTGGTGAAAGCCAACTTCGGTGCCGGGCGCAACATCTTCGTTAGGAACAAGGACCGCGTCAACCAAGAGGAAGTAGTCAGCCGGTGTCGGGCTTGGCTTGGAGAGAGGGGTAACAGCCGACACGACCGATGGAAGTACCATGATATGCCGCGTTTGATTGTCGTGGAGGAAATGCTCGATTGCGGAGACCGGGAATTTCCCGTAGACTTCAAGTTCTATGTCTTCCACGGTAGGGTCAGAATGACAGAAGTGGCTATGCAGTGGAACGGCAGGATCCGGAGAAACCTGTACGACGAAGACAGACTGCTGCTTGATGTGGTCTGGAAAGACAGACGAGACAGGTTGGACGATGTCCAGTTCCCGGCCCGGTTCGACGAAATGAAGAGAGTAGCCGAGGCACTGGCGGCAGACTTCGACTTCGTAAGTGTGGATCTCTACCTCGTCCGAGACGCCTGCGTATTCGGTGAGATCTCACTGTTTCCCGAGGGCGGTACCGGGCGATTTGTCCCCAGGTCCTTCGACAGAAGGCTCGGGTCCTACTGGCATTTGGGGCAGGTGTCTCGATCAGATGGTTCGGTCCAAGGCACTTCGGTGGTGTGATTTTGCTAACAGTTGTCATCCCCCTTTACAACAAGGCTCGGCACATCCGGCGCGCGATTGATTCAGCCCTGGCACAGACTTACACCGCGCTTGAGATCATAGTCGTCAACGATGGCTCGACCGACGGGTCGCAAGAAGTCGTCAGGCAATGCGCCGACCCGCGCATACGTCTGGTTGACCAGGAAAACGCCGGGGTCAGCGCGGCCCGCAACCGCGGCATAGCGGAGTCCATGGGCGAACTGGTTGCCTTTCTTGATGCGGATGATGAGTGGCTTCCGGATCACCTTGCTACGATCTGCCGGTTGGCGGCAGAGCACCCGGAATGCGGGGCTTACGCCTCGTCGTACCGGGTCGCGCGGGCTAAGGGTAGGCAGATCGTCCCCGTCTTTGATGGTATTCCCGAGCATCCATGGGAAGGCCTCCTTCAGAACTACTTTCAGTCTGCTCTGACAAGCGACCCGATCTGGACTTCCGCGGTCGCAGTGCCGAAGAGGGTATTCGAGACTTGTGGTGTTTTCGCCGTGGGTGTGCAATGCGGCGAAGACGTCGACTTGTGGTGTCGCATAGCCCTGAAATACCCGGTTGCATTCAGCACACACGCCACCGCTGTCTACCACAAGGGTGCGGATAACAGGACGGGTCTGAGAGCGTCAGTGTCATCTTCCCCAGTAGTCGTGGAGACACTGGATGACGCGCTGAAAAGGGGTGGCCTGCCTGACGGCATAACCTCTGAAGACCTGTTGGAGTACCGAAACAAGTGGCTCATCGGCTTCGCAACCAATTGCCTGCTAGCGGGCAAGAAGAGTCTGGCACGTGACTACTGCTCCAGAGCTTCTTCGACTAGGGTATTCCGCTGGTGGCGACTCAGGAACACAGTTGCATCCTACCTGCCCTCGATGTTCCTCAGGGCGGTCGTGAGACCGACGTGAAACAAGTGGCCCGCAGCCCCGACATCGCCATCGTTCTCCAGCATCCTTGCTGGGGAGGGGTCGAGCGAGTCTATCTGAACCTGGCCCGGCATTGGTCACGTGCGGGGTACTCGGTTGACGTGCTTTTCGGTTGCGCAGAAGGACCCCTGGCAGCCGATTTCCGTGACTGTGCGAGGGTCATCGACCTGAAGAACGTGGCAATGAAGCTGCACCGGCGTGAGAGATACGCCATCTTTGACGCCGCCAAGGTGAAGCGGTATCTTCAGACGCAGCAGCCGCGGAGCGTCCTATCGGCCAAGGCCGTGTCCAATTATTGTGTCGCCCGCGCCAAGAAGGAGCTCGGCTATTCCGGCAGCGTTGTCATCAGCCATCACATCGACGTCCGGGAGGGACGGAGAAGCCTGAGCCGCGCTCAGCGTGTCATTGCCGGCTGGCTTGAGTCGTACTACCGCTATGCGGACGCGATCGTTGGCGTGGCCAAGGCGGTTACCGACGGACTGCTGGAGACGGGCCTGCCGCAGAACAAGCTGCACACGATCTACAACCCCACGGTGACGGACGACATGTTCAGCCTTGCCCGGGAGACTCCTGTCCACAAATGGCTGCGCTCCAAAAACGGTAGGGTCATCCTCGGTGTGGGCCGTTTCACCGAGCAGAAGGGGTTCGATGTCCTGATACGGGCGTTCCGCACCGTGCTGGGCAGCGTCCACGACTGCCGCCTCGTGATAATCGGCGAAGGTCCGGACCGTGGCAAGCTCGAGGGCCTGGTGCGTGATTTGGGGTTGGCTGAGCACGTTGACCTGCCGGGCTACACGAAGAACCCCTATTCATACATGGAGAACGTGGACCTGTATGTCCTTTCGTCCAGGTTCGAGGCCCTTCCGATGACGCTGATCGAAGCGGTGGCTCTCGGTACTCCGGTCGTGAGTACCGACTGCCCTTGTGGCCCGGCCGAGATCCTGCGCGGAGGGCAGTATGGGCCCCTGGTTCCGCCCGAAGATTCGGAAGCGCTGGCCGAGGCAATGGTAGAGTGTCTGATGCGGCCGCGCGACACGGCTGCGGCTGCCGAGTGGGTGAAGGAGGCTTTCTCAGTGGAAACCGCTGGGGACAAGTATCTGGCTCTCCTTCTTGGCAATGGTCCCGAACCAGCGCGGCAGGCCCCCGAACACGCCAATGCCTAGGTGGCTTGTCCCACTGTGGGTCTTCCTCCTGCCGCTTCAATTTCACATGAAGGGGCTGTTCCCGAGACTCGCGCTGTCAGACCTGGTCCTGATCGCGTACGTGCCCCATTTCCTCTCGAACGGAATGCGGGCCGGTCGGGGACTTTGGCACAAGAGCATCACCGGGCTGGCGATCAGTATAATCTTGGTGGGCAACGTGGTGTTCTTCTCCTCCACCGGACAGATCAGCAATTGGGCACTTCTGAACAAGGGCGTCGGCCTTATCGTCCTGATGCTGAGCTACCTGATGGTCGGCGAGTACGCGTCCGCAGGTTGGGAGCGGATTCACCACCTGATGCGGTGGTTCACCCGCGCGGTCGCTCTAAACGCGTTCATAGCTATAGTGGCCAAGTTTCTCGGCTGGACCGGGACCGGACGGATTCACATAAACTGGGGCGGTGGGTCAAGGCTGGCTGGGTTCTTCATCGACCCGAACGCATTCGGCGGACTTCTGGTGTCGGCGCTGGTGGTCGCCCTGGTCGTCTACTTCCGGAAGGGCGCGATGTACAAGCCGGTCGAGGGGTTCCTGACCTGCTCGATTCTGGCGGTCGGAACATTTCTGACCTATTCTCGCAGTTCTTGGATAGGGCTTGTTGCGGGGACGGCCGTTGGCTTCCTTCTGAGCAAGGCGAAGCACCGGGTGTTGAGCGTGATGGTACTGCTATTACTGGGGGGCGCGATATACTACGCGACGCCGGTTGTGCTCCAGACCGAGACCAAAGAAGATGCTTGGGCACAGAGCGCAGTGTGGGCCCTGAACACACAGTCGATTGAGCACCGGGTCGACATCGTGAAGGAGGGGCTGGATTTCTTCAGGCAGAGTCCGATCTGGGGCAAGGGTCTCGGGTTCTATCTTCGCGACCAGGGGCTACTCGTCCATAATACGATCGTCTGGATTCTGGCCGAGTTAGGTCTGATTGGCATCGCGGCCTTCGCTTGGTTCATTATTGCGCACTTCCGCCGTGCGTTGTTCAACATCCGACACAGCAACGAATGGTTGATGCCCGTGAATGTTGGCCTATTGTCCAACTTCGTCGCGCTGGCCGCCTTGTCGGTCGGCATCGAGGCCCTGTACCAGAGGCACTGGTGGATGGTGATGGCGCTGATCAGCGCGGGGTGGGTGATGACTTGGCGGGAACTCGCGGCGGCGGCCGCGCTGAGCCGCCGCCAGGCACGTGAACGGGCGGTGAGGTTCGCCGGCATGCGGCCCGTCCCTCAAGCCGGTTCGCTAGCGGCCCGGGCTCTGCCGTCGAGGGCGAGACCCTAGGGTCAAGCCGAATGGAGCATGCGATGCCGGGTACCCGCGGGCAGGGGGTCGCCTTCACAGCCAACTACTCGCGGACGGCCAGGCAGTTCCGCGGCCACCTGATAGGCGAGCTTGTCAGCCGGCAACTGCCGGTGTACGTTCTCGCCCCGGACTATGACGTGTACACGAGAACGCAGGTCGCGTCGCTCGGCGCGGAACCGGTAGACGTGTCACTGCAGAGGACCGGTTTGAACCCGCTGCGCGACGGAGTTGACCTGTTCCGGCTGGCCGCCAAGCTCCGAAGGCTGGGCGCCGGCGCCGAGTTCTCGTTCGGTGCGAAGGCCGTGGTCCTCGGGACCCTGGCCGCCTGCTTTGCCGGAATCCCGAGAAGATTCGCCATGATCGAAGGGCTCGGGTCCTACTTCATCGAAGACAGCGAAGGCAGCGCGGTGAAGAAGAAGACGATACGCCTGGTGGTCGAGGGCCTGTACTGGCTCGTGCTGCGGTTCAACTCGCGGGTCTTCTTCCTGAACCAGGATGACCGGGCGGAGATACTCGGCAAGAGACTGGTCAGTGAAGAACGGACTGTGCTGATTCCCGGCATCGGCGTCGACCTGAACGAATTCAAGCACGTTCCCGCTCGCGAGAGAGGGACGGACAAAGGGCTGACGTTCCTGTTGATTGCCCGGCTGCTCAAGGACAAGGGAGTCAGGGAGTACGTGGGCGCGGCAAGGAAGATACGTCACCAGTACCCTGATGCATCATTTCTCCTGGTCGGCAGCCTGGACACAAACCCCTCGGCCATCACGTCCGACGAGCTCCGGCACTGGCAAGATGAACGCGTAGTCAAGTGGCTGGGTGTCCTGGACGACGTCAGGAGCACAATCGAGAACACGGACGTCTACGTGCTGCCGTCCTACCGGGAGGGAATGCCGCGCACCATCCTCGAGGCGCTTGCCGTCGGACGCCCGGTCATCACGACCGACGTACCCGGATGTCGGGAGACGGTTACGCGCCTTGGGGACGGAACGACCCACGACCTGAAGTCGGGACAAATGCCGCTGACCGGGCGCGTCGTACAGCGTGGCAACGGTTTCCTGGTGCCGGCCAGAGACGTGGACGCCCTCGCTGAAGCGATGGAGCAGTTCATCGTCAACCCCGACCTGGTTTCCCGGATGGGGACAGCAAGCCGCCGGCTGGCCGAAGAGCGATTTGACGTCGAACGTGTCGACGCTACGATACTACGTGAAATGGGCTTGTCGGTAGCATGATACGGCGTCCTCCGAGAGCTATGCCGGCGAACTCGATCGCCGCGGTGCTCGAGGGCAGCCGGCGGCGGTCCTCGGGGAGCAGAGGTAGCCGGCAGACCGCGCCGACCTTTCATGAGGGTGGCTGCCTGTGATCCGCGCTGCTTCGCCGCAGGACATCCCCGAGATCGTGACGGTGCATCTCCAGGGCTTTCCGGGTTTCTTCCTGAGCTTCCTGGGGCGCGAGTTCCTTGGTCTGCTCTATCGAAGGCTGCTGGTGGACCCCGAAGGTGTCGTTTTGGTCAGCGAGGGGAATCAGCAGGTCGCAGGTTTCGTGGCCGGGGTCACCTGCCAGGCCGGGTTCTTTCGACGAGCACTCGCAGGCGGCGCATTTCGGTTTGCGTGGGCAGCGCTGGGCGCCCTGTTCAGACGGCCCACGATTGCCCCCCGCCTCCTCAGGGCGTTGTGGCGTCCCGCTGAGGCCCGAAAGGACTCAGCCGAGGCGAGTCTCATGTCGATTGCCGTGTGCCCCGAGGACCAGGGGAAAGGCATCGGCCAGGAGTTGGTGCGCGCGTTCGAGGAGAGGCTGGCGGCGCGCGGCGTCAGGTCCTACTGCCTGACGACCGACCGGGACAACAACGACCGGACGCACCGTTTCTACCAGAAGCTCGGTTTTCGTCTCGTCCGGGAGTTCGTGAGGCCTGATGGACGAGCCATGGCCGAGTACAACATGACTTTGGAGGACTGACATGCGTGTCCGAGCAGCTTTCCTGCCGTTCGCACTGCCCGACGTCGACGACACCGAGATAGCGGAAGTGGCCGCGGTGATTCGCTCCGGCTGGCTCACGTCCGGAGCCAAGGTGGCGCAGTTCGAGAAGGAGTTCGCGGCCTTCGTGGGCGCCAGGTACGCGGTCGCGGTGAACTCCTGCACCGCGGCGATGCACCTCGCCCTGGAGGCAATCGGCCTGCAGGACGGAGATGAGGTCATCGTCCCGACCTACACCTTTGCCGCTACCGCTGAAGTCGTGCGCTACTTCGGTGCCAGACCCGTGCTTGTGGACATTGACCCCGCCACCCTCTGCGTTGATCCGGCAAGGGTCGAAGCAGCGATTTCGCCCCGCACGCGTGCCATCATTCCCGTGCACTTTGCCGGATTGGCGGCAGAGATGGATGACATCCGGGCTGTTGCCGCTCGCCACGGCCTGAAGGTGATAGAGGACGCCGCCCACGCCTTCCCGACGAAGTACACGGGTCGCATGGTCGGGTCCATCTCGGACTTCACCTGCTTCAGCTTCTACGCGACCAAGACGCTGACCACCGGTGAAGGGGGGATGATCTGCACGGACCACGAGGAATGGGCGGCGCGATGCCGGATGATGAGCTTGCACGGTATCAGCCGCGATGCCTGGAAGCGCTACACTGCCGAAGGTTCCTGGTTCTACGAGGTGGTCGCCCCCGGGTACAAATACAACCTGACCGACGTCGCCGCGGCGATGGGCCTTGCCCAGTTGCACAAAGCTGACCGGATGCGCGAGCGACGGGCTCGGATTGCCGCGCGCTACACTGCCGCCTTCAGGGACATGCCCGAGCTGGAACCGGCGCCCGAGGCACCGGCCGGCGGCCAGCATGCGTGGCACCTGTACGCTCTGCGCCTCAACCTGGACTCTCTCGCCATTGACAGAGCTCGACTCTTCGAGGAATTGAGGGCTCGCAAGATCGGGTCGAGCGTTCACTTCATCCCGCTGCACCTCCATCCCTACTACCGGGACACCTACGGATACAAGCCCGAGGACTTCCCGGTTGCCCTCCGGGAGTACCAGCGCGAAGTCTCTCTTCCCATCTATTCGAAGATGACTGACGACGACGTTCAGTACGTGATCGACGCGGTCAGGGAAATTGCCGAGCGGCATGCCGGGGGCAGACCAGAAGCTCGAAACCAGAAGCTCGATTCAAATCCGAATTCCGAATGACAGACGACTCGCCCATTCGTGCTTCTGCCCCGTCGGACCTCAATCGCCATTCGGATTTGTCCTCATCGGCCCTCGTCATTCGAGTCTTGCCCCATCGCTGATGGCCAAGCGGGCCTTTGACCTGGTCTGCTCCATACCCGGCATCGTCATCCTCAGTCCCTTGCTGCTGGTCGTCGCCCTCGCGGTCCGACTGAGTTCGCCGGGGCCGGTCATCTTCCGCAGCCGCCGCGTGGGCCGGAACGGCCGCGAGTTCGACCTGCTCAAGTTCCGGACGATGACGAAGGAAGCCCCGCAGACCGGCCCGGCAATCACCTTCGGCCGGGACCCGCGGATAACCCCGCTCGGGGCGCTTCTGCGCAGCACCAAGATCGACGAACTGCCGCAGCTCCTCAACGTAGTCCTTGGACAGATGAGCCTGGTCGGGCCGCGGCCGGAGGTGCCGGAGTACGTCAGACTCTACACGAGCGAGCAGCGCGCAGTCCTTAACCTGATGCCCGGGATCACCGACCCGGCTTCAATCAAGTACGCCCGGGAGAGCGAACTGCTCGGCGAATCAGAAGACCCGGAGACGCACTACGTGCAGCACGTGATGCCGGACAAGATACGGCTGAACCTCGAGTACGCCGCCCGCGCCAACGTGTGGACCGACTTCCTGCTCATCCTCAAGACTCTGATCAAGATCACCGGTCGGTGAACGGCGCGCGGAGCAACATCTCTCAGTAGCTGCTAGACTGCGGACATCAAGCAGCCCTCGCAGAGGCAGCAGGGCGGTTTGCTCAGGACTCCGGATCCCCAACGGCGCCCGCAATTCCGACACCGCAGCGTCCTTGACTTGGGCAAGGTCAGGGCTATGCTGAGCACTGTCCCATTATGAGTGGCGCAACCGACACACCAGATAAGTTGCAGGCCCAACGCGACCCGATAGCTTCGGCTTCGACCCCGGCAGAGCGGGTCAAGGCCACACTGGAACTGGCTGAACAACTGTGGCTCAGCGACCCGGTAGCGGTCAGGCCGCTGCTGGACCAGGTCATAGCCGAAGCCGACGCCGCCGGTCGACCCAAGGATCGCGGCCGGGCCGCGTATATGCTCGGGGAGCTGCTCCGCCGCGCCGGCGACCTCGACAGTGCGGCGCGCTATGCTGAGATAGTGTTCGGTGTTGCGGACGCAACCGGCGACCCTCGAGTTCGTATCTACGGACTCAATCTTGTCGGGAGCATGCACGGGCAGCGCGGCGAGTCACAGCTCGCGCTTGAGTGTTTCGAGGAGTACCTTGAAATCTCACGGCAAATCGGATACGGGAAGGGCGAGTGGTCGGCGCTGAATCAGATCGCGTGCGTTCATGCTCTACGTGGCGACCTTGGCAAGGCGCTTGAGCGCTACCGGCAATGTCTGGAAGCACACGCCAAAGCGGGAGACGCGCACGGCCGGGCCACGAGCCTGTACAACATCGGCTGGACCCTCGCCGCCATGGGACGCTGGACCGAGGCGACCGAGAATTTTCACCGGACGATGGCGCTCTGCGAGGAGCACGGATTCTCTGACCCGCTTGCTGCGGCTCGAATGGCGCTCGGCGAGCTGTCGCTCAGGCGGTCCGACTATGAGGATGCCGCATTCATGTTCCGCGCAGTGGTCGAAGCAGAGCGCCAAAACCGACGATCCGGAGGGGTATACCGAGGGGTCCTCTCCAGCCTGGGCTGGACCCACTTCTGCAAAAGAGACATGGCTCAGGCAGAAGAGGCCCTGAACGAAGCTGCTCGACTCTGCGCGGAGTCCGGAGACCGCTGCGTGCTTGCGACTGTCTGCCGCCGCCGGGCCGAGGTCGCGCTGGCTCGGGGGTTGCTCGACGTGGCCGGTGATCTGGCCGCTCAAGCTGAGCGCCATGCGACCGACCTGAATCTGCCCACAGACCAGGGCGAGGCCTTGCGCGTTCAGGCGCTCCTGTCCGCGGCCCGAGGCAAATCGGATGAGGCCTTGGACCTTTTCCGGCGGTCCGAGGCAGTGCTGGAGCCGCTTGGTGACACATTCGAGCTCGCGCTCACGCGGCTGCAGCACGGCCGGGAACTACTCGAAGTCAATCGATCGGAGGAGGCTCGAGCCAAGCTCCAGACCGCGGCCGAGACGTTCCGCCGACTCGCGGTTGTGGCCGAGGCCGAAGAAGCAACCATGCTGCTCTACCGGCTGGAGATGCGCACCGACCGCAATGCCGCTCTGCTTCAGGGGCTGCTCAGCATAACCGCTCTCGAACTCCCGCCCGAGCAGTTCATTGAGCGGGCCCTGCGGATGTTGTGCGACAACCTGCAGTTCGAACAGGGCGCGGTACTGGTCGGCGG
>Ga0316622_100002243_pt1 | contig 13243 bp, 12 predicted proteins | sample OWC_Aug_OW2_C1_D_FD_207646 | JGI IMG/M metagenome (GOLD analysis project Ga0316622, IMG submission 207646) | Wetland soil microbial communities from Old Woman Creek delta, Ohio, United States - OWC_Aug_OW2_C1_D5_C | ecosystem: Environmental > Terrestrial > Soil > Wetlands | place: USA: Ohio... | reverse complement strand
ATCTAAAATCGAAGAAGCGCCACCGCGGCATATCCTTCAACACGGCAATCTCGATCGGGGGTGTCGCGGTCGGCGTCATGGCGCTCCTTGTCGTGCTTGCGGTCATGAGCGGCTTTCATGAGGACCTGCAGACCAAGATACTCGGGGCCAATGCCCATGCGGTGGTGCTGAACTACCGGGGCGGGATCGAGGATTACGGGGGGCTCATCGAGAAACTTCGGGGCGAACCCCATGTGACCGCCTTCTCGCCCTTTGTGATCGGCCAGGTAATGGTCTCGAGCGGCAAGAGGGCCCATGGCGTGTTTCTTCGGGGAATAAATCTGCAGGATGAGCTGAAGACGACGGACATTTTCAAGCACCTCAAGGAGGGTACACTCTCAGATCTCAGGGACAGTGACGGCACGCCCTGGATCGCCCTCGGCAGGGAACTGGCAACCACCCTCGGCGTGGTGCCGGGTGAAGCGGTCAACGTCATTTCACCCGTGGGAGAGATGGGGCCTCTCGGCATGCTGCCGAAGGTGCGGCAGTTCAAAGTGGGTGCTGTTTTTGAAATGGGGATGTTCGAGTATGATGCCAACCTGACACTTACCAGCCTCAAGGCTGCACAGGAGTTCTTCGGCTACGGGAGCAGCGTGAGCGGGATCCAGTTGAGGCTGACCGATGTCTACAAGGCCCCTTCCGTACGCGAGGCCATTTCCAAGAAGCTGGGCTTCCCATACTACGTCAAGGACTGGATGCAGATGAACAGGAACCTCTTCTCTGCCCTGAAACTCGAGAAATTTGCCATGTTCGTCATATTGATCCTCATCGTCCTCGTTGCTTCCTTCAATATCGTGAGCACCCTGATGATGAGCGTCATAGAGAAGGAGCGGGAAATCGCCATACTCAAAGCCATCGGCGCCACCAATCAGGGCATCATGGCGGTCTTCATGATCCAGGGACTGCTTATCGGCACCGTCGGCACTGCCATCGGACTGGTGGGGGCAACCGTGCTCGGCCATATCCTGAACACGTATGAGATCATCAAGCTTCCGGCAGATGTCTATTATCTGAGCAGACTCCCGGTCAAGATGAAGGCCTTTGACTTTGCCGTGGTGTCGGTCTCTGCGGTTGTCATCAGTTTTCTTTCGACGGTCTATCCCTCTTATCAGGCGGCGCGGCTCAACCCTGTCGAACCGCTGCGGTACGAGTAATAATGATCAAGCTCATCGTGAGAGCCGGCTGTCTGACTATCATTGCGGCGGTAGCCTTCGTCGCAATCGCACTTATGAGCGGCGGGGAGAAGTTCAGGTGGTTCGGCGAGAAGGTCGGCGGCATTGTGAAGAAGGGGACCGGAGAACTGGGCGAGCAGGCCGACAGGATCAGAGACACGGGCGAAAAGGTGAAGAAGACTGTTGACAAGGTGACCGGGCCGGGTGAGGAGCGGAAATGACGGTGAGGCCCCTCATCACTGTCGAGGGCCTGAAGAAGTCCTTTTACAGGCCCGCCGGCGAGATCAGAGTCCTCAAGGGGCTTGATGCGGTCTTCCACGAGGCCGAGATGGTGAGCATCGTCGGAGCATCAGGCGTGGGGAAGAGCACCTTTCTCCATATTCTCGGAGCGCTGGACAAGCCGACTGAAGGCAGAATCCTGTATTACACGCCCGGCGGAGAGACAGTTGATCCTTTTTCTCTCACCAGCGCTGAACTCGCCGGCTTCAGGAACAGAACGGTCGGATTTGTGTTCCAGTTCCACTACCTGCTTTCTGAGTTCAGTGCCGTCGAGAATGTCATGATGCCCGGGTTTATCGGCAGTTCGGGAAAGGGCCGGCAGGGCTTGCGCGCAAGAGCAGGAGAACTTCTGGAGGAACTTGGCCTCAGTGACCGCAAGGACCACAAGCCCGGGGAGCTTTCCGGAGGGGAGCAACAGCGGGTTGCTGTTGCCAGGGCGCTCCTCCTGGAGCCTCGGATCGTGCTTGCCGACGAACCCACGGGCAATCTCGATGCGGCAACCGGCGAAGAGCTCTTCAGCGTGCTCCAGAGGATCAACAAGGAGCGTGGAGTGACCTTCATTCTGGTCACCCACAATCTGTCTCTTGCCGCCCGATGCGGGAGGACCATGGAGATGGCGGACGGCAGAGTTGCCATCCTTGAATCGCGACCACCTGTACAGGTAACATAGGAGGCACTTTCCCCAGGGGGTATGGCGATAAACCTCATCCAGAATAACGGGACCGTCAGACACATAGACCTGCCGGAGCTCAAGAAACTTGTCGATGCGGTACAGCCGCTGGCGGTCCGTGTCAACGGTGAACTGCGGGATGTGGCCTTCGTAGATTCTCTGGCCCCGGAAGCGTCAGTGGAATTGGTCACCTTTGAAATGCCCGAGGGCAGGGACCTTTTCCGCCACAGCGCGTCGCACATCATGGCCCACGCGGTCAAGGACCTTTTCCCGGAGGCTAAAGTTGCCATAGGACCGGCGATCGAGGACGGCTTCTACTACGACTTCGACAGACCCACGCCTTTCACGCCTGAGGACCTCGAGAAGATAGAGAAGCGCATGGCAGAGATCGTCAGGAAGGATGCGATCTTCTCGCGCCGCGTGATGCCGAAGACAGAGGCCCTCGAACTCTTCCGGAAGATGGACGAGCACTACAAGGTGGAGCTCATCCAGGAGCTGCCCGACGATTCGGTATCCCTGTACGAGGAAGGCGATTTCGTCGATCTCTGTCGGGGGCCTCATATCCCCCGGACAGGACGGCTCAGGGCCTTTAAGCTCCTGAGCGTTGCCGGCGCATACTGGCGGGGGGACGAGCGGAACAGGATGCTCCAGAGAATATACGGGACTGCCTTCGAGAGCAAGGATGACCTCAGGAAGTACTTGCACTTTCTCGAGGAGGTGAAGAAGCGGGACCACCGGAAACTTGGGCGCGAGCTCGACCTCTTCAGCATGAACGACGAGATCGGCTCGGGGCTTATCCTATGGCACCCTGACGGCGCCATCATCAGGAAGACCATCGAGGATTTCTGGCGCAACGAGCACCTCAAGGCTGACTACCAGCTCCTGTACTCGCCTCACATCGCCAAGCTCGACCTCTGGCAGCAGAGCGGCCACTGGGAGTTCTACCGCGACAACATGTACTCCCCCATGGAGATCGAGGGAGTCGCCTATGAGCTGAAGCCCATGAACTGCCCCTTTCACATAGGGGTTTACAAGAGCAGCCTGCGCAGCTACCGGGAGTTCCCGGTGCGGTTTGCGGAACTCGGCACTGTCTACCGTTACGAGCGCTCCGGCGTGCTGCACGGTCTCATGAGAGTGCGGGGCTTCACGCAGGACGACGCCCACATTTTCTGCAGAGAGGACCAGATCGAAGAGGAGATCCTCAGGATCCTGGAGTTCACCCTCTTCATCCTCAGAACCTTCGGCTTTGACAGTTACGACGTGTACCTCTCGACGCGGCCCGAGAAATTCGTCGGGAGGCTTGAGAACTGGGAACGGGCAACGGAGGCGCTGAGGCTCGCTCTCGACAGAAAGGGCCTCTCGTATCGTATAGACCCCGGTGAAGGGGTCTTCTACGGCCCCAAGATAGACATCAAGATCAAAGACTCTCTTAACAGGTCTTGGCAGTGCAGCACTATCCAGGTCGACTTCAACAATCCAGAGCGGTTCGATGTGTCCTTCCGGGGCAGCGACGGCAGGGAGCACCGGCCGATCATGATCCACCGGGCTCTGATGGGCTCCCTGGAGCGCTTTTTCGGCATTCTCATCGAGCACTATGCGGGGGCCTTCCCCCTCTGGTTGTCACCCTGTCAGGTGTCGGTCCTCACGATTGCCGAGAGGCACGGCCGGTACGCCGATACAGTGTTCAGGAGGCTGAAGGCGTCCGATATCAGGGTGCGGCTGAACGTGGACAACGAGAAGATCGGTTACAAGATACGCGAAGCCACCATGAGAAAAATCCCCTATTTGGTTATAATAGGTGACAAAGAAGCGGCCGAGGAGAAGGTCACGGTGAGAAAGCGGAACGGTGAAAACATCGGTCCCCTCACCGTGGAGGAGTTTTTTGTTCTTCTCGAGGAAGAAATAGCAGCACGGCGTTGAAGGACCAACGGGCCCCTGAAGGCGTGTCCAGAGCGGTCCTGTGAGGGAGGTGTAAGCATAAGCAAGGATATCAGAGTCAACGAACAGATCAGGACCAGAGAGGTGAGACTCATTGATGAAAATGGAGGTCAGATGGGAGTGGTGCCGACCCATCAGGCCCTCCAGATCGCCAGGGAGAAGGGATTCGATCTTGTTGAGGTTGCCCCCAACTCGGCGCCTCCTGTCTGCAGGCTTCTGGATTTCGGCAAGTACAAGTACCAGCTCAGCAAGAAGCACACCTCGAGAAAGAGCGTCGATGTCAAAGAGGTGAAGATACGTCCTCAGATATCGGAGCATGATCTCCAGCTCAAGGTGAAAGCCATCCGGAGGTTCCTTGACGAGGGCGACAAGGCGAAGGTGACAATGCAGTTCAGGGGACGTGAGATTGTCAGACCCGAACTGGGGATGAAGGTCCTCGATCGGGTGCGGGAACTCCTGACAGGCAAGTTCAGTGTCGAGGAGCAACCGAGGTTCGAGGGCAATCGTGTCACCATGGTGATCGCACCGAGCAGCAAGTAATTCCCTATTCATACAGTGCAGTTCGGATTGTCCACGCCATGACGGACGAAGGGCATGACCTGGAATCCGGCAAAGGACCATCTGAACCGATCACGACTGTTACGGAGGACAGGAATGCCAAAACTGAAAACCCATCGTGGTGCCGCCAAGAGATTCAAGCTGACGGGCACCGGGAAGATAAAGAGGTTCAAGGCCTACAAGAGTCATCTCCTGACGGGGAAACCCTCAAAGAGAATGAGAGGCCTCAGGCAGAGTTCGCTCGTTCCCAAGGCACAGCTGCCGAACGTCAAGAAGCTGCTCCCCTACGCGTAGTGGCCTCTTCCTCTTGACTACTTTCCGTCATATCCCGTAGAATATAGATTTTCCAATTGGATAGATGAGGAAACTCTCCGGGGTCTCCCGGGGACGACGGCAAGGAGGACTCATGCCCAGAGCAAAGGGTGGTTATAAGACTCGCAGGTATCACAAGAAGACGCTGGACATGGCCAAGGGCTACTTCGGAGGCAGGAACCGCCTCTACAAGGTGGCGGCTCAGGCCGTGGAAAAGGGACTTGTCCAGGCGTACCAGGGCAGGCGGCTCAAGAAGCGCGATTTCAGATCTCTCTGGATCATCCGCATCAACGCTGCGGTGCGGCCACTTGGCTTGAGCTACAGCCAGTTCATGAACGGGATGAAAAAGGCTCAGATCGGGCTTGACCGGAAGGCCCTCGCCGAGCTGGCCTGGAGTGACCCCCAGGCGTTCATGGCCCTCGTCGAACAGGTACGCGGCTGAGCTGCGGCTCCCTTTCACGGAAGCACCCCCGGAACGTCCTGCCATGAAAGCCGACATCAGGGAATCCTTCAACAGGGATCTGTCGTTTCTTGAGGATCTCGCCGGCCTCGCCGGACTGAAGGCCCGCTACCTCGGCAGAAAGGGCCTTGTTACTGCCGAACTCAAAGCACTCTCTTCCGCTGACGCTGCCGAGCGTCCTCTCCTCGGGAAGAAGATCAACGAACTGAAGGAGTTCATCGAGGCGGAACTCGAGCAGAAGGAGCGGGCCCTCAGAGACGCGGAGATCAGGAGGCGCCTCCTCTCGGAATCCATCGACATCACGCTGCCGGGCAAGGCCGTCCCCTTCGGGAGGGAGCACCCCCTCAGCACAACCCTGGCAGAGGTGGTGGATATCTTCGTGCGCATGGGCTTCACGGTGGAGGAAGGACCCGAGGTCGAGCTCGATTATTACAACTTCGAGGCCCTGAATATCCCGAAGGATCACCCTGCCCGGGACATGCAGGACACCTTCTACGTTAGTGACGACGTCGTACTCCGGACCCACACCTCGCCGGTCCAGATACGCGGCATGGAGAAGAGCGGCCCGCCCTATCGCTTTATTGTGCCCGGCAAAGTCTATCGCTGTGACGCGGACATCTCCCATACGCCGATGTTCCACCAGGTGGAGGGGTTGATGGTCGACCGGGACATCTCCTTCAGCCACCTGAAAGGCGTCCTCGAGGCTTTCGTACACCAGATGTTCGGCCCCCGGATCCCGGTACGCTTCAGGCCGAGCTATTTCCCCTTCACCGAGCCTTCGGCAGAGGTCGACATCGGCTGCATTCTCTGCGGCGGTGCAGGCTGCCGGGTCTGCAAGAGTTCGGGCTGGCTCGAGGTGCTCGGCGCCGGCATGGTAAACCCCGTTCTCTTCGAGAACGTCGGCGTGAACCCGGAAGAGTACACGGGCTTTGCCTTCGGCATGGGCATTGAGAGGATCACCATGCTGAAGTACGCGATCGATGACATCCGCCTCTTCTTCGAGAACGATATCAGATTTCTCAGGCAGTTCTGACGGCACCTTTCGGCGTGTCATGGCCAAGAGGCCATCGTCGGGCAATTCAGACCACAGGAGCGGTATGTGAGAGTTTCCCTTGAATGGCTGCGTGAATTTGTCGATGTGACAGCCCCGGATGATGAGGTGGCCCACCGGCTGACCATGGCCGGCTTCGAGGTCGAAGGCGTGGAGCGCATCGAGGGCGACCAGGTCTTCGAGGTGAACGTCACGCCGAACAGGCCTGACTGCCTCAGTGTCATCGGCCTGGCGCGGGAACTCTCCGCTCTGTATGAGACTCCCCTGAGGTTCCCCGAGCTCGATTTTGCCGCCGAGAGCAAGGAACTCGACTTCAACCTCGATATCTTCGATCCCGACCTTTGCCACCGCTATGCCGGCAGAGTCGTCAGGAACCTCACCATCGGTGCTTCACCTGCCTGGATGAGGAACAGGCTCGAGAAATGCGGCATACGTTCGATCAACAATGTCGTGGATGTGACGAATTACGTTCTCCTCGAGCTGGGGCACCCGCTGCACGCCTTCGACCTCGACACGCTGAAGGGCCGCAGGATCAGAATCGGGACTCCCGGAACCCTTCTCGGGCAGGGCAGGGTGAACAGCATGGCGACACTCGATGGTGTGGAGCGGGAGATTCCGACGGATTCGCTTCTGATCTGGGATTTGGAGCGGCCTGTTGCAGTGGCGGGCGTCATGGGAGGCCTCGACACCGAGGTCAAAGAGACGACAAAGGACATTTTCATCGAGAGCGCCTACTTTGAGCCCCGTTCAGTCCGGAGAACCTCAAAGACCCTTGGGCTCAAGACGGAATCGTCCTATCGCTTCGAGCGGGGCACGGACATCAAGATGCTTAAGAAGGCCCTCGACAGGGCCGCCTACCTCGTCAGGGAGGTGGCCGGCGGGACCATTTACGGCAAGATTGATGTGTATCCGCGGCGCTACTATGCGCCGGTGGTGACGGTTCGCCATGAGAAACTGAACAGGGTCCTCGGCCTCAGCCTTCCCGGCAGCGAGATTGCCCGCTGTCTGAGGCGGCTTGGCCTTGAAACGGAAGAGCACGATGATTCAGTCACGGTCAAGACGCCGACCTTCCGGAGGGACCTCACAAGGGACGTGGACCTCATCGAGGAGGTTGCCCGTGTGTACGGGTATGAACGGATACCGGCGGAGTTGCCTGCGGTGCCTGTTGGTTCCCGCGGGAGAGCGACGCGCGCACGGGAAGTGCTCCAGAGGGAGCTGAAGGAGTCTCTTCTGAAGTCGGGATTCACCGAGGCGATCAACTACAGCTTCATGGGCACCGCCGACCTCGATCTCCTGAGGATAGCCGGTGACGACAATCGGAGAAGGCTTGTGCCGATCAAGAACCCTCTCAGGATCGAGGACTCCTTCATGCGGACGACCCTCGTGCCGGGCCTCTTCAGGAACCTGTTCCACAACCTTGCCCACGGCAACAGGGATCTCAGGCTCTTTGAAGTCTCGAAAGTCTTCATTGCACGGCGTGGAGAATCCCTGCCGGAGGAGCGTGAGCACGTGGCCCTTCTCGCCTACCGGGAGAAGACCAAGGCCCTCTACCGCGATGAAACGCCGGATTTCTATCTTCTCAAGGGGCTGGTCGAGGCGATCCTGGGCAACCTGAGGGTGGGCGATGTGTCCTGCGTGAGATCCTCTGAGCCGTTCCTCCACCCGGGCCAGTCAGCCGATGTCGTCATAGGCGGAAACACCGTCGGCTTCTTCGGGGTGCTGTCCCCCGTTGTTGCGGAGTCTCTCGATCTGAAGGCTCAGAAGCCTTCCGTGCTCGTCATGGAACTGGACCTCGGCGGCCTCGCGCCCTTCCTCGGACAGCAGGCCAGATACAGGGCGCTCCCGAAATACCCCTTTATCGAACGGGATATTGCGGCGGTGGTTGAGTCTTCTCTTGATGCCTCCGCGCTCGTTGGCTGGCTCAGGTCCTACGGTTCGGATCTGATCGAAGAGATATCGATATTTGACGTCTACCAGGGAGGCTCCATACCGGCAGGTAAGAAGAGCCTCGCCTTCAGAGTCCGCTACCGTGCCACAGACCGAACGCTGACCGATGATGAGATCGAGGCGGTCCATCGCGGTCTTGTGGCCCATCTCCTGGAGAAGAGCGGCGGCCAACTGAGGCAGTGACGGGGGGGGGCGGCAGCGGGTATACGGCGACCTTCGTCCTGCCCTTTACCCTATCACTTTGTAGCCGGCCTTCTCCACCGCCGCTTTGAGATCCTCCGGCTTCAGCCTGTTTTCGTCGAAGGTGACCGCGGCACTGCCGATGGCCACCTCTGAGTTTGAGACTCCAGGCAGGCCGTCAATCGCCTTCTTTACCCTCATCACGCAATGCTGGCAACTCATCCCTTCGATTTTGATCGTCCTCTGGGACATCGGTTCACCCCTATTCTGTTGTGCGCTGCACGCTCACTGCCCAGTCTCGCCGGCAGGCTCTTCTATTCTACCCCGAAGGAAGGGGGCTTATCCAGGCGACCCGCCGGCAGTTGATGGCATTTCCCCGGCTTCTCCATAGTTTATAATGAAAGGCCTCGGCCGACGCCCAGGACGGAACCGGTTGGGACGCATGTTGATTGACTGCACATCAAGGAGGGAACAGTATGAGATATCACGAATACCTGCGGAAGTTTGTCGGCACGGAGGGAGGGCTCTATTATGACCAGGGCATCTTCAATCTGAGAATCGGCCCTGTCGACGTGACAAAGAGCCCGCTTTACCGCATCACCGAGGTCCATGATGATTTCGTGGTGATAGCGTCAGAGAAAGCCGAAGTCATCAACTCGGAGAACCTGACCTACGCCATGCCTCTCACGAACTTCTATGTGGTGATGCCGAAGGGGGGAGACAAGGCTTGAGAGGGGGGTGCCGCCGAGGTATCTCTATCGTCATGATTGACGGCGCCGGTCTTCTGCGGAAGCTTCGCGCCGCATTCTGAGGACGAGGAGGGCGATCATGCCGGCCATAAAGGCGATACTACCCCCCAGTGCCCAGGGGGCGCCCGGCTCCCGCGCGATCTCGAGAAGCGCGAGTTTCCGTGGGTAGGCCTGCAGGTCCTTGACGTATATCCCGGTGCTCCTGTGGAAGGATGGACTGTTCGGCCTGACGCTGTCGCTGTGCAACCTCTTCCCCTCTGAGAAATACTCTATCCTGAGTACCCAGTCCCTCAGATAGCCGGAGTCGTCGATCGCGAGGTCGATTGCCACAACACGGACTGCAGTGCCATCGGGCAATTGGAATGCCGTGTCCTCTCCCGCGACGACAAGGCTCTTGAAGGCACCCACCCCGCTCGCAAGGTGCGCGATGAGCATGAGGAGAAAGCCGAGGTGAATGATCTGGGGCGAAATGAGGGGAAGCCATCGCGCACTGCCGGACTTCTTCCGGATTGAATCAACGCTGCAAAACAGCGTATTGACAGTCAGCAGGCAGAGTACGGCCAGCGCTCCCCAGAGCCACCAGGTGACTCCGAAGGGCTGTTCCGGTATCCACCGGAACAGCGGGAGGTCGTGGATGGACCTGAAGCGTTCGCTGACGGGCATGACGAAGGCCCCGGCAGCAAGCATCGTCACGAGTATGCCGGTGAGCCAGAGGGCCGCACGAAGTGAGCCAAGGATATCAATGATCCTTCTCATCGGTGCGGTCAGAAGCTGTGAGAGCTCTTCATCAGGAGACTGACGCCGAGGTAGGTGAAGAGGACGACGCCGAACCCTGCGATGCCCAAAACGGCGGAGGGCTTTCCCATCCACCATCGCCTCAAGTGGGCGTGGAGATAGAAGGTGTAGAAGAGCCAGAGTATGCTCGTCCAGAGCTCCTTCGGCGTCCAGAGCCAGTAGGTGCCCCAGGCGAGGTAGGCCCAGATGCCGCCGAAGACCATAGAGAGGGAGAAGAGCATGTATGCGACGAAGACGGCCTTGTATTGGAGATCTTCCGCCCGTGCGTCGCTTCTTCGCAGATATTGGATTCCAAGGACAGCCGCCAGGGCAAAGAGGCCGTATGAAAGGAATGCGAGGACGACGTGAAGCTCGAACCAAACGGTCCTGAGCACCGGCGGGAGCGGGGCGTTATGCTGCTTGGAGATGAGTGAAAGGACGGTAAAGAGGGCAGCCGCCAGGGCCACTGCCTGGAGGAACCCCGGCGACTTCGTCATGGACCGGCGGAAGGGGATCGAGAAGGCGACGACCGATGCGGACAGAAAGCAGAGGGTATCGTGCGGCCCTACAAGCGGAAGCCGGTCGAGTTGGAGCCCTCTCGCGATGATGTAGGCGCTCTGCAGCAGGAGACCGACGTAGAGAAAGGGGCCCTTCGCGACGGCGAAGAGGTACAAGGGGAAAGGTGCAAAGGCCAGCCAAGGCATTGGATATTGTACACGAAAGGGGTAAGGTCAACTTCACCAACAGCCTTTCTCTTCGGGATCCCGGGATTGTCGTCAATCGCCCCCGACCTCCATCCTTCTGCTTGACTCACCAAGTCTTTTCCGCTATCCTGTCACAGAATATGCCGGCGGAAAAGGAATAGCATTGGGCCTTCCGCTTCCCCGCAATGAAAAGAGGATAAGCTGATGCTGTCCACACTCCGGAAACTCTGTGTTCTCCTCCTCACCCTCTGCATAGCCGCGCCTGTTTCGGCTGCCTCCCGCAGCTTCACCATCCTTCACACCAACGATTTCCACGGTCAACTGGAAGCCTCGGGCAGCAACCCCGGCGCCGCCCGCGTGGCACAGAAGATTGCCGATGTCCGCACTGCGGTAGGGGCTGCCAATCTCCTGGTTCTCGATGCGGGGGACATCATGCAGGGGTCGCTCCTCTCGAACCTCCAGAAAGGTTTGCCCACCATCGACTACTACAGGACGATCGGCTACAGCGCCGCCACATTCGGAAACCACGATTTCGACTGGGGCCAGACGGTCCTGGGAACCCGCATCGCACAGGCTGAAGCGCCTGCGAGTGGCGGCGAGTCGCCGGTCCGGATGATAGTTGCGAACATAACAAAGAAGGATGCCGGGGGGAACTGCACCTGGGAGCCGTTCAACGCCAGCGTGAGCCCCTACGAGGTCTTCACCGTGGGGACTGCCCCGAATACCGTCCGGGTCGGCGTGATCGGCGTGGGTTCCGTCGAGACCCCCTTCATCCTGCCCGCCGCGGCAACAGCCGGTTTGTGCTTTCTCGATCCTTTTGAAGCAATAACTCACTACTATTCGGCTCTTGAGGCAGCCTCTGATGTCCGTGTCGTCCTCAGTCACAACGGGTATGTGGACGGCGGTTACGGCTATGGGTTGACGGTATACGGCGACCAAACATTGGCGAAAAAACTGAACACGGCCGGAACGCTTGTGCACCTGATAATCGGCGGCCACAGTCACACGAACCTTGCTGCGGCCACAATGGTCGGCAGCACCGCCGTGGTTCAGGCCTACTATTACGGGCGCAGAGTCGGCCGGGCGGATATCACGTACGACACGTCGACAGGGTCGGTGAATGTAACATGGACGCCCATAGTCGTTGCCACTACCGACCCGCAGTACGCGCCGATCGCCGCGCTGGTCTCGTCCTATGTCAGCGACCCGACTTACCAGGGATTGATCAACCTGCCCGTCGGCTACTCCGCAGTCGACCTGCCGCGCCTTGGCGGCACCGTCGACAACATGATGGCAACCTTCATCGACGACGCCGTCTACAAACAACTGAACAGCGACAGCGACGCGGCCAACGACGTCGACATCTTCTTCAACAACGCGGGGGGTATCCGCACCGACTGGTGCTACAACGGCACGGCCTGGTTCACCACCGGCTGCGTAAGCGGCACGCACGCGGCGGCGCTGTTGACCTACGCGAACATGTTCACCATTCTCCCCTTCGGCAACTCCGTCGTCGTGGGCGACATGACCGGCGCCCAGATACTGCAGGTGCTTAACCAGGCACCTCTGGTGAGCAACGGCGTCATCCAGCCTGCCGGCCTCAAATACAAATACTACAAGTACAGGGACACCTTGCCCCCAGGCTCGGTAGCCTCCCCCTACACGTATGCCTGGGGCGCCTTCGACTGCTGCGTGATCAACAAGACGACCAAAGCCTGCGAGCCGCTGGACGTGGACAAGACCTATCGGGTCGGCACCAACGAGTTCCTGGCGCCCGCCGGGGGAGACGGCTATGGCGGCTTCAAGTACATGACCAATATCACGTACTGGGGCGATATGCTCGACCTCGTCAATGCCTATGTATCGGCGCACCACGGCACCTCGGCCAGGGCTTACAAAGGTCCCAACGGCGACGGGACGCTCGACGGTCGCATCCTGCGCGACGGCGACGACTCAACGGGCAGCATCATCCCCGTGACAGTCCTCCATCACAACGACTCCCACGGCAACCTTGCGAAGGGCACCTTTGTGGGCTACACGCAGCTCGCTTCGCTCATTAAGCAGGAAGAAGCCCACAACCCGACCCGCACCCTCCTGCTCAGCGCAGGCGACCAGATCCAGGGCGATGCCATGATGTACTACTTCAGGACCGCGCCCGAAGGGTTTGCCGCAGACGGCACGCCGCTGACCCTCGCCCTGCAGACCCACCCGATGATGGCGGCGATGAACGCGATGAACTACGACGCCATGACGCTGGGCAACCACGAGTTCAACTTCGGCAGCGACGTCTTCCAGAGTGTCCTCGGGCAGGCGGGGTTCCCCATCCTGGGGGCAAATATCAGCGATGACGGTCGCTACGGCCTGGCCGCTGTCCAAGGGGGCCAGGGGGTAAAGCCTTACATCGAAAGGA
>Ga0316622_100002242_pt1 | contig 13246 bp, 8 predicted proteins | sample OWC_Aug_OW2_C1_D_FD_207646 | JGI IMG/M metagenome (GOLD analysis project Ga0316622, IMG submission 207646) | Wetland soil microbial communities from Old Woman Creek delta, Ohio, United States - OWC_Aug_OW2_C1_D5_C | ecosystem: Environmental > Terrestrial > Soil > Wetlands | place: USA: Ohio... | reverse complement strand
GTCGGAAAGCGCGTGCCAGTAGTCCACGAAAGCTTCCGTGGTGAAAAGGTAGTTTTCCGTGAACGCGAATGCGCCCGACCCCAGGGCCGCCCAGGTGTTGGAGCTCAGCGAGTAGATGACATCGAATGTGTTCCGGTGGCGTCGAATGTACGTGCGAGCGTCCTCGGTGACCACCATGACGCGCGGATCCCGGTAGAGGTACCCGGAGTACTCGGCCATGGTGATCACCCGGCCGGTCGAATCCACGACGGTGGAATCCTCTAAAACGTAACCGCCAGGGTCTGCAACGGTCATCATTTTGTTGATGTGGTCGTTGACCTCGACGGCGTGAACCCGGCTCGCACCTTTGTCCAGGGCCAGCAGCACGTCCATTCCCCCGCCGGAACCCAGGGAGAGGAAGGTGCAGGAATCGAACTGCGCCACCAGGTGCCCGACGTCGATGTCCCAGCGGGAGTTCTCGGGGTTTCCGTACCACTTCTCCCAGTCACCGTCGAACGGGAACACGGGCGAATTGGCGACGTTGTCTATGTTGATCCCCCGGTGGGTCCCGCCGAAGCCGTACGCTTTTATCTTCGCCATCGCGTCCCAGTGCCTGTAGATGACGGGCGCACGTTCCTCGCGTTTCGCCTCCAGCATCCGGTCCGCGCGTGGAATGAGGACGCCCATCGCGATCATGAGTGCGATCGGAAGCGCCTTCCGCCAGCGGCGCGAAACCGCGAAGGCCGCGACCAGGATCGGCAGCGCGCAGAGAAACACAGCCGCCGGCGTGCCTACGTGATTCATCGCCACGATCGCCAGCACGACTCCCGCACCCGCCCCGAGGAGGTCGGCCGAGTAGATGCGGGGCATACTGGGGCCGGCTCGCTTGAAGATCCACGCCAGCGCCAACCCGCCGAAGAAGTACGCCGCTCCGAGAAGTGCGATCGCCGCTGCGAACTTGCCGGCCATGGTGAAGCTTCCGAAAAGCACTTGGAAGTCCAGATCGAGCAGGAACACCAGCGGTGGCGCCGCCAGCGCCATGAGGCCCGCGAGCGAGAGCATCCAACCGAGGCTCTTCTCGCCGTCGAACAGCGGGAAAAGGCGCAGCGCGAGAGACCCCAGCCCGAGACCCATGACGGCCAGAGACAACGTGAGAAACGCATAGGTGTAGAAGAACTCCGCCGAGAAGATGCGCGTCCACACGAGCTCCATGGCCAGAATGGTGAGTGACGTCAGGGTAACGACGAGGTAGGCAGTCCTTTTCATTTCGGGCCCATTTCGAGAGGGTTAGGCAGGCCACGCGATTTTTGCGTCGTACTACGAGAAAAAAGTCACGAGGTTGCGGCCGGCGCCTGTGACTCGCATGGTTCTTGCTCAACTATGGTCTCGGGAAGACCTTAAAAAGTCGCGGTTTTCTATTTTGTGCTGGTCAATTCGTATGCATTCCGTCATATTCAATGAGATTATGCCGGCGGTCACGGCGCCGGCCCGATACGGTGCTCAAATGAAAGACGTTACGGGATGAAGCTGCTACTGATCAATCCGAGGTTCCCAGAGAGTTTTTGGACATACAAATGGGCCGTTGACAATCTCCTCCCCCAAGCGCGAACGCTGAACCCGCCTCTCGGACTCGCGACGCTGGCTGCTCTGTGCCCCGACGACTGGGCGGTCGAGATCGTCGACGAGAACGTCGAATCGATCCCCCTGGAGCCGGACGCCGACATCGTGGGTGTATGCGGCATGGGCGTCCAGTTCGAGCGTCAGAAGGAGCTCCTTGCCTATTACCGCAGCCGAGGGCACACCGTCGTAGCCGGCGGCAGCTACGCGTCGCTCTGCCCCGAGCGCTACACTGCGCTCGCCGACACTGTCGTGGCAGGCGAGGCGGAATACATATGGAAGGAGTTCTGTCGCGACACGGAGGCCGGGGTTCCGCGCACGCTCTATCGAGAGACGGGCTCCGTCGAGTTGAGCGACTCCCCTACGCCGCGATTCGACCTGCTCAAGACCGAAAAGTACGACACGATGAGCGTTCAGTTCTCACGGGGATGTCCGTACCGATGTGAGTTCTGCGACATCATCGTCATGTTCGGCCGGCGGCCGCGCACGAAATCGCTCCCGCAGATCGGCGCCGAGCTGGACGCGCTTCGCCGGCAGGGCGCGCGTAACGTGTTTTTCGTGGACGACAACCTCATCGGGGACAAGAAAGCCGCCAAACGACTTCTGACCTTCCTTGTGAACTACCAGAAAGAACACGACTATCGTTTCAACTTCGGCACCGAAATGTCGCTCAATATATCCCGCGAGCCGGAGCTGCTCGAGCTGCTGCGGGCCGCGAACTTCGCCTGGGTTTTCATCGGCATTGAGTCCCCCGACAAGGACAGTCTGCTGGAGACCGGGAAGATCCAGAACACGCGCGGCGACATGCTTTCCTCCGTCCGCACCATCTACGCGCACGGCATCGATGTCCTGGCCGGTTTCATTGTCGGGTTCGATAACGACACCGTGAGCACCTTCGAGCGCCAGTATCAGTTCATCGTCGATTCCGGAATCCAGTCGGCGATGATCGGCTTGCTGACGGCGTTGGAAAAGACCCCGCTTTACGAGCGCTTGAAGAAGGAAAATCGCTTGGTGGCCGACGTGATGGCCGCAGACAACTTCAAGCTCTTCACCAACGTGATCCCCAAAGGAATGAGCTACCAAGAGTTGATCGAGGGTTACCGGATATTGCACAGGCGGATCCTGGAACCGCGGGCCATCGCGGACCGCATCCGGAACAAGATGAGGTATTTCAACGGCCCGTCTCATTACGAAGCGTACGCCCTCTCCGATAGCCTGAAGATGTTCGGAAGGATCGTGCGCCAGATCGCAGCCCAAGGCGGCCTGAACGCCCTATACCAATTCGCGCGTTCGCTGCCGTTCGCCAAACCTGCGCTCATTCCCTTCGCCGTGCGCGAATGGGGGCTCGGGCTTTCGATGCGAGACTACGCCGCGCGCCACTTCGAGCCTGCCGTCGATAGCGAGCGCCGCGCCGCATGGGACCATCTCGGCCAGATCAGAAGGGCGCTCCAGGGTTATCTCCGCCAGGGATCCCTGACGGTGGCGCTGCACGAGACGGAAAACGGCGGAACCAGATTTGCACTGTCCCTGAGAGGGAAACAGGGGCGGGAGTTCTTCATTCACGCTTCCGATCAGATCGACCGTATGCTTCGCGACACCAAGTCGTCGCTCATCCTTCGCATCGACGAGTTCCACAATGCCGAGCTGCAACCGCTCCGGAACATGCTCGATCGGCTGAAACAGCACGGCGATCGCATAGTGATCGCGGCCGATCGCAAGTCCCGCCTCATCATCGGCATCGATTCCTCGGTATTTCACCTCGTCATGGAATGACGTCATCACCGCGGGACGGCCATGCTTTCGAGCAGCGCGGGGTATCGGGGATCGCTGCGGATGGATGCGAGATCGGGATCGGTTTCCAACCAAGGCCGGTTCGAGAACCCGTGTTCGATGGCTCTATGGAAGCATTCGAAGCAGGCGTCCACCTCGTCCATTACGGCGAAGAGGCACGCGGCGTTGTAGAGCGTGGCCGGATCTCTGGGGCCCAGCTTCGTCGCCTGCGCGTTCCACCGCAGCGCCGTGGTCCTGTCGCCCAGCTCCAAGTGCGCGTGCGCGCCCAGGTACCAGGCGCGCGCGTCGCCCGGGTGGAGTTCCAGCTGTTTCTCCGCGATCGCGAGCCCTTTCCGGAACGCGCGCCTCACGTCATCCGGACGGCCCAAACCGCGGTAGGTGTCCCCGGCCAGTATCGGCGCCTGGTAGTCTTCCGGGCGCAGCTCGCTCGCCTTCTCGAAGAGCTCGGCCGCACGTTCGAGCTTGTTCTGAACGCGACACATCCGCGCGTAGAAGTAGTGCGCCTCGAAGAGCTTGGGGGCGATCGCGATCGCCAGCGCAAACTCCTTCTCGGCCTCGTCGTACCTTCCCTGGAACGACAACGCCAGGCCGTATGAGGCGTGGGCCTCCGCCAGATCCGGCGCCAGAGCGAGGGCTTTCTCCGCCGCCGTGAGCGCGTTCTCGACCACGGCGCGATCGGTGTCGTAGAAGGTGTAGATCATCGAGTAACAATCCGCCAGGCCGCAATATGCGAGCGCGTAATTCGGATCCAGAACGAACGCGCTGGTGAACAGGTCCCGGGCGGACTCCAGGCCCTTCTTGTTCATCTCGTGGAAATGGTGGAGGCCTTTTACGTAGAAGTCGTACGCCTTCATGTCCGCCGTTCGGATCTTTCCGATGGCGCGCTTCTCCCTCTCCGTGAGTGTGACCTCGAGCGCGCGCACGATGTTGTGTGCGATCTCCTCCTGGATCGCGAACACATCTTCGAGGTCGCGGTCGTACCGCGCCGCCCACATGTGGTATCCGTCGCTCACGTTGATGAGCTGGGTCGTGATGCGCAGCCGCGCGCCGGATTTCTGAACACTCCCCTCCAGCACGGTATCGGCGCCGAGCTTCCGGCCGATTTCCCGGATGTCGAGCTTCGTGTCGCGGAAGGCGAAGGACGACGTGCGCGCAACGACCCGCAGTCCCTCTACGTTGCTCAAGCTGGTGATGATCTCTTCCGCCATGCCGTCGCAGAAGTAGCTCTGGTCCGGCTCCGCGCTCATGTTGGTGAAGGGAATGACGGCGATCGACGGTTCACGGGGCGGAGCCCCTGATTCCAGCTCCTTGCGGGCGATCTCGAGATCAGCCAGGAGTTCGCTTACGCTCTGGTAGCGATGCGCCGGTTTTTTCTCCATCGCCTTGGTGATGACCCGGGCCACCCCCGCCGGCACTTCGAGCCCCAGGCTGGAGAGCGATGGCGGATCCCGGTTCACGAGCTGGTAGATCACCGCCGAGTCATGGTCGCCCTTGAAGGGCAGCTCACCGGAGAGCATCTCGTAGAGACACACTCCCAGCGACCAGATGTCGGTGCGGGCGTCCACATCCTCCCCGCTCGCCTGTTCCGGCGACATGTAGGCGACGGTGCCGACAACCCGGCCTTCGCCGGTCTGGGTGATGTGTCCGGAGAGCTTCGCGACGCCGAAATCGAGAATCGTCACGCGGCCATCTTCGTCCACCATGATATTGGCGCTCTTGATGTCGCGATGCACGATGTTCCGGCCGTGGGCCGCCTGCAGCCCCTGCGCGACCCGAATCGCGATGTCGATCGCCTTCCCAACCGGTATCCGCCCCTGAGCCACCAGGTCCTTGAGGCTTCGCCCCCGTATGTAAGCCATCGCAATGTACCACACCCCGACCTCTTCCCCGGCGTCGTACACCGTACAAATGTTGGGGTGCTGCAACGCCGCCGCCGCGCGGGCCTCTTTAAGGAACAACTCCTTCTCGCGCTGGCCGATGGATCGGTCCGTAGCGAGCACCTTGAGAGCGACGTCCCGGCGGAGCTTCGTGTCCTCGGCACGGTACACCACGCCCATGCCGCCCCCACCGAGCTCCTCCATGATGCGATATTGTGCCAGCTTACGTCCGATCACCGTCCGGTCCTCCAGTGGAATTCCCGGTCGCCTTCACACTCGCGGCGCCAACGACCGCATGTAGTTCGAATATTAACAAAAAAAGTCCGGCTCCGACAGACCCGCGACTCCGGAATTCGGATCAAACTCATGCCAGCGCACCCCTCGTCTGTTCGTCGAACAGGCACCGGTAGAGTCCGTTCGCGCGGTAGAGCTCATCGTGGGTGCCCGACTCGACGATCCGTCCATCGTTTAGCACGAAGATGCATCCCGCGTTGGTCACACTCGTGAGGCGGTGGGCGATGAGGATCACGGTCCGGTTGCCGGCCTTTTCGAAAAAGCGGTCCAGCACCTGGCGCTCGGTGCGGGGATCGAGAGCGGAGGTCGCCTCGTCGAGGATCTGCAAGCACGGCGCTTTGAGGAGAGAACGCGCGAGGGCCAGCCTCTGGCGTTCGCCGCCGGAAAGACGCATCCCCTGTTCGCCGACGGTCGTCATGAGGCCTTGCGGCGCGCCGGCGAGGAAGTCGCCGAGACCGGTGGCCTCGAGGACTTCGGTCAACTCCGCGTCGGTGGCATCAGGCTTTGCCAGTCGCAGGTTGCCCGCCAGGGTGTCGTGAAACAGTTGGGTTTCTTGAGGAACGAGGCCCACGGCGCGGCGCAGGCTTTTCAGCTTCCACAGGCGCACATCGAGACCGTCCAGCGATATCGAGCCATCGCGCGGATCCAGGTAGCGCGCGATGAGCGCGGCGAGCGTGGACTTGCCGCTCCCCGATGGGCCCACCAGGGCGATGACTTGCCCCGGCTCGACCTCCATCGTGACATCGTGGAGCGCACGGGTCCCGTCCGGCCAGGTCAGGCCGACTCGGCTCAGCCGGAGTGCGCCGGCGATCCGCGCGGGAGCCGACGCCTGCGGGTCCTCCCGGATATCGGCTTCCATGTCCATCAGGTCATACACGCGACCCAAAGAGGCCCTGGCCATCTGCAGGTCGATGTTGATATCGATGAGCCCCGAAATGGGCCTGTAGAGCCGGCTCGCCAGAGTGTAGAAGGCCACCAGGCTGCCCAAACTCAACGTTCCTCCCAGCACCCGCATCCCGCCCACGAGAAACACCAGGATGAAAGCGCCCGTGGTCATCACGTCGGCCAGGGAGATCTGGGCCGCTCCGATCACGGAAAGGGTGAGGTTGCTGTCGATCCACGGCCGCGAGACGCGCACGTGCCGGCGCGCCTCTGTCTTTTCTCTCATGAACTCCTGCACCAGGCGGATGCCGTTCAGCCGCTCTTCCAGAAAAGCGAAGAGCCCGGCGATTGCTTCCCTGGCCCGTACGCTCTGTTCCCGGATGCTGCGGTTGATCCGCGCCAGCACGCCGATCAAGATGGGATAAACGAGCACGAGCAGCAACGTGAGCGTCGGGTCGAGCCAGAGCAAGAGCGCCACGATTCCGGCAATCGTGAGGAGATCTTGTACCGCGTTGATGATGGTATGGGCCGCCGCCTGCTGCAGGACGTCGATGTCCGATGTGAGCCGCGCCAGGATGTCGCCGGTACGTTCTCCCCGGAAGAAGAACGGTGAGAGTGTCTCCACGTGCTCGAAGACTTTCTGGCGGAAATCGAACAGGATGCGAAGGCCCGAGTAACTGTACAGCCAGACGGTGATCAACCGGAAACCGACGCGGAAGACGAGCACACCGAGCAAAACCAGCACCAGCAGGACGAGCAGATCGGAATCTCCGTCCCCCAACGCCCGATCGATGATGGCTTTGAGAATGAGGGGATCGACCAACCCGAGAATGACGCTTACCAGCAGGCAGAATCCGAGTTCGATCTGGAGGCTCAAGTACCGGCGAACATACTCGCGGTAGAATCGGCGAACGAGTCCGCGGCGGTGAGCGCTGACCTTTTTCACGGCGACTGCTTCCCCACGACTTTCTCCACGAGAAGCCGGCCCAGGGAGACCTTCTCCTCCACCACGATCCTGGCCTCGCCTTTCATGCCATCGTAAAGGGGCCCGGGCGCGGACGACGAGTCGATGGCGATCTCAACCGGGAATCCCCCATCGGCACTCCGCTGGTCGGCCACGACATTCACGCGTCCCGACAACGATCCGTGAATGAGCCATGGGTATCCCTCGAGTCGAATCGCAACGCGATACCCCGGTTTCGCGAACGCCCGCCCGCTGTCTTTGAGGACCCCGTCGAACCGATTCACCGCCGCGACCGACAACCGCAGCAACTCATCGCCCTCCCGCACCGTTTGCCCTTCGAGGTCGAGGAGGCGGTCGCCGAGCACCACGCCATCCGCCCCTGCGACGACGGCGCCCAAGCCGAGTTTGCGCTCGATCTCAGCCTGCGCTGCCCGCTCCTGCACGATCTCTTCCTCGATCCTTCGAATCTCGCCGCCGAGCTGGCCGATCTCGGCTTCCTGTTGCGACGCCAGCAGAGCAGCCGATTGTTCCGCTTCTTCGAGCGCCAGCTTCGCGAGCTTCTGGGTGAGTTCGGCGTCCTGCATTTCGAGTTTGGTGGTGAGCTTCTTCTCCCAAAGTTGACTCATCAGTTGCAGTCGGGTTTCGGCGCTGGCCAATTCCAGCCGGGCTCTCTCGAGATCGCGGGACGCTTTCTCGACTTCGGCGGGATGCACCTTGCCTCTGAGCCGGCCGAGCTCGGAGCGCGCTACGCGAAGGCGCTCTTCCAGCGCCTCGATCCTCGCTTTCACCTGCACCGAGTCGCCACGTAACGGGGCGGTCTCCATTTGTACCAGCGGACGGCCCGCTGCGGCGCGTTCTCCGGGTCTTGCGAAGATCCGTTCCACCTTCCCCGTCCATGGCGCGTATACAGCCACCGTGCCTCCGGCCAGGTGGCCGGGCGCGACGACGACGCGATCGATACGAGCGATCAACAGCACGACGATGACGGAGCAAAGAAGGGCGGCGCCAAGAATGAGGACGGGACGAAGAAGCGGCAGGCGACGGCGCATGGGTCTGGGCGGACGTTAGGAGAGAAGTTCGAACCGCGGAACCACGAAACGCGTCGGGCTCCGCTTGCGGCGAACGCAAAATCCCCTTGCGGTATTGATGACTTTCACCAATCCGCCGGGCGGATCTACCTGACTTGCCGCCGGATCAGTCCTACCAGCAGAAGCGCGGATTCTCCGAGCAGAGGCAGCATTTCGTGACGCGCCTGCCGCCCACCCGGCATTCCTTCTGAGGCTTGACTATAAATCTCATTTACCACCTCATCGGAGGCAAAATGGTGCGCCTGGCGGCGGGCCGTCTAAAACGGCCGCGCCGCCAGGCGGAATTTCCCATGCGCACCGGGACAGCCCCCGCACGCACGGGCGAGTCGGACTTTACCACCAATCGCCGCAGAAACGCGGATCTTCCCTGCACTGAGCGCACAGGGTGATCCTTTTCCCACGCTCGGAACGCTTCTGAGGCTTTACGATGAACTTCACGTTTTCCCTCCTCGCTTAAGGGTAACGGTGTTTACATGAGTCCCCATATCTCGAGTGGTCCTCACCACACGAATAGCGGGAGGCCACACTCGAGACAGAACAAACTTTACAAGATCGCCACCGGGACATCAAGATCAATGTATAATGATCCAGAAGGAGCGCGGAGGGCCGCCGCGGGACAAAGATGCCAAAGCCGATAGTTTTCCTTGGACTCCCTGGTTCCCCCATAGGCACGGATCTGGCCACCCGGTTCGGCCGCGCCGCCTCCTCCGGCCACGCGTTTCACGCGCTGTCGCTGGACGCCCCCCTGGAAAACAAGCCCGTCACCGTGACCTCGGGAGCCGTTTTCTGGGAAGGCGTCGATCTCCTCCGGGCGGGTGCCATATTCGTGGAGAGACCGGTGTTCCCATGGCCCCAACCACAACTACCACCCCGAAAACTGCGCGGTGACGCCGCTTACAAGCTTTGGATCGTTTTTCAAAGGGAGGCGAACTCGCTGGTTGCGTCCGCCATCGCGGCGGCCGCCGAAGTGACACCGGTCGTCAATGCCCCGGCCGCCGTGCATGTAGCCGTCTCCCCTGCTCTCGCCCTCGATCTTCTTGCCCGGCAGGGATTGCGCATCCACCCGTGGGCGCTCGAACCGGCGCCGCTTACGGATCGACGTCGGAACGCGCTCGTCATCGATGCCTGCGGGAGGGATCGATGGCACTCTCCCGACCTTCCCCAGCCCGGCGAGTTCGTGTTGGTCTTCGAGGCGTTCTCGGAGGAGGTCGTTACTTTCCTTGTCGTAGGAGAGAAGACCGCGGGCGCGATCCGGTATCGCGGCGCCGAGGCATGGGCGCGTCGGGGCGAGATAGAAGAGCCCGTTTGCGAAAGCGATTCTGCGCTATCCCCGCCCGGATCCGAATCGGTCGCCGCGGCCGATCGACTCGCGAGGGATGCCGCCAAAGCGCTCGATCTCCATCTGGCGGCAGTGTCCGTTCGCACCGGCCCTTCATCGCCCGCGATACTGCTCTGCGACGCCTCGCCCGACCTGGCCGCCTGGCGGAAACACCTGGGCCCCGGTCTGGCCGCCGTTTTGAGCGATCATCTCATCTCGCTGGCAACGCACCAATAGTAAGGAGCCGCCGATGAAACCCTCACGCTATAACTTGCTTTTTCAATGTCACGACGGCGCGTGGCTCGCGTTCAACAGCTGGTCCACCGCCCTGGCCGAGATCGAGCCCGAACAGCTGGACTTCTTCCGCGCGCTCCTCGCGGACCCGGACGGTGTGCCGTGCGATACGGCGGAGAAGCGCCAGATGCGGGAGTCCATGGTCGACGCCCACTTCCTCATCGACACCGAAATGGATGAGCTGTCGACTCTCAAGGCCGACATCCTCCGCGACCGATTCAACCCTGAGTATCTCTATCTGACCATCGCGCCCACACTCAACTGCAACTTCCGCTGCGATTACTGTTATGAGGAGCACTTGAAGGTCACCATGTCCAAGCCGGTGGAAGAGGCGCTGGTCCGCTGGGTGGAGAAGCGTACGCAGGCGAAGAACGAGCTGCACGTGACCTGGTACGGAGGCGAGCCCCTGTTGCCCGGCGCGTATCCGGTGGTGCAGAGGCTCTCGGAGGCGTTCTTGAAGCTCGCCGCCGGGCGCAACATGGAGTACAGCGCCCAATTGGTGACCAACGGTTTCCTGCTCGACCGGCCCAAGATGGAAGCGCTCGCGCGCCTGGGCGTCGGCCAGGTGCAGATCACACTCGACGGCCCGCCGGAGATCCACGACCAGCGCCGGCCTTTGGCGGGAGGAGCGGGGACATTTCACAAGATCATCGAAAACCTGAAGGAGACGGTGGATTTGGCGGAGTTCCAGGTGCGCATCAACGTCGACCGACGGAATGCCATGTCCGCGCTCGAGGTGGTCGAGATCCTCAACCAGGAAGGGCTCACGGGAAAGGTGCGCCCGCATCTCGCGCAGGTGATCTTCGACGGCGCAACGTGTGGGAACATCCTCGAGATGTGCTACTCGAGCGAGGATTTCGCGGCGACGGAACTGGAAATCTATCGCGAAGCACGCCGCCGAGAGCTTCCCCTCGCCAGCTATCCTTTCCGGCTTCCGGGGGCGTACTGCACCGCGGACCGCGTGAATGCGTACGTCATCGCCCCGACGGGGGCCATTTTCAAGTGCTGGCACGAGGTGACTCTGAGCCCGGAGAAATCCATCGGCTCTGTTCTCGATGAGCAGGAGCCGTTCCAGAAGTACAACGAGGACAACTGGCTCAAGTGGGACGCCCTGGAGAAGAGCGGTTGTCGCGCGTGCGAGATCCTCCCCATATGTCACGGCGGATGCCCTCTGGAAGCGATGAAGTATCCGGAGCGGGACCGGGGCGCATGCGAGCATTACAAGTACCATCTCGAGCCGATTCTCGAGCTTCGATACAAGGCCCAGGCCGAAGACGCCGGCGGGCCGAATGAATCCGCGATCGGGGGATGCAAGACTTGATGCGTGTTGGCCTCATCGGCCCTTCCGATCGGGAGGAACTCAACCGCCTCGCGATCCGACTCGAGGAGAGATCGGCCGAGGGTGTGATCCTCGACAGCCGGAAGGATCCCGCCATCCGGATCGCCGGGGGCAAAGAGAGCGCATGCGGCGTGGACCTCACGGGATTACACGCCTTCTACGTGGCCGACCTCGGCTTGCCCCGATCCGTGGTCAAACGGGAAGACGGCGAACCGGACATCGAAGCGAGTGCTAGGGCGCTATCCGCATCGCGCCGCCACCTCGTGGCCTGGAACACCCTCCTGGCGCGGTTGGCGACGCGCTGCCCGGTGGTGAATCCGCCTCATACCCACGACTTGCATTCTCTCAAGCCGTGGGAAATGTCCGTTTACGCGCGCTGCGGTTTTCCGGCGCCGGTGACGATCTCCACATCCGACGCGCAGGCGCTCTTGGAATTGCCGGGGGACCCGCCGGGAGGATTCATACAGAAAGGCATGGCGGGAGGATACGGCTACACCGAATCGTTCACCCCGCCCGAGTCTCTGGACGAAGCGCGGGAGTTGCTCCGGTCCGGACCCGTCATGATACAGGAGAGGATCGAGGGGGAGAACGTGCGCGCGTTCGTGCTGGATGGCGAGATGATCGGCGCGGCGGAGGTGATCACGCGTGATAAAGACGAGACCGATTCCCGGCGCGGCGACACGAGAATTCGACGGGTGGAACTGCCTGAGGAGGCGGCGCGCGTCGCCGTCGCCGCGGCCAGCCACTGGGGATTGCTCTTCACCGCCGTGGACTTCATGGCCGACGCACGCGTCCGCCGTCATGTCATCCTCGAATGCAATTCGGCCCCGTTCTTCGTGAACTTCGAGAAGATGACCGGAATCCCCATTTCCAGCCGGCTGGCCGATTACTTGGTCGGCCGCGGTCCGATGGGCCGCGGCCCATTGGGCCGCGGGAGGTGACGACGTGAGCGGGCCCGAGCCCACATTTCAGACGCCGCTGCTCCAGCGGATTTACAAAATCATCCGCGAGGAAGTGGATCCGGAGTTTTCGTTCGCCAGCCCCGGACCTGTTCCGTGGGCTGCGCCTCCGGGCTCGCTCGCCGGTGTGCGTGTCGCGCTACTTTCGACGGCGGGGTTGCATCTCAAAGGGGATCCTCCCTTCCGTGCGCTGGAGGAACCGATGGGAGACACGAGCTTCCGCGTGATCCCGCATGGCAGCGTGCCGGAGGCGATGGCGCTCGATGCTCCTTATGTGGACGACAAATACGTGTCGCACGACCTCGAGGTCGCTCTTCCCATGAAGGCGCTGGAACAGCTCCATCGTGAGGGGCACGTGGGGCCGCCTGCCCCGAGGCATCTGGGTTTCTGCAGCGGTGTCGTGCGCCCGTACCCGGGGCTCGCGGAGAGTTCTAAACGCGCGGCCGCGATCCTCTCGGAGGACCACGTCGGCGCCGTCGTACTTCTCCCGACCTGTTCTCTCTGCGTGCAAACGGTCTGCGTCGTGGCGCGCGAGCTGGAAGCGCGGGGCTTCCCCACGGTGGCCCTTTCCCTGCTGCCGGAGTTGTCGGAGATCGTGGGCGCCCCTCGGGTGCTCAGCGTGCATTTTCCGTTCGGCGCGCCGTGCGGGAACCCGGGGCACGGCGAGTTGCACCGGGCGGTCTTGCTGGAGGCGCTGACATTGCTCTCGGATGCTACGACCCCGGGAGAAATCCGGGCTTCGCGCCACGCCTGGCGGCGCACACCTTTGCCGGACACGGAGTGATCCCAAAGGAGAACCCATGACTCCATCCGATATCAAAGCCCGCCTCTTCGCCATCCGCCT
>Ga0316622_100002241_pt1 | contig 13248 bp, 13 predicted proteins | sample OWC_Aug_OW2_C1_D_FD_207646 | JGI IMG/M metagenome (GOLD analysis project Ga0316622, IMG submission 207646) | Wetland soil microbial communities from Old Woman Creek delta, Ohio, United States - OWC_Aug_OW2_C1_D5_C | ecosystem: Environmental > Terrestrial > Soil > Wetlands | place: USA: Ohio... | reverse complement strand
GCGCTGTTGCGCTACATCAGTACGCACGACTTCACCGCCTTCGCCTGGTATCGGATAGCGTTCGGGATCGTGGTGCTGATCACCGCCTACAGCGGATTGATCGACTGGGGCTCCGGCATCTGACTCACGGTCAGCGAGCCGTGACAGGAATTCAGGATACGCATCCGGGACTCGCTGCGAGTCATTAAACCGGACCCGGCATCCTACGCGGCAGCGTTCGAGCCGCGATCAGCTCTGGTACCAGGGCAAGCCGGCAAGACGCCACCCGCCGATTGAGTCGCGGTGGCCGTTGGCGTCCTTGTCGCCCTGGAAGCCCTCGAGGACGTTGTAGCACTGCGTGTAGCCGGCCGCCGAGGCCGCCGTGGCGGCTGCGTGCGAACGTGCGCCGCTGCGGCAGATAAACATGACCGTGGCCTCCTTACTGACCTGCTGCTCGAGGTGCGCCAGAAAATAGGGGTTGGGCTGGCCGTCCGGGTAGCTCTGCCACTCGATCTCGACGCTGCCGGGAATTCGGCCGACGAAGTCGAGTTCGGCGCGGTTGCGGACGTCGATCAGGGTACTGGCGGGAATCAGCGCCCGCACCTCTTCCGCCTCAACCGGGGATAACGCCCCCTGATAAGGAAGCCCGCGGTCAGCCGCTCGCTTGTGCGCGGCCGCGAGTATTTCCGAGATAGTCACTGGTTGGTCTCCTGAAACGTGGATTCGTTACGGGACGCTTCGCAGTCTAGTGCGCCGGTCTGGCGTCTGCTACCCGCAGATGCGCACTATAATTGTGCATGGTTATTCGGCCAAGGCATCGGAATGGTGCGCCGCACTTTTGCGTAATTGACACATGTAATTGATTTATATGTATAAAAGACTATGCACCAAGTCGGCACAGTTCGTGCGAAATGGGCACTATTAGACTTTTATTCTCTACGAATAATTTTTTACTTAGGAGATTAGGTACATGACGACGCCCGCCGATGCACTGAAAATGATCAAGGATAACGAGGCCAAGTTCGTAGACCTCCGGTTCACCGACACGCGCGGCAAGGAACAACACGTCACAGTCCCCGCCAAGATGTTCGACATGTCGAAGTTCGAGGACGGCCATGCGTTCGACGGCTCTTCGATTGCGGGATGGAAGGGCATCCAGGCGTCCGACATGCTGCTCATGCCGGACGCGAGTTCGGTGCGTATGGATCCGTTCACCGATGAACCGACCCTGATCGTCACCTGCGACGTCATCGAACCGGCAGACGGAAAGCCCTACGACCGCGATCCGCGCTCCATCGCGAAGAAAGCCGAGGCTTACCTCAAGTCCACCGGCATCGGTGACACTGCCTACTTCGGCCCGGAGCCGGAGTTCTTCGTATTCGACTCCGTCACCTGGAACGTGGACATGTCGGGCTGCGGCGTGCGCATCGTGTCGGAAGAAGCGCCGTGGGCAACGAGTGTCGAAATCGAAGGCGGCAACAAGGGGCACCGTCCTCCCGTCAAGGGCGGCTACTTTCCGGTCCCACCGGTCGATTCACTGCAGGACATCCGCTCGGCCATGTGTCTGGCACTGGAAGAGCAGGGCGTCGAAGTCGAGGTGCATCACCACGAAGTAGCCGCGCCCGGCCAGTGCGAGATTGGCACCCGGTTCGAAAGGCTGGTCAAGCGCGCCGACTGGATGCAGATCCTCAAGTACACCGTGCACAACGTTGCGCACTCCTACGGCAAGACCGCGACCTTCATGCCCAAGCCGGTGGTGGGCGACAACGGCTCTGGCATGCACGTGCACCAGTCGGTGTGGAAGGAAGGCAAGAACCTGTTCGCCGGCACCGGGTACGCGGGGCTGTCCGAGTTCGCCCTGTACTACATCGGCGGCATCATCAAGCACGCCAAGGCGTTGAACGCTATCACCAATCCCGGGACCAATTCCTACAAACGCCTGGTGCCCGGCTTCGAAGCGCCGATCAACCTCGCCTACTCCGCGCGCAACCGCTCGGCCTCGGTGCGCATCCCCTTCGTCAGCGGCGACAAAGCCCGCCGGATCGAAGTGCGTTTTCCCGATCCGACCGCCAACCCCTACCTGGCCTTCGCGGCCATGTTGATGGCGGGCCTGGACGGCGTGCAGAACAAGATCCATCCGGGCGACCCGATGGACAAGAACCTGTACGACCTGCCGCCCGAAGAAGCGAAGAAAGTCCCGAACGTGTGTTCGTCGCTGGATATGGCGCTGGACAATCTCGACCGCGACCGCGAGTTCCTAACCCGCGGCGGCGTGTTCTCGAACGACATGATCGATGCGTATATCGAACTGAAGATGGAAGAGGTCACCAAGTTCCGCATGACCACCCATCCGATCGAATTCGACATGTACTACAGCCTGTAATCGCGCCCGGGCTGCAGGAAAGAGGGGTGGGCGCCAGCCCGCCCCCTTTTTTTGTGGGCGCAATCGAGCGGATATGCGCCGTAACAGCGACTTAAACCAGAATCCGCCAATGGACCTCGCAACAGTGTCAAGTCATCGCCAAGATCGGCGTTACTACTGGGGAATCCCACAGTTCTCGGGTCCGCCCGCGTCCGCCAATGACAAAGACTCTGCTTGCAACGATCGCCCTCACCCTGGCCACGCCTGCACTGGCCGAGTTGTGCAAGTACGAGGACGACCAGGGCAACATCACTTACTCCGACACCGTAGTGAAGGGTTCGCGCAAAGTCGGCTGCCTGGGTGCGGTGCCTGCACCCGTCGCGCCAGCTGCGGTCCCAAGGGCGGACAGCTCGCCTGCCCAGGCCGTGCCCGGCGCGCGCAGCCAGCCTGCGGCGGAGGAACGGCGCGGCGAACTGGATGCCCGACTCGCGGTGGAAGAGGAACGGCTCAGGACCGCCCGGGAGGAACTTGCTCAGCAGGAAAGCATCCGCACGGGCGACGAGCGCAACTACCAGCGCGTGCTGGACCGCCTCAAGCCCTACCAGGAAGCGGTAGAGCAGGCCGAACGCGCGGTCGAGGCGATTCGCGCGGAGATTTCGGCTCAGCGCTGATCTCCGGCCGCGCCGCGCGGCCTCTTCCGGCGCGCGCCTGGCTCGCAGAGGGCGCCCAGTGAGCGCCTTCCGCTCGCCCGGGCTCGACGCCCTGGCCACCGCCGTGATCCTGCTCGATCGAGACCGCGTGGTGCGCTACGCCAATGCGGCGGCAGAGAATCTGCTGAAGCTCAGCATGAAGGCCATCGTCGGTCACCGGCTCGACGAGGTCTTCACCGATTTCGCAGCGCTGTGCGCCGCGGTGGAGTATGCCGTTCAGAACGGCTGCACCTACACGCAGCACGATCTGCAGCTCGCCACGCCTCTGACCGAGCGTATCGAGGTTACCTGCACCGTGACTCCCGCCGAGATCGGCGATTTCGGCGGCTACCTGCTCGAGTTCAGCGAGACTCAGCAGCAGCTGCGCATCGCACGCGAAGAGCGGCTGCACGAGCAGACCGAAGCGAACCGCGCGCTCATCCGCAATCTTGCGCACGAGATCAAGAACCCGCTGGGCGGACTGCGGGGGGCGGCGCAATTGCTCGAACGCGAGCTCGATCGCCCCGAGTTGACCGAGTACACGCAGGTGATCATGAAGGAAGCAGATCGCCTGCAATCGCTGATGGACCGGCTACTCGAGCCGAACAGGATTCCGAAGCCCGCGCCGCTGAACATCCTCGAGGCGATGGAGCGTGTGCGCAGCCTGCTCCTGGCAGAGTTTCCCGGCGGTCTGCGCATCCGGCGCGACTACGACGTCAGCCTGCCCCCGATGGTGGCCGACAAGGAGCAGATCATCCAGGCTCTGCTCAACATTGCACGCAACGCTGCGCAGGCGATGCAGGGTCACGGCGAGATCACGCTGCGCACGCGCGTGGCGCGCCAAGTGACGCTCGCGCGCAAGCGCCACCGCCTCGGGATGATGGTGCAGATCATCGACAACGGTCCTGGCATCACGCCCGAGATGCGCGACAAGATCTTTTTCCCGCTGGTATCGGGCCGTGAAGGCGGAACCGGGCTCGGCCTGACCATCGCGCAAAACTACATTCACCAGCACGGCGGCCTGATCGAAGTCGAATCCGAGCCCGGCCGCACCTGTTTCACCATCCTGCTCCCGCTGGACGCAAACGGCGAACGCGGCGAGCAGCCGAACGGAACGCCACGCAGACAACATTCGATACAACCATGAGACCAGTCTGGATCATCGACGACGACCGTTCCATCCGGTGGGTATTCGAGAAGACCTTGAGCAAAGAGGACATCCCGTTCAAGACTTTTTCGTCCGCACAGGATGCGCTCGGCGCGCTCTCGGCCACGACACCCCAGGTCGTGATCAGCGACATCCGCATGCCCGGTGGATCGGGCCTGGATCTGCTGCAGAAACTCAAGGAGCGGCACCCGCACCTGCCGGTCATCATCATGACCGCATACTCCGACCTGGAAAGCGCTGTGGCCGCGTTCCAGGGCGGCGCGTTCGAGTATTTGCCCAAGCCGTTCGATGTCGATCACGCCGTCGATCTTATCCGCCGCGCGATGGAGGAGAGCCTGCGCCAGGACGATGATGGCGAAGTGGCGGAGGCGAGCCCGGAGATCCTCGGCCAGGCCGCTTCGATGCAGGAAGTCTTTCGCGCCATCGGTCGCCTGACGCAGTCGCATGCCACGGTGCTGATCAACGGCGAGTCCGGCACGGGCAAGGAACTGGTAGCGCGCGCGCTGCACCGCCATAGCCCGCGCGGACCCAAGCCATTCATTGCCATCAACACCGCGGCGATCCCGAAGGAACTACTCGAATCAGAGCTGTTCGGCCATGAGCGCGGCGCCTTTACCGGCGCCCAGGGCATGCGCCGAGGACGCTTCGAGCAGGCCGAGGGCGGCACCCTGTTCCTCGACGAGATCGGTGACATGCCGGCTGACCTGCAGACCCGCCTGCTGCGCGTGCTCTCCGACGGGCACTTCTACCGCGTCGGCGGCCACCAGCCGATCAAGGCCAACGTGCGCATCATCGCAGCCACGCACCAGGACCTGGAGCAGCGCGTGAAACAGGGCCTGTTCCGCGACGACCTGTTCCACCGGATCAACGTGATCCGCGTACGCCTGCCGGCGCTGCGCGAGCGGCGCGAAGACATTCCGTTGCTTGCCAAGTATTTCCTGGCCAAGAGCGCGCGCGATCTGGGGGTGGAGACCAAGCGCCTGTCGGAGGCGGCGATGAAATACCTGGCCAGCCACGACTTTCCCGGCAACGTGCGCCAGTTGGAGAACCTGTGCCATTGGCTGACGGTGATGGCACCGGGCGTGAGCGTGGACCTGCCCGATCTGCCACCGGAGTTCCGCCAAGAACAGCGCGCAATGACCACGCAGAACTGGGTCTCCGCTCTCGAGCGCGAGGCCGAGCTGGCGCTCAATCGCGGCGAGCACACCATCATGCCGGAGCTGAACCGTCAGTTCGAGCGCGCGCTCATCGTCAAGGCGCTCGCCCATACCGGCGGACGCCGCATCGAGGCCTCGCACCTGCTGGGGATGGGGCGCAATACGCTCACGCGCAAGATTCAGGAACTGGACATCGAGGCCAAGGAACTACCGGGCGAGGCGTGACCCGCAGGGGTTCGCCTCGCGCCGGGTCATGCTGAAGCGGTCTCGATCTCGGCGAATACCGGTGCATGGTCCGAGGGCCGGTCCACGCCACGCATGTCGCGGTCGATGGTGCTCGCACGAGTCTGGATAGCGAGCGGCTGCGACACCAGGATGTGGTCGATGCGCAGCCCCAGGTTGCGTTTGAACGCATTCATGCGGTAGTCCCACCAGCTGAAGCTCTTCTCCGGCTGCTCGAACAGGCGGAAGCTGTCGTGCAGCCCCAGATCGAACAGCGCGCGTAGCGCCGCGCGCTCCGGATCACTGAACAGCACCTTGCCGGCCCACAGGCGCGGGTCGTGCACATCCCGGTCTTCCGGCGCCACGTTGAAATCGCCCAGCAGGACGAGCTTCGGATGGCGCTGCAGTTCGGTGCGCAGCCACTCGCGCAGCGCCGCGTACCACGCCAGCTTGTACGCATACTTGGGTGAGTCCACGCTCTCGCCGTTGGGGCAGTACACGCAGACCACGCGCACACCGTCCACCGTGGCGGCCAGCATGCGCTTCTGCTCGTCGGCGAACCCGGGTATGCCGGCGATGATCTCCTGCGCAGGGGAGCGGCTGAGAATCGCCACACCGTTGTAGGTCTTCTGGCCGCTGAAAGCGGTCTCGAATCCGCGCGCCCGGATGTCGGCCAGCGGAAAGTTCGCGTCCTCGCATTTGGTCTCCTGCAGGCACACGACGTCCGGCGCGCGCCGCTCCGCCCAATCGATGAGCTGCGGCAGGCGCACTTTCAACGAGTTCACGTTCCAGGTGGCGATGCGCACGGAGGGTCTTTCGTGGTTGAGCGGTGCTGCCGGCGCGCGATTCCGGCCCGCCCAGCCGACCGGGTCGCAGTGTAAAGCAGAAACGCTCGCGCCGACATGCCGGGTGTGCAGAAGTTACGGCGCACTATAGCTTCTTCCCACCGCACACTGTCGCCACGCGACGAATGGTCATGGAACGTACGCCCATGCCATACGTGCGGCGCTCGCGGCACGATTCACGCTGACAGCTCGGCTGGCACATCTTCAACCGAGCATTCATGAACCGGCCCGAACCGCGCATTCGGCGAAGCTGGTGCCTATCTCATTGCAGCCGTCGTGGCGATCGCGGCACTGACCTCGGCCAATGCCACCATCCTGCTCGGTGCACGTACCAGCTACGCGGTGGGCCGCGACTTTCCGCCGTTCGCGGGGCTGGGTCGCTGGCATCCGGGAACGAACTCGCCCACGCTCGCGCTGGCCGTGCAGGGCGCCATCGCGCTGGCGCTGGTGTTCGTCGGAGCGATGACGCGAAAGGGCGTGGAGACGATGATCGAGTTCACCGCCCCGGTGTTCTGGTTCTTCTTCCTGCTCGCTGGCATTTCGCTGTTTCTGTTGCCGAGCGTCAACCTGAGGCTGCGGCCCAAGCTGCTGTCCGAACTCAAGCCCGGGACCAAGGTTGTCTCGCACAACTACGACATGGGGGATTGGAAGCCCGAGCAAACGCTCAACGTCGGTAACCACGTAGTCTATATGTGGACGGTTCCCGAGCGCGGTCAGGCTACCGGCGAAGGAAACAAGCGCTGAGCTTGACCCGGCGCCTACTCGTCGCCGGTGAGCTCTGCTTCCGCGTCGGGCGTCGGTGCATCGGCGGCCGGTGTCATATCGGTCTTAGCCTCGACCAGCTTTTCTTCGACCACCGCCGCCTTGGGCGCCACGCGACGCGCGGTCATGCCCTTGGGAAGCGGCGCGTTGGGGTAACCAGCCGCATCCAGCGCTTGCGTCCAGGCCGACTCGTCGTAACCGCGCAGCACGCTCTTGCCAACCACCAGTACCGGTACCTCGCGGCGTCCACCGGTGAGTGCCGACAGCGCCTTGGCGTTGTCGCCGTCGAGCGCATCCACTTCGGTGTAGGGAGTGCCCCGCGCGGCGAGGTACTGAGCGGCACGCGTACATCCGCCGCCGCAGGCCTCGGCGACGTAAAGCGTCACCGGGAAGCTGCGCATTGCGGTATGCACGGCATAGGGGTAGACCTGTTCCGGCGGGCGATCGCCCACGCGCTTGCGCTCGGCATCGCGCGCGTCCGGGGGCGGGGCCAGGTCGGAGTAGTGCACGGCGCCCGAGTTGTCGCGCCAGCGATAGACCTTGTCTGCGTGGCCGGGAATCGCCAGCAGAGCGAGCGTGAAGAAGACGGTGGTGCGGATCATGAAGCGCCTCCGGCCGTAATAGCCGGAGGCACGCTCAAGCAACAGCCATGCCGCTATGCCGCAACAGGGCGTCGATCTGGGGTTCGCGCCCGCGAAACGCGACGAATGACTCCAGAGCGGGACGGCTGCCTCCTACGCCCAGGATCTCGCGCCAGAACCGCTCGCCGATGGCGGGATTGAGCACGCCCTCCTCTTCGAACATGGCATAGGCATCCGCCGACAGGACTTCGGCCCACTTGTAACTGTAGTAGCCCGCGGCGTAACCGCCGGCAAATATGTGCGAAAAACTGTTGGGGAAGCGGTTGTACGGCGGTGGAAGCACGACCGCCACGCGGGCGCGGACCTGGTCGAGCAAGCGCTGCACGTCGCCGCCCCTGGCATCGAAATCGTAATGCAGGTGCATGTCGAACAGCGCGAACTCGAGCTGACGCACGAACTGCAGGCCCGAATGGAAGTTCTTTGCCGCAAGCATCTTCTCGTAGAGTGCGCGCGGCAGCTGCGCACCTGTGTCCACGTGCGCACTCATGCCGGTGACCACGTCCCACTCCCAGCAGAAATTCTCCATGAACTGACTGGGCAGTTCGACCGCATCCCACTCCACGCCGTTGATGCCGGCCACGCCGCGCTGCTCGACGCGCGTGAGCAGGTGATGCAGTCCGTGACCGAACTCGTGGAACAGGGTGGTGACCTCGTTGTGCGTGAACAGCGCGGGACGTGCGCCGACCGGGGCGGAAAAGTTGCAGGTCAGATAAGCGACTGGAGTCTGCACCGCATCGCCTCTGCGCTTGCGCGTGATCGCATCGTCCATCCATGCGCCACCGCGTTTCGAGGGCCGCGCATACAAGTCCAGATAGAACTGCCCGATCAGCGTTCCATCGCGGGATCGAATGTCGAAGAAGCGCACGTCCGCGTGCCACACCGGTGCGGGCGCCGGCGCAACGTGCAAGCCGTAGAGGCGCTCGACCACACCGAACATGCCGGACAGCACCTTCGCCTCGGGGAAGTACTGTTTGACTTCCTGTTCGGAAAACGCGTAACGGGCCACGCGCAGCTTTTCGGAAGCCCAGCCGATGTCCCAGGCCTGCAATTCGTTCAGCCCCAGGTTCTCGCGCGCGAACTGTGTGAGCTCCTCAAGATCTTTGCGGGCGAAGGGTTTCACCCGTTCGGCAAGATCTTCCAGAAAGGCTACCACCTGCGCGGGGGACTGGGCCATCTTCGGCGTGAGCGAGAACTCGGCATAGTTGGCAAAGCCGAGCAGCTGCGCGGCCTCCTGGCGCAGCCGGAGGATCTCGGAGATCAGTGAGGTGTTGTCCCACTCCGCATTGCCAAACTCGGCAGCCCGCGTGACATAAGCGCGGTACATCAACTCACGCAGGGGACGATGATCCGCATACTGCATAACCGGCAGATAGGACGGCATGTGCAAGGTGAATTTCCAGCCCGCCTTGCCGTCGGCAGCTGCCGCGGCGTGCGCCGCCTCCACCACGTCTGCCGGTAAGCCGCTCAACTGCGCGGCATCCTCGACCAGGTGGGAAAAGGCATTGGTGGCATCGAGCACGTTGTCGCTGAAGCGCGCCGACACCTGGTCGAGGCGCTCGCGGATGGCCTTGAATCGCACCTTCTTCTCCGGCGGCAACTCGGCGCCGCCGAGCCGGAAATCGCGCAATTCGTTCTCGACGATCCTCCTCTGCTCCACCGACAGGCGCGCGTACTCGGGCGCGACGCGCAGCGCCTTAAACTTGGCGTACAGACGCTCGTCCTGGGAGATTTCGGTGTAGTACTGCGTGATGCGCGGCAGATTGGCGTTGTACACCTCGCGCAGCTGCGGGCCGTTCATCACCGCATTGAGATGGGAGACCTGGCCCCATGCACGCGACAGCCGCTCGTTGGCGTCGTCGAGCGGTGCGACGAAATCGGCCCACGACGGCTCCACCGGCGATTGTGCCAGCACCTCCACCAGGGCGCGGTTCTCCGCGAGCAACGCATCGAGTGCGGGGGCGACGTGCTCGGGCTGGATCTCCTGGAATCGGGGCAGGCCCGAAAAATCGAGTAAGGGGTTCATTCGATGAATTCCTTGGAATCTGGATGCGGGAGTCAGGCCCGCGGCAGTGCAACTACGACGCGCAGTGGACGACGCGGCCGCTCACAAGCGTGTGCCGCACGCGCGCGGGCAATTCGACGCCCTGGAAAGGTGTGCTCTTTCCGCTGCTTTGCAAGGCCGTGCCATCGACTCTCCACCACGCGCCCGCGTCGAACACGCACACATCGGCAGGCTCACCGGCACGCAGGGTGCCCGCCGGGAGTCCAGCCATCGCCGCAGGGCGGGCCGTTACCGCTGCCAGTACCGCCGGCAGTTCGAGCGACGCATCTCGCGCGAATTTGACGACGAGCGACAGCAGCAGTTCCACTGCGCTCGCACCGGGCACGGATTCGCCGAACGGCATCTCCTTGGCGTCCTCGGCAAGCGCAATGTGATCGGAACACACGGCATCGATCGTTCCGTCCACGATGCCGGCGCGCAAGGCGTCGCGGTCGCGCACCGCGCGCAGCGGCGGCACGAGGTTGCAGCGCGAATCGAAGAAGCCGATGTCCATCTCGGTCAGGTGTACGTGCGCGGCGGAAACATCGCAGCTGATGCGCAGTCCCTCGCGCTTGGCGGCACGTACCATGGCCACGCCTTCGGCGCTGGACAGCCGGCACAGGTGCACGCGCGCACCGGTCTCACGCGCGAGGATGAGGATCGAGGCAAGCGCCACCGTCTCCGCGGAGACCGGGATGCCGGGCAGGCCCAGGCGGGTCGCCACCTCGCCGTCGTGGGCGACGCCCCCGGCAGCGAGACTGCGATCCTGCGGCCTTAGCCAGACCGACAAGTCGAACGTCGCAGCGTATTGCAGCGCCCGCTGCAGTACCCGATGATCGCGCAGTGGCGTGTCGCCTTGGCCGAAGCCGACGCAGCCGGCCGCGTGCAGCTCCGCCATCTCGCTCAGACGCTCGCCCTTGAGGCCTTGCGTCAACGCGCCCAATGGATACACGCGCGGGCCTCCATGGATGCGCGCGGAGGCGGCCAGCCGCTCGACCAGACCCGGCTCGTCGAGCGGCGGATCGGTGTCGGGCGGGCACACCACGCTGGTCACGCCGCCGACGGCGGCCGCGCGCGCCTCGCCCTCGGAGCCGGCGACGCGGGCGCAAAGATCCACCAAGCCAGGACACACGTGCAGACCGGTCGCGTCGATGGTCTGCTCGGCGGTAAATCCGTCCGGCGCGGCGCCCACGCCGACGATATGCCCGTCGGCCACCGCGAGATCGCCGCGCTGCTGGGAGGATGCGAGCGGATCGATCAGCGTGCCGTTGCGGATCAGCAGCTTCATGACGTCATCCCTGCTTGCCTGCCAGCATGCTCATGACCGCCATGCGCACGGCAATGCCGAAGGTGACCTGGGGCAGGATCACCGACTGCGCGCCATCGGCGACGGCCGACTCGATCTCGACGCCGCGGTTCATCGGACCGGGATGCATGACGATCGCGTCCGGCCTGGCCAGCGCGAGCTTTTCCGCCGTCAGGCCATAGCACCTGAAGTACTCCTGCGCGCTCGGAAGCAGCGCCCCGTCCATGCGCTCATTCTGCAGGCGCAACATCATCACCACATCGGCTTCGCGCAGGCCCTCGGACATGTCGTGGAACACGCGCACCCCCAGCCTTTCCACCTGAGCGGGAATAAGCGTGCGCGGGCCGATCACGCGCACCTCGGGCACACCGAGAGTGGTCAGCGCGTGGATCTCGGAGCGCGCCACGCGCGAGTGCAGCACGTCTCCCACGATCGCCACGCGCAGCCGGCTGAACTCGCCCTTGTAGTGGCGGATCGTGAACATGTCGAGCAGGGCCTGGGTCGGGTGTGCGTGACGTCCGTCCCCGGCGTTGACCACGTGGATGTGCGGGCCGACGTGGCGCGCGATCAGATGCGCCGCGCCGCTTTGGCTGTGGCGCACCACGAACATGTCCGCGTTCATCGCCGCCAGGTTGGCAACCGTGTCCAGCAGGGTCTCGCCCTTGGTCTGCGAGGAGGTGGCGATGTTCAGATTGATCACGTCCGCCGACAAGCGCTTGGCCGCGATCTCGAAGGTCGTGCGCGTACGTGTGCTCGGCTCGAAGAACAGGTTGAAGATGGAGCGCCCGCGCAGCAGCGGCACCTTCTTGACCTCACGGTCGGTCACGGACACGAAGGAACCCGCGGTGTCGAGGATCTGCACCAGGATCTGCGCCGGCAGGCCCTCGATGGACAGCAGGTGACGCAGGCGGCCTTCCGGCGTGAGCTGCGGATTGCCCGTCACGCGCCCTCCTCCCGTGCGACGAGTTCCAGCGACAATCGTCCCGATGCCGCGTCGCTGCGCAACTGCACCAGACGATCGCGCGGCACGCTGAGCAGCGCGCCCACGTACTGCGGACAGATCGGCAGCTGCCGCTCGCCGCGATCGACCAGGGCCGCCAGCCGGATCGAGGTCGGCCGCCCGTAATCGAAAATCTCGTTCATTGCCGCGCGGATCGTGCGCCCGGTGTATAGGACGTCGTCCACCAGGACGATATGGGCGTCGTCGACGTCGAAGGTCAACTCTGAGGGACGCACCCCGGCGGCCAGACCCTTCTTCTTGTAGTCGTCGCGGTAGAAGGCCACGTGCACCGATCCCAGGGGCGTACGCAGTCCCAGCAGGGCGTGCAGGCGCCGCGCGACCCACACCCCGCCGGTGTGGATGCCGACCAGGCAGGTGTCTTCGCTCAGATCGGCGCGCATCGATTCCGCCAGGCGCTCAATCAGGTGTTCGGCGTCAGGCAGCTGCATGGGCGCTATCGAAATACGACTGCAGAATGTGTTGCGCCGCGACCTGGTCGATCATCTCGCCCTGACGGCGCCCGCGCACGCCCGCTTCCGCCAGAGACAGCGCAGCCGCGTGCGAACTCAGCGTTTCGTCCACCAGCACGGCGGGTACCCTGAAGGTCGCGGTGAGCCGCCGCGCGAAACGTTCGCAGCGCCCGGCGAGTTCATGTGCGCGGCCGTCGGAATGCGCTGGACGGCCCACCACGAACAGAACCGGCTCCCACTCGCCGACCAGCGGCGCCACCTGGGCGATGCGCTCGGCGTCCGAGCGCACCGTCAGCGTCGTCAACGGATGGGCCAGCCGCAGCTGCAGTGCGCCGACCGCCACCCCGACCCGGCGTTCGCCGAAATCGAAGGCCAGGACGTTGCCGAGTTCAGGCGTGTCCGACATCGTCCGACAGTCGGGTGAGGTCGATGCCCAGGAGTTCCATGGCCGCCTGGAAGCGGCGCTCGGGCGGGACGCTGAACACCACGTCCGCGTCCGCGGCTACCGTCAGCCATGCGTTCTGCCCCAATTCCTGTTCGAGTTGCCCGGCCGCCCAGCCGGCATAACCGAGGGAGACCAGGAGCTGGTCGGGCCCCTTGCCCTGT
>Ga0316622_100002240_pt1 | contig 13256 bp, 11 predicted proteins | sample OWC_Aug_OW2_C1_D_FD_207646 | JGI IMG/M metagenome (GOLD analysis project Ga0316622, IMG submission 207646) | Wetland soil microbial communities from Old Woman Creek delta, Ohio, United States - OWC_Aug_OW2_C1_D5_C | ecosystem: Environmental > Terrestrial > Soil > Wetlands | place: USA: Ohio... | reverse complement strand
AAGGTCGAGGAAGTAGTCCAGATATGGTGGCGTCTTCCCGCGGTGGACCCGGGTGAAGTTGCTGCGTGTTGCCTGGACGGTTGGTGCCAATTGGACCGTGTCGATGTTCCCAGGTTCCATCTTGGCCTGCATGAGGAAATGGAGAACCCCGTTGAACTTCTTGGTCAGAATCCCGAGAATGCCTATCTCTGGCTGCACGATGATGGGCTGCGACCACTGCGGGACAGGACCGAAGTTCGTGGACACCCAGATTCCCTCGACGCTGAAGAACCTCCCGCTCGCGTGGACGAGATTCCCCGTGGAGCGCTCAAATGACCAGGCCTGCATCTCCTCGAAGGGGATCGGCTTGACGCTGAATCGGCGAGCCCGGCGATGGTTCTCCAGCCATGGCATGAAGTCCTGGCTTCTCATGCGCGGATTGTGCGCAGTGAGAGCCGATACTAGGAAATCGAGTCCTGTTGAGGCCAATTCCAGACGTCTCCGGGATCCTTCACCATCCCAACCGCGCCATAGCTTCCGTCCTCACCGACCTGGTGATAGCCAGACCTGAGCCGAGCGGACCACCACCACTGGCTGCCCTGCAGCCGGCAGGAGATTCGTCAATCCAGACACGCAGGGCCGGGTGACGAAGATCGGCTTTTGGCGGAATTCCACCGTCATCTGCCCTTGATCGCCCGAGGTCGCAGCCATGCGGGCGTATCCGCCAGTTCCTTGGCGTTGCAGGGAAAGCAGAGACGCGGACCGCCAGCGATGCTGAAGTCCAAGTCCACAGTGTCATCGCCGCCTCGACATCCGCGGGGCCGTGGTGTAGTAGTCCGGTTCGATGTCTGCGAACGCCGGACAGGACCTATTCCCGTGGCGTGCATGTGTGGTGGCGACGAAAGTAGATGGGGTGGTAGTCACTCCGCCCGCCATTCCTGTCTCCTGCAAGCCCAGTTGCAGCGCCAAGGTTCCGTTGTTGAACAGGCAGGCACTGCCTGTTCCGACGTAGCGGCTCAACAGGCTCCTAGACCGCTTCAGGACCGGGCCGGTGTTTGTCAACCCCTGGTTGTCCCAGATCTCTTGCAGGCGGGCGCAGCACTCCGCAATCGGCAGCAGATAGGGGCGAGCTACACAGATCGCCCGGTCAAACGGCCTCGGTTCGATGCGCGCCGATTGCGCATGAGTGGGGGCTACGTCCGCTTTCCTCATCGTCCCGCTAGGAAGAGCCATTCACTGACGTCAGCACTCCCGCAAACGCATATGCACTCACTCAACGGCGGGGACGGCCGATGTCTCGCCTTCCTCGCGACCGTCGGGAACCGCACGCGAGGCTGAGAGTTCGTTGCCCACGCATTCCGTTGTCCACTTCAGCAGTGGCCGGAACACACCCGCAGCCCTGCCGTGCCACCCTGACTGTCGCTCGGTCAGATCGACAATGTCAAATGACAAGGCATCATCGTGTCGATAGATGCTCTGGCTAATATCCTTCCAGACAAAGAGCCGGACGCGGTACCTCCCGCTGTTGAGCAGGTTGGCGGGAATGTGGCACGTGCCCCGGTAAAGACCGGTTGGGAGCGGACGCCCGCGCCAGACCGGATCGCTGCCCGTTGTGAATGCGGTAACGCCCTGTTCATTGATGATGTGCAGTGTAATAGACAGGCGTGAGTCTTGAACCTGGTTCCAATACTCCACTTCAAAGCGAAACGGGCTCTCCATCGTTATTAGACCCGAGGGCGTATCTCGCTCCACGCGTACGCTGACTCGCCGCAGCCGAACGACGTCATTCCCCGGCGCGGCCGCAGGACCATCCCAGACCCGATCGGATGTCGCGGAGCCGACGGAGGACCGCAAGTACTCCGCGACCACCTGGCTGCTCTTGCCTTCCCGGAAAAGCGAGCCGCGGTCCAACCATACCGCATTCTCGCAAAGACTCTGCACCGCGATGAGGTTGTGACTCACGAATAGCACGGTCCGTCCGCCCTTGGCCACGTCCCCCATCTTGCCCAGGCACTTCTTCTGGAATTCTGCGTCCCCGACCGCAAGGACCTCATCAACTAGTAGAATCTCCGGCTCAAGGTGGGCAGCCACGGAGAAGGCCAGGCGGACATACATGCCGCTGGAATAGTGCTTGACCGGCGTGTCGATGAACTTCTCGACTTCTGAGAAAGCCAGAATCTCGTCGAACTTGCGCCTGACCTCAGCGTGCGACATGCCAAGAACCGCGCCGTTCAGGTAGACATTCTCTCGTCCGGTAAGCTCAGGATGAAAGCCGGTGCCCACTTCCAGCAGACTGGCAACCCGACCGCGCATAATGATGCTGCCCTCGGTCGGCGGGGTAATACGAGTCAGTATCTTGAGCAGTGTGCTCTTGCCGGCGCCGTTGCGGCCGATGATGCCGACGACTTCGCCCTCGTGGACGGAGAAGGAGACATCGCGAAGGGCCCAGAAGTCTTCCTTGCGTCCCTGCCCCCCAGTCCTCAGCCGACGGAAGGTCTTGGAGATCTCATCACGGATGGAGAGGTAACGCTCGTGTTGGCCGTGAATGCTGAACTTCTTGCCAACCCCGTCGATCTCGATGACAGGCTTGCGCATGGCTTACAGCATACTCACGACAGCCGGTATTCTGCTCATCTGCGATGCACACTCAAGGGACGATGCAGCCTGTTGGTCATGGGCGCCAAGTCCCCGGTCGGCGACGGTTGACGAAGGGGTGGACCACACGCGGCCGTGGACGTATCAGACAATATCCGCAAAATACCGCTCCGTGTTCCTGAAGTAGTACAACCCGAATGCGAAATACACGCAGCTCATCAGGATCGAGATACCCATGATGCCCCAATCAAAGTGACTCCGGCCGAGCAACGCAGCGCGGGCATTGGTGATGACGCCGGAGACGGGGTTGCCCCAGAGCACCAGGGACTTGATGAGCGGATGGTTATCCAGCATCTTTACCGGGTAGATAACTGGGGTCACGTACATCAAACTCGAAATCACGAAGCCTAGGGCGTGTCGGACGTCACGGTACTTGACGTTGAACGCAGCAAGAAAGAAGCCGCCGCCCAAAGCAGATACGACGGCACATGTCATGAGGATGGGAAGGTACAGAAGACCGAGGACGGGCGGGGCGAAGCGGTAGTGAAGCATCATGCCGCCGAGAACGAGGGATGAGATGGCGAGATCTACCAGTCCTGTTACTGCCGCAGTAGCCGGGAGAATCAGGCGTGGGAAGTAGGTCTTCTTGATCATGTTCTGATGCCCCACCAGCGAGTTGCTGGCGGCGGTTAGCGTCGACGAGAAGTACTGCCAGAACAGCAAGCCGACGTAGAGGAAAACCGGATACGGCGTGGTGTCTCCGCTCTGGATCTTGCCAACCCGGTTGAAGATGAAGGTGAAGACGACCATCGTGCTGACCGGCTGCAGAACAGCCCAGACGGCTCCGAGGACGGTCTGCTTATAGCGAACCAGGATGTCACGCCATGCCAGGACAAAGAAGAGCTCGCGGAATCGCCAAAGCTCATGCCAATCGACTGACAGGATCCCCTTCGGTGGCGCTATCATAAACTCAGCGGGGCTGCTGTCCTTCATGCCAAGCAGGACTCCACCAGCCCGAGATTCATGAGGTCGGCCGGCTTCCGCTCACGGCGGCACATGGTATCCCGGCTATCCCGTTTCCAGAGTGCTGGCGTGTGGGATCTCGTCTTCGCAGTTGTCGGGAAGAACCGCAGCAGCGCTGTCTTGCCTTCATCTACGTCTGCAGAGACCGGGGCATGGCGGGCGAGCAACCCGCGCTCCCGAAGCCCGTCCAGAATCCTCTGTTCTCCCGGTCCAGCCTTGATTTCAGCGGTTGCCACCACTCGGGATGCTCGCGATACCAGACCACTGTACGGCGCAGTCCATCCTCGAAGTGGACATCGGGCCGCCAGCCGAGTTCGCACTCAATCTTGGCGTTGTCTAGAGCATAGCGGAAGTCGTGGCCGGGCCTGTCGGGGACGTACTCAATGGTGTCCTCGGCCAAGCCCATCTGCTCTACCACCAGCCTCGCGACCTCGATGTTGCGCCGCTCGGCCCCACCGCCGATGTTGTAGGCCTCGCCCGGCCGTCCGCGATCGAGGACCAGCCCGATTGCCCGGCAGCAGTCATCGACGTGCAGCCAGTCACGGACGTTCTCGCCCCGGCCGTAGACCGGCACCTTCCGGCCCTCGATCAGGTTCGTCACCATCACCGGGATAAGTTTCTCAGGGAACTGGTACGGGCCGTAGTTGTTTGACGGCCGCACGATCATCACTGGCAGACGGTGCGTCTGCCAGTAGGCCTGAGCCAAGAGGTCGCCGGCAGCCTTGGACGCGGCGTAGGGCGAACGCGGCTGGAACGGCGCCGCCTCGGTAAACTTGCCTTCCCTGCCGAGCGCGCCGTACACCTCGTCGGTCGAAACGTGGACAAAACGTACGACTCCGGCCTGACGCGCGGCGTCGAGAAGGACCTGCGTGCCGAGCACGTTGGTCGTGATGAAGGGAGCGGCGTCGGCGATTGATCGATCTACGTGGCTCTCGGCTGCGAAATGCAGCACCGCGTCGACGACGGACATCATGCTCTTCACCAACGCCTGGTCCTCGATGCGGCCGTGGACGAACCGATACCTGGAGTCGCCCTCAAACTCCCGCAGGTTTGCCTCGTTGCCGGCGTATGTCAGGGCATCAAGGTTAACGATTTCGCAATCAGCCCGAAAGTTCAGCATGAACCGGATGAAGTTGGAGCCGATGAACCCGGAGCCACCAGTAACCAGTATCCTCATGGGAGGGTTGAGGTCAAAGCTGAAGTTGAGTAGGAGTCGCGGGACCAGGCCACGAAATGCTCCGCCCCTACTTCGATCGGCGTGCTGTGCTGGAACCCGACGTTGCGGATGAGTGCATCTACATCGGCAGGGGTTGCGGGCACGTCGCCGGGCTGCATGAGGAGCAGGTTCTTCCCAGCCCTCTTCCCAGCGTCCTGCTCGACAACTTCGCTGAAGCGGAGAAGGCCGATCGAGGCGTGGTTGCCGATGCTGTAGAGACGGTGGGGAAGAAACAACGGCAGAGCCAGACGTGAAACACGTCGGCCACGCTCGCCCCGCGGTTCTGGAGTCATGGAAGCAGCAGAGTACGAGTTAGTGAGATAGGAGCAGCCGGAGGCTGGGATGTGGCCCAAGACGCGGACGGCGCCTTGGATAACGTCGTCAACATGGGTGAAGTCACGATTCATCCGTCGCTAATTATACACGTCAGTGGGCCTGCCCTCAAGGATGGTGCGAACCCGCCTGGCCGACAAGTCCATCGTTGTAGAACCGCCTGCAATGGACCGCGGTACTTCAGGTTGCACACCCGGGCAGACCTGTGCATTCAGGGATCATCACGACCAGGTCACGTTCTCTTTGATCTTGCTGGCGGGAACGCCACCTGCAAGCGTATTCCCGGGTACATCTCTCGTAACAACGGCACCTGCCGCGACCACCGAACCGTCCGCAATGCGGACGCCCTTGAGTATTGTTGCGTTGAGACCAATCCACACGTGGTCGCCGATCACAATGAGAGCCTTCACCTTTTCATTTCCATTTGTTGTCGCTGTCACGGATAGCAGCCCCTTTGGATATCGCCACACCATGGCCGATCGCTATCGAGGCAAGACAGTCAACCGTTACCTTGTTGTTGATGTAGCCGCTGCCGAGGACGAGTTCCCCTCCTTCTGTGATGGATATGTGAAATCCCGTGAAGACGCGAAAACTCCCTTCAACCACCATTCGTGATCCCTCGACCAGACTCAGCTACGAATTCGGGTACCTCAGTCCCTTCCACCTGACCTCGAGGGAAAGCAGACCATCGTCGAGCACAGCTGCTGTCGGCGCTGCACTTATGCTCACCTCAGGACAGACAATCACACACTTGGTCTTCTTTCTCAGGGCGAAACCCAATGTCTTTGTCGCATTGCCGCGGAGGCTCCGGCGGACAAACCCTCAGCTCCTCGCGGACATCCTTCGCGATAGTCATGTCGAGCAAGCCGCACGTCTGCTGATGGGTCGGTCTTGAACGCCTGCTTGTATTGCCGCGACCGCCTCGCACTGGCGCGCGTCGTCGAGGTCAAACGTGAACCCCACCGTTTGTGGGGAAGCGCCGACGATAGAGACGACCTTCATTACCCGGAAGGGTCATCCGCAGATCTCGCGAATCCCGCGGATTGGCAGCCCGGATAGTCATCCGCGGCTCTCAAGAGTCACACAGACTTGGCAGCGCAGAATGTCTGGATGGAGTCAACGACGTATCGCGCCTGCGCGTCCGCGAGTTCCGGGTAGACAGGAATCGCAAGAGAGTCGTTCGCAGCCTCTTCGCTCTCCGGGAAGTCGCCCGGCTTGTACCCGAGTGACGCGAAGCACTCCTGGAGGTGAAGGGGCAACGGGTAATAGACCTCGGTTCCGACGCTCTTTTCCTTCAGGAACGCTTGGAGGTCGTTGCGTCGCGGGACGCGGATGACGTACTGGTTGAAGACGTGACGGGAATCGGCCGCAGAGGTCGAAATCGCCAGCTTGGGGATCTGCACGACACCGTCTCGGACGAGCCCGCTCTCTTCGAACAAGGCCTCATAGCGGCGGGCATTGGCCTGGCGTTTGGCCGTCCACTCATCGAGGTGCTTGAGCTTGGCCAGCACGATCGCGGCCTGTAGCGTGTCGAGCCGGAAGTTGCCGCCGACGAGCTTGTGATAGTACTTTGGCTTGGAGCCATGGGCGCGGAGTACTCGCAGCTTCTCGGCCCGCTCCGCGTCGTTGGCCACGACCATGCCTCCATCCCCATAGGCACCCAGGTTCTTGGAAGGAAAGAATGAGAAACAGCCATAGTGCCCGATGGACCCGGCACGGTGACCCTTGTACTCGGCGCCAATCGCCTGGGCACCATCCTCGACGACAACCAGTTTGTTCCGCCTGGCGACGTCCATAATCGGGTCCATGTCGGCCATCTGGCCGTAGAGGTGGACGGGCATGATAGCCTTGGTGTTCCTCGTCATTCGTTCTTCGAGCCTCGCGGGGCTCAGGTTATACGTGAGCGGGTCGATATCTGCAAAGACCGGTTTGGCTCCGAGCCGGGCGATGCATCCGGCAGTGGCGAAGAAAGAGTATGCTGTGGTGATGACCTCGTCACCCGGGCCGATGCCTTCCGCCATCAGCGAGATGAGCAGGGCGTCGGTACCGGACGAGACTCCGACCGAGTACGCGCAGCCGCAGTACTTCGCGACGGCCTCCTCGCAGGTCTTCACCTGCGGGCCGAGAATGAACTTCTGGGATTCGCAGACCTCAGCGATAGCCGCGTCGATTTCAGGCCGGATGGAGAGATACTGAGCCTTCAGGTCGAGTAGCGGCACGTTCATCTACTTCTTCTTGCGTTTGCGGCCGTTAGCCTTGAACTCACGGTAGAGCTTGGGGCTCTTTGTCATTTGCGGCGTCAGCGGTTCCTCCTCGTCAAGGTCGATGCAGCGGATGACCCCGGGGGCGCTTCGCGGTAGCGCAGCCCGCTCTCCACGCAGGTCATCGCTCCCTGTGCATCAGGCGCGCCGATCTTCTGCCCGTGGCAGCTCATCCACGCGGTCCGGTGAGCCGCGTTACCCATCACCATGGCGTGGTCAGGGACGTCATTTGTTACATCCGAACCGGCGGCGACAAATGCGTATCGGCCGATAGTCGTGCCACACACTACAGTGCCATTGGCGCCGATTGTGCAGCCACGCTTGAACACGTCTTCTCGTAGAGAGCGTGGCGGCTGACTTGAGACCGAGGGTTGGAGACATTGGTCAGACCGAGACGTTGTTCTGAATCTTCACGTTGTTGCTGATGACCGCTCCGCCGTCAACGTTCACGTTCTGGCCAATGATGCAGTGCTCCCCAATCTTCGCGCCGCCGAGGACGTGCGCGAAGTGCCAGATCCTGGCCCAGTACCGATGGCCGCGCCCTCGTCCACACGGGCGGTATCATGGTCGAGATACCGCTTCGCGGCTGCGTGTTTCGCGTCCAGAGGGAGCGGCCTGCCACCTTCGGCGAGCGACCGTTGGCAAGCGTCGAGCACCTGTAGCATGCGTAGCCCTTCTGCTCCGTCGGTGAGGGGTGGCTTTCGTGTATCCAGACATTCTAAGGGAAGCAAGGCATTCGGCCTTCAGCGGCTCCATGGACTCGATTGGCACGACCTCCCCGCTTGCCTTCGCTGCTGTCGGCACGCGGTTTTTCCACTTGACCTTGTGAGGGTATGTCACGAGCTTGTACTTTGCCGTGTCGTCGAAGACCGTCATCTTCGCTGAGCCGACGACGACCAGCCGCTGCTCTCTGAATGGGTGAAGCCAGCTCACGAAGATGTGAGCACGAACGCCGCTGGGGAAAGTGAACTGGTTGACCGTAACGTCACTGACCCCACGGCTCAAGTAGTCACCACCCTGGCACGAAGCTGCGGTCGGCATCTCCCCGAGCAGACCAAGCAACACGGAAACGTCGTGCGGAGCTTAGCTCCAGAGGATGTTCTCCTCGATGCGCAGCCTGCCGATGCTCAGCCGATTGGAGTAGACGTACTCAACCTTGCCCAGGTCGCCGGCATCGAGAAGCTCCTTGAGCCTTCGGACAGCGGGGTGATAGCGGAGGATGTGACCGACCATCAGAATCCGTTTCGCGTCCCCGGCGAGTTTCACGAGCGCCTGTCCGTCGCTGACGGTGAGAGCCAGAGGTTTCTCGACGAAGACATCCTTACCTGCTGCAAGCGATGAACGGACCAGCTCGAGGTGAGAGACCGCGGGCGCGGCGATGGCAACCGCGCTGATTCCCGGGTCTTTAGGGCAGTCGTCCACCCGGCAGCAGCGTTTGACCTCGCTTGTAGTCCTGAGGGCGCCCAGCCTTGCCGGGTCCGTATCGCAGAGTGAGAGGAGGACGCCGAGGTTGTCGAACGTCCGAACTAGGTTCTTACCCCAGTAGCCGGTACCGACGACAGCGAGGAAAGGCCGAGAAGGAGTGGTCTTATCCACAGATCACACAGATCAACACGAATTGGTCTGCCCTGTTACGCAGAGTCGGGCAATGCCTTCGCGGAAGCTGATGAGTCCTCGCAGGCCGAGGGGTTCTCGAGAACATCTACCGAGGCCTGAGGGTACTCGGCGAGGTAGCTTGAGATCAAGGCAGACTGCGGGAATGGTTCGAGGTCGGAGCGACGGCCTGTGGCGCCCTCTGGTGCATCTCCGATCGTATCGTGGCCAGCACAACCTATGCACCGATTCTCTCCCACGGAAAGAAGGGCTGCATCGGGGTGGGCCGATAGTCTGACGCCGAAGTGAAGCTGGCTTTTGCGGAGCAGTTCGGGGATCCTGTCGGCGACTGATACCGTTCGAATGCAGCTTCGAAAAGCGCTACGTCTTTCTCGGCGTTTCGCATCGACCGAAAAGAGAAGTTATCCGCCATCTCTTTGTCTCGGGCTGCTGATCGCAGACAACTTGTCCCGCAGTTTGCCCATCAGTTTCCTCGGGCTCACGGACTTTGCTCTCCGGAGTCCGTCAATGAGCGTAATGCTACCAACTGCCGAAAGGGTGTGTCGCCCCGCGGGGCAGTAGCTGGCGCTGTCTGGCTCAACGTGGGCGACCGGCTGTTCACAAAACTGATCGGTCGAGAGGACCGTTACTCTATTCAGCACGATGCGCCTGCCGTAGCTTTTGCTGTTGTCCTGGGCAGGACGGAACACCCGACCCCCGGCCTCAAAAGGCGTTCCAGCCGGTCGCGTAGAGCCGAGACCGGTCACAACCGGATTCAAGGGATGGGCTTTCCAGGGACCGAGAGGGTTCGCGGTGTACCAGACGTGCAGTTCGTCGCGTTCTCTACCGCACGCTGAGAAAAGCCACCACAGCCCATCATGGTAGATCACCGAGCTGTCTACCGCCTCAATCTCAGGGAGGATGGTCGCTACTTTCTCCCAGCGGTCTGGGAACTGCGCACAGCGAAAGAGCATGACTTCTCGGGCCTGGGCGGACTCGGGAACCATGAGCAGATCCCCTCCGAACTCAAAGAGAAACGGATACGAAAGATGGTGGGAGAGCGTGAGCACCGGCAGGGCTGGCGTGGACGTGTTGTCCGAGCCTACCTCAACGTGCGCGATGAATCCACTACGAGGTCCAAATGGCTTGAACTCGAAGAAAACATGGAGCCGGCCGTCGCGAACGAGGCCGAATGGGTCTGCCGCGCACTCCGGTTCCGGCCTGATATGCAGCCAATTGATCTCGGAGTCACGGTAGCCATCAAGAAGGTCTGACACAGGACGCGGGATGACGCCGATGTGCCACTGCGGAACAACCAGCTTCTCCAGAAGACCCATGCTAGGGTGAAGGCGTGCAGAGCGAGGAGTAGCGATCCAACAAATCAGGCGCTGCCAAGGGTAAGTGCGGGAAAGCGGAGGGGCTACTCACGGTGATAGGTTGAGGACCGCATGCAGGCAGAGCCAAGCAAAGGTCACGGTTCATGGTGCCAAATCCGAAGCTAGCCTCTACTGCCCCTGCCGGGCAGTGCCTGGTGCGTGGTTGTTGGACTCGAGGCGGACCAGCCGTTCAAGACCGACATGAAAGGTCTTGAGACGGGTCAGGCCGAGCTTCCTCTGCAGGATTTCAATTGAGGCGAGGGAGTGCTTGACGTCGCCTGGTCTCGGGTCTTTGTAGATGGGCTTGACGCGCTTTCCCGCGACCCGGCAGATTTCGTGCACGAGGAAGTTCAGGGTGTACCGCTCGCCGACAGCGACGTTAGAGAGCAAGAAGGGATAGGTAGAGGTGGAGGTCGAAGTTGAGACGGTCGGGGTCCCGGACCTGACCTTGGCCTTCTTCTTGACCTCGCCGCCGGCCTTGTCCTCTTCCCCCTCTAGCGGCACTTCGCACGCCCTGAGATTGGCTGCGACGACATTGGCTACCGGCGTGAAGTCGCGCGATTGCTCGCCGTCGCCGTAGATGACCGGGCTCCGGCCTTCACGGATGGCGGTGATGAACTTGGGGATAACCGCGGCATATTGGCTGGTCGGGTCCTGGCGCGGGCCGAAGACGTTGAAGTAGCGGAGCACAACCGTCTCCAGCCCATACAGGCGGCTGAAAACCTGGCAGTAGTGCTCGCCGGCGAGTTTGGCCGCGGCATAGGGCGACATCGGGTTCGGTATCATGCCCTCGTGCTTGGGCAGGTCCTCGGAGTTGCCATAGACCGAAGACGAAGAGGCGTAGACCACGCGCCTCACGCCGCACTCAAGGGCTGCCCTAAGCACGTTCAGGGTGCCTACCACGTTCACCTCGTTGGTCGTGAGCGGATCCTTGATTGAGCGCGGGACCGAGGGCAAGGCGGCCTGGTGCAGGACAAAGTCCACCTTCTTCATCGCCTCCATGACCGTGAACGGACTCCTTACGTCGCCCTCGACCATCTCCACGGAGCGGAGGAACGGCTCAAGGTTGGAGCGGCGACCGGTGGAGAAGTTGTCAAGCACGCGGACGTGATGCCCGCGCTTCAGGAGTTCCTCGACGATGTTGGAACCGATGAAACCTGCGCCGCCTGTAACTAACACTCTAGCCATCCAAATGTAATTTTAGCAGACCATCGAGAGGAATCAAGGAGAGCGGTGATGCTGCGGTAGAGCAGTTCTGCCAGCAGCGGGTCCTGAAAGGTCCTGTTGATGCAATTACCCCGGCCTCGGGCCCACGCGCTTGAGGCGTGGATGGATCGAACTGCGAGTGCCTGCACGGTAGCTTCGGAGTGACGAGGCAGGGCGCTAGCAGCGTCGGGCGCCGTCGTGTCGGTTCGTTGTGAATCGGACGGCTCGTTCGATGCACACCGCCGTCGTGGGACCGCAACTCCGGACGACAGGTAGCTTGCCTCGAAGCAGCCGTTGGGCGTTTCGCGAGCAACCGGGCCGGTACATCTTGTGAGCTTCAAGGCATATCTTCAGCAACTGCGTTACTTGGACAAGAAACACGACCACCAGGCGTGTTTCAGGGGGGCACCCGGGGAATCACTCCCCCCTGCACCTGACTTGCGAAACGAGACGCCAGCCACCCAAGCAATCAACTAGGCAGGCTACCGTGAACCGGTCTGTCTACACAGGAACAGATGACTGACAACAGCGGCTCGGGCTTGTGCCAAATCACCTCAGAATGCAGACGACGACGCATTCAGACGACCAGAGTCACGATTAACGCCAGCACCACGGCCGGGTTCACTTCGAGCGTCACCCGCATGTCCACTGCCTGGTAGGACGGAGTTGCCACCTCCTCAGTTGCCACCTCCTCAGCTTGACATGGGACGTCTGATTGGTAGAATTCATGGAGGCTGAGATGATGCAGAAGGACATGACTAAGGTCACGAGTCGAGAGCACGAGACCGCGGAACCCGAAACCCCTGGCTGGTTTCGTGCTCTGTTACGCCCGACCTCGATGAAGCGCACGCTGTTCTATCTCGTCACCGACGCGGTCGTTGTTTTCGGCGCCAGCGCGCTGACCCATCTCGCCGTAACCCAGTATGTTACGTCGGGCTCCACACACCACGCCTACGGCATGCTTCCCTTTGCGGCGGCAGCCCTAGTCTGCCAACTGGCCACCGGCTTTCTTGTTTCGAGCTATAAACTGAAGTGGTCCACCTTCTCCCTTGTTGACGTTCCACGCGTCGCATTGCCCAGCCTCGTGACCGCTGTCTTGCTGGGTGTCCTTTGCGGGGCGAGGGTTTTCGCCGGCCTAGCTCCGTGGTCAGCCGCCACTTGGGGGTTGCTGAGCGCATGTGGGGTCATCGCGGTTCGGGGCAGCCGGCGATTCTACGTCGAGGTGGTCCGTCGCAAGACCGGGAAGCGGGCACTGCTGGTGATGTGCTCGCACAAAGCCTATTTCCAGCTTGACACGCTGCGGAGAACCCAAAGCCTCAACTACCGGATCGTCGGCTTCATCGACCCTCAGTCGCACAACCGGGGCACGGTCAGCCAGGGCCTGCCGGTGCTGGGGACCTTCGAGGAGATAGAGCGAATCGTCGCCCGGTATCGAATCGAGACCGCGTTTGTGTTCATGAGCTCCAACCCGGCGTTCGCAATCGGCGAACTCCACCAGAGGCTCTACGAACTCGGAGTCGAGGTGCGGTTGATCCCGTCACTTGCCGACCTGATTGATGACCGGGCAGATATCGGCGCGCTGGAGCGCCTGACCATCCATGAACTGACCGGCCAGCAGCCGGTCAAAGTAAACCCGCAGGAGATGCAGCAGGTCTTTGGAGGCAAACGCATCAT
>Ga0316622_100002239_pt1 | contig 13260 bp, 11 predicted proteins | sample OWC_Aug_OW2_C1_D_FD_207646 | JGI IMG/M metagenome (GOLD analysis project Ga0316622, IMG submission 207646) | Wetland soil microbial communities from Old Woman Creek delta, Ohio, United States - OWC_Aug_OW2_C1_D5_C | ecosystem: Environmental > Terrestrial > Soil > Wetlands | place: USA: Ohio... | reverse complement strand
GACCGTCCGGGGCGATGGACACGCGCCGCCCCGACACGCCTGGCGGCACTCGAAGCCCCCGCCCGCCGGCGCCCGCCGCGCCTGCGCATGCCACAGTCGTTCCCGCAGACAGGCGCGGAACCCGTGGATTTCCCGGTCAAATCGGCGTTCGCCGGCCGGAACACGGGTCGGAGCGGCCGATTTTCGGCGACAATTGGCGTCTGGGCCAAATGGGAGGGAAGGTAATGGCGCAATTCGCCACAGAGAACATCCGCACCGTCGCGCTGGTCGGGCACGGCGCATCCGGGAAAACCACGCTGGTCGAGGCGCTGCTGCACAAGGCGGGGATGATCGCGGCGCCCGGCAGCGTCGAGCGCGGGACGACGGTCAGCGACTTCGATCCCCTCGAGAAGACGTACGAGCACTCGCTGCGGGCGTCGCTGGTGCACCTCGAGACCGCCGACACGCGGGTGCACATCGTCGACACGCCCGGTTTTCCGGACTTCATCGGCCAGGCGATCGGCGCGCTCGACGCGGTCGAGACCGTCGCCGTGGTGGTGAACGCGCAGGCGGGCCTCGAAATGATCACGTCGCGGATGATGGACTGGGCCGCGAAGCGGAGGCTGTGCCGCCTGGTGATCGTCAACAAGATCGACGCCGAGAACGTCGACCTGCCGGCGCTGCTGGCGCAGATCCAGGCCGCGTACGGCAGGGAGTGCCTGCCGATCAACCTCCCCGCGGACGGCGCGAAGCGCGTCGTCGACTGCTTCTTCAACCCGGCGGGCGACGCCGACTTCTCGTCGGTCGCCGCCGCGCACCAGGCGCTGGTCGACCAGGTGGTCGAGGTCGACGAGGCGCTGATGTCGCTCTACCTCGAGCAGGGCGAGATCTCGCCCGAGCAGCTGCACGCGCCTTTCGAGAAGGCGCTGCGCGAGGGGCACCTCATCCCGGTGTGCTTCGTCAGCGCGCGCAACGGCGCCGGCATCGCCGAGCTGCTCGAGATCATGGTCAAGCTGCTGCCGAATCCGACCGAAGGCAACCCGCCGCTGTTCTACAAGGGCGAAGGCGATACGAGGGAGGAGTTTCACTCCGACCCGGATCCGAAAAAGCACGTCCTCGCGCACATCTTCAAGGTGGTCGTCGATCCGTTCGTCGGCAAGCTCGGCGTCTTCCGCGTGCACCAGGGCACGGTGACGCGCGACACCCAGCTCTTCGTCGGCGACGGCCGCAAGCCGTTCAAGGTCGGCCACCTGTTCCTGCTCCAGGGCGCGAAGAACATCGAGATCGACCGCGCCGTGCCCGGCGACCTCGCCGCGGTGGCGAAGGTCGACGAGGTCGAGTTCGACTGCGTGCTGCACGACTCGCACGACGAGGACCACATCCACATGGCGCCGCTCGAGTTCCCGGTGCCGATGCAGGGGGTCGCGATCACGCCGAAGAAGCGCGGCGACGAGCAGCGGATCTCCGACGTGCTGCACCGGATGATCGCCGAGGACCCGACCATCTCGCTGGAGCACGACCCGGTGCTCAACGAGACGGTGCTGCGCGCGCTGGGCGAGCTGCACCTGCGCTCGGTGCTGGAGCGCATGGCCTCGCAGTTCAAGGTCGAGGTCGACACGCGGCCGCCGCGCATCCCCTACCGCGAGACGATCACCGGCAAGGCCGAGGGCTTCCACCGCCACAAGAAGCAGACGGGCGGCGCGGGCCAGTTCGGCGAGGTGTCGCTGCGCATCGAGCCGCGCGAGCGCGGCGCGGGCTTCGAGTTCGTCGACGCGACCAAGGGCGGTGTCATTCCGCACAACTTCATGCCCGCGGTGCAGAAGGGCGTCGAGCAGGTTCTCGTCACCGGTGCCATCGCCGGCTTTCCGATGCAGGACGTCCGCGTGATCGTCTACGACGGCAAGCACCACCCGGTCGACTCGAAGGAAGTCGCGTTCGTCAGCGCCGGCAAGAAGGCGTTCCTCGACGCCATCGCGAAGGCGAAGCCGATCGTGCTCGAACCGATCGTCAGCATCGAGATCATCTGTCCCGAGGGCAACACCGGCGACATCGCCGGCGACCTGTCGTCACGGCGCGGGCAGGTCACCGGCACGCAGGGGATGCAGCCGGGCGTGATCGCGGTCACCGGACTGGCGCCGCTGGTCGAGCTCGACGGCTACTCGGCGCGCCTCAAGTCGGTGACCGGCGGCCACGGCTCGTGGTCGATGCAGCTCTCGCATTACGAGCCGGCGCCGGCGCCGTTGCAGGCGCAGCTCGCCAACGAGTACAAGAAGTCGCGGAAGCAGGAAGAGGACTGACGCGCGGACCGGTGGGCGGGGCGCGCCCCCCGCGTTCACCGGCGGGATCCGCTCACCGGCACGCGGTGCCGGGTGGCGCGAATACCTCGCGCGTGATCCGCTTGCTCTGCGTGACGCCGTCGACGGTGTAGGTGAACGTCGCGTTGCTGCCGTCCTCGAACGCGAATGCCGCGGTGCCGGCGGCCGTCTTCGTCACCAGCGACGGATCGAAGGGCACGGCGCCGAACGGCGGGCCGGTCCCGGAGTAGAGCGTCCCCGAATAGGCGCCCGGACCTGTCCGCGGCGCGCCGACGACCAGCCAGCGGGGCCGGCCGTCCCGCCCGAACGTGAACCAGGTCGCGAAGATCGTGTCGCCCTGCTGGGTGAGGTTGATTCCCCACCCGGCTTCGGAGCCGGGCGGTGCGGCCCACCAGATGTCCTGGTAATTGGTCGCCAGCGCGAGGTTCGGCAGCGCGTTCCACGCGCACGTCGGGACCGGGCTTGCGAACACCTGGCGCGTGATCGCCTTGGTCTGGCTGATGCCGTCGACCGTGTAGGCGAACCGGGCGTTGTCGGCGTCGGTGAACGTGAACGTCGCGGTTCCCGCCGGCGTCCGGGTGACCTGCGCCGGGTCGAACGGGCTGCTGTCGAAGGCCGGCCCGGTGCCGGTGTAGAGCGTTCCGGAATAGACGTTCGGCGCGGTCTTCGCTGCGGCGACGACCAGCCACAGTGGCTTGCCGTCGTGGCCGAAGGTGAACCACGTCGCGAAGATCGTCTCGCCCTGGTGCGCGAAGTTGACGCCCCAGCCCGACTCGCTGCCGGCCGGGCTGTTCCACCACATGCCGCTGGCGTTCCCGACGGCCGTCGTCACCCCCAGGCCGGAGATCTGCAGTGCGGCCAGTGCGGCCAGCTGCGGCGCGTCGATCACCAGGCTCGCGTACCGCGCGCCGGCGTCCTGCGGCTCGAACGAGAGCAGGATCCGGCAGGATTCTCCGGCGCCGAGCGCGAACCCGGCGCCGCAGGTGTCGCTCTCGCCGGCGAAGTCGTAGGCCGCCGGCCCGCTGAGGACGATCGCGCTCGGCGTCAGCGCCGCCGGTCCGAGATTCGTCAGGTCGACCGCGAGCGGCGGGGATCGGGTGCCGACCTCCTGCGCGGCGAACGCGGCGCTGGCAGGCGCGAACGCCAGTGTCGACGTCGCCGCCTGCGCTTCGATGCCGCGGCCGTAGAACGTCACCAGCTGGCTGGGAGTCGTCGTGGAGTTGTACAGCCACAGGGCGCCCGAGACCTGCCCCGAAACCTGCGGCGCGAACTCGACCGCGATCGTGCAGCTCTGGCCGGGTGCGAGCACCTGCGCGGTGGCGCAGGTGGTGGTGACGTCGAACGCGGGGGCGGTTCCGGGGAGGACGCCGACGCGGGTGAACGACCACGGCGCGTCGCCGCAGTTGCTGATCGTCGCGCTCGCGCTGGTGCGGGTGCCGACCACCCGATTGCCGAATTGCAGGACGTCGCGGCTGCTGCAGTACCCGCCGTCGGCATGCGCGGCCGGCGCCGCGGCGGCCCCCGCCAGCGCCAGCGCGGCGGCGAGACCCCGGACGCGCGGCAGGATGCCCGCGTCGTGGACGGTCGGTGGACGGGAGGCGAGGTGATCCATCGGGGCCTTCCGGTCAGGGTAGCACGCGTCGACGCGACCGGCCGGCCGGGGCGATGACTGGCGGCGGCCGATGGTGCCGGAGCGATGGGCGAACCTTCAGAGCCAGTTGCGCCGGCGGAAGGTCCAGGCCAGCGCCGCGATGCCCAGCGCGCAGCCGGCGACGATCGCGGCGAACGCCCATGGCGCGCCGCCGAAAGGGAGCGCCACGTTCATGCCCCACAGGCTCGCGGCCAGCGTCGGGATCGCGAGCAGGATCGTCGCCGAGGTCAGGACCTTCATCACGCCGTTGAGGTTGTTCGACACGATCGACGCGAACGCGTCCATCATCTCGGCGAGGATGCCCTCGGTGATCGCGACCATCTCGATCGCCTGCCGCAGCTCGATGCGCACGTCCTCGAGCAGGTCCTCGTCCTCGGGCGTCCAGGGCAGCAGCCGGCCCTTGTGCAGGCGCTCGAGCACGAGCTCGTTGCCGGAGAGCGCGGTGGTGAAGTAGACGAGGCTCTTCTGGTGGCGCAGGAGGCCGAGCACCTCGCGGTTGCGCAGCGAGCGCTTGAGCTGCTCCTCGAGCCGGTCGACGTCCGCCTGCGTGTGCTCCAGCGCCGCGAGGTAGCTCTGCGCCAGCTGCCACATCAGCTGGAGGACGAAGCGCGCGCGGTCCTCCGGGGCGCCGGCCTCGATCTCGCCGCGGGCGATGCCGTCGAGGAACGCCGCGCGCTCGGGTGCGACGGTGACGATGTTCGCGGGCGTGACGATGAGCGACAGCGGCAGCGTCGTGTAGGGCGCCGAGGCATCCGCCGGCTGCGCGTGCGGGAAGTGCAGGACGGCGAGCACGCACTCGCCGACCCGCCGCGCGCGCGGGCGTTCTGCGGCGTCCGAGAGGTGCGCGAGCAGCGCGTCGGGAATGCCCAGCGCCGCGAGCGCCGCGCGGTCGCCGGCGTCGGGCGCGGTGACGCGCACCCAGTCCCCCCGGTCGATCCGGTCGGTCTCGATCAGGACGCTTCCTTGCGTCCGGTAGGGAACGAGCATGGCGGCCTCCTGGCTCTCGACGCGGTGGGCGACGCGCTACGCGGGCTCGCGCACGGACTGATAGAGCGCGAGCGCCTGCGCCCGGGCGGCGGCGTGATCGACGATCGGCGGCGGATAGTCGCGGCCGATCACCACGCCCTTCGCCTGCTGCACCGCAGGCGGGACGCGCCACGGCGCGTGGATCTCCCGGCCGTCGAGCGCCGCGATCTCCGGCACGTAGCGGCGGATGAACCGGCCCTCGGCGTCGAAGCGCTCGGACTGGGTCACCGGATTGAAGATGCGGAAGTAGGGCTGCGCGTCGCATCCGGTCGACGCCGCCCACTGCCAGCCGCCGTTGTTCGACGCGAGATCGAAGTCGATCAGCTTGTCGGCGAAATACCGCTCCCCGAGTCGCCAGTCGACCAGCAGGTCCTTCACCAGGAACGACGCGGCAATCATCCGCAGGCGGTTGTGCATGTAGCCGGTGCCGTTCAGCTGGCGCATCGCCGCGTCGACGATCGGATAGCCGGTGCGGCCGTCGCACCACGCCTGGAACAGCGCCGGGTCGTTCGGAAACGCCAGCGCGTCGTATGCCGGCTTGAAGGCGCGGCCGACCACCTGCGGATGGTGCCACAGGATCTGCGCGTAGAACTCGCGCCAGACGAGCTCCGACAGCCAGGTCGCCGCCCCCGCGCCGTCGGCTTCGAGCGAGCGGGCATGCGCGTAGGCGGCGAGCTCGCGGATCGACACCGTGCCGAAGCGCAGGTGCACCGACAGGTACGAGGGTCCCTTGACGGCCGGGTAGTCGCGCGCGTCCCGGTAGCGGTCGATGCGATCGCGGAAGTCGCGGAACAGCGCCGCGCCGCCGGTCATGCCGGGAACCACGCCGAGCGCGCCGAGGTTCGTCGGGCGAAAGCCCAGCGCTTCGAGTGCCGGCACGCCGGGGGCGAGGCCCGGCGGGGGCGGGACGAGCGCCCCGGCATCGGCGGAGACGGGGAATGGCGTGAGGTGCGCCGGCGTCAGCGCCTTCAGCCAGGCGTTCCGGTAGGGCGTGAACACCGAAAACGGCCTGCCCGCCTGCGACAGGATCTCGTCACGCTCGAAGATCACGTGGTCCTTGACCGCGTGGAACGCGATGCCCCGCTCGGAGAGCGCCGCCATGACGGCCGCGTCGCGCTCCTGTGCCGCCGGCTCGTAGTCGCGGCCGGCGTAGACGGCGCCCGCTTCTAGCGCCGCGGCCAGCTCGGGAATCGCGGCTCGCGCCGGCGCATGGTGGACGATCAGGCCGCCGCCGCGCGCGGCGAGCGCGGCGGCGAGCTCGGCGACGCTGTCGCGGATGAACTCGACCCGCCGGTCCGCGGGGTCGGGCAGCCGGTCGAGAATCTCGCGGTCGAACACGAACGCGCAATGCACGGCGCGCGCGCCGGCGAGCGCCGCGTGGAGCGCCGCGTGGTCGAAGTCGCGGAGGTCGCGCCGGAACCAGACGAGCGCGCGCTCAGCGCGGGTGGTCATTGCGTCTCGCGCCGAAAGCGCAGGTCGTTCGCCCGGATCTCGTGGCGCCAGAGGGCGCCGCCGTCGCTGTCGTAGGCCTCCAGCGCGATCAGGCGATCGCTGCCCGGCCCGCTGACGCGAATCAGCCCGAACTGGCGCCGGTTCTGGAACGTCCCGGGGACGACGTCCGGGTTCTCGCGCTCGGCGGCATCGGGCCGTGCCACCGGCGTGGACGTCAGCGGCGACGACGTGAGCTCGTACAGCGGGTACGCGCCCGCGCGCTCGATCTTCAGCAGCTCGCCGAAGTGGCGGTCGCCGGAGAGGAAGATCACGCCGTCGATCTTCGCGTCGAGCAGCCACTCGCGCAGCCGTTTCTGTTCCTGCGGGAACTGGTACAGCCCTTCGAAGCGGCTCGCCCGGTTCCAGAACTGGCTGCCGCCGGCGACGAGCTTGATCCGCGCGCGCGAGGACAGCAGCGCCTGCTTCAGCCATTCGAGCTGCGCCGCGCCGAACATCGTCTTCTCCGGGGTGTCCGGGTAGTGGTTGGGGTAGCGGTGGCTGCGGCCGTCGAGCAGGAAGAGCTCGACGTCGCCGGCACGGGCCCAGCCGAACGCGCCCGGAACGCCGGGCAGCCCGTAGCTCGGGTTCGGCCAGTAGCGCTCGAACAGCTTCAGCGTCTCGCCCTTCAGCACATACGAGCCGTCGGCGTCGTTGGGGCCGAAATCGTGATCGTCGAGGATGGCGAGATGCGCGGTGGCGGTGAGCAGCTTCTGCAGCGGCCCGAAGCTTCGCGCCTGCCGGTACCGTGCCGCCATCGACGACGGATCGAGGAAGTCGGGCGTCTGCAGGTAGAGGTTGTCGCCGAGCCAGAGCATGACGTCGGGCCGCTTCGCGGCGATGGCGTCGAAGATCTGGTAGTCGCCGCCGTTGCCGCGGAACACCGGGTTCGGGTGCGCGATGAAGTGGCAGGAGCCGATCGCGATCGTGATCTCCGCGGCGTCGCTCCCGCTGCTCCAGTAGCGCTGCGTGCGCACGACGCCCTCGCGCACCTCGTCCTGCGCGGCGATGCGATAGCGGTACGCGGTCCCGGGCGAGAGCCCCGGCACCCGCGCCGTCAGCACGTGGTCGTGCGCGGCGTCGGCGACGAGCGAGAGCCGGCGCGAGTCGCCACCGGCTTCCGGCGCGACCTCGATCTCCACCGGGCCGGGCCGCTCGGTCTGGATCCAGAGCACGACGCTGGTGTAGTCGGCGAGCCCGTGCATCACCGTGATCCGCTCGGCCGCGGCGATGGCGGGGGCGAGCAGCAGGGCGGCGGCCGCCAGGACGGCGGCGAACAGGCGCATTCCGGGCGGGGGGCGGTCGTTCACAGGACTACCTTCGTTCTGCGCACTCCGGTATTCGCCCTTGGGGCGGCCCCGCGCGCTCATGCCGAATTGTGCCGGGGGAGCGCGCCGTTTACAATTCGTCCGATGGCCAATTCCTCCGCCAACTTCACCGACCATTTCCTGATCGCCATGCCCAACATGGTGGATCCCCATTTTGCGCACACGCTGACCTACGTCTGCGAGCACAGCGCCGAGGGCGCGCTCGGAATCGTCGTCAACAAGCCGATCGACATGACGCTGTCCGCACTGTTCGAGCAGATCGACGTCGCGCTCGCCGCCGCCGACCTGCGCGATTCGCCGGTCCATTTCGGCGGGCCGGTGCAGGTCGACCGCGGCTTCGTCCTCCACCGGCCTCTCGGCAACTGGCAGTCGACGCTGGCCGTCAGCGACGACATCGGCCTCACCACGTCGAAGGACGTGCTGGAGGCCGTCGGCCGCGGCGAAGGGCCGCGCGACGTGTTCGTCTCGCTCGGCTACGCCGGGTGGTCCGCCGGCCAGCTCGAGCAGGAGATCGCGCAGAACGCCTGGCTCACGGTGGCGGCGAATCCGGAGGTGCTGTTCGAGACGCCCGCCGAGGACCGGCTGCCCGCGGCGATGAAGCTCCTCGGCATCGATTTCTCGCGGCTGTCCGACGACGTCGGCCACGCCTGACGCTTGAACGCGAAACCCAAGAGCGCGCAGGCGACCGCGGACCATGCGACGGTGCTCGCTTTCGATTTCGGAACGCGCAAGATCGGGGTCGCGGTCGGGAACACCGTCGTGCGCGTCGCGCATCCGCTGACGACGGTCGAGGGCGAGGCCAATGCGGCGCGCTTCGCGGCGATCGACGCGCTGGTCGCGGAGTGGGCGCCGGGCGCGCTGGTCGTCGGGCGCCCGCTGGACGGCGACGGCAGCGAGCACGACATGACCGCGCGCGCCGAGCGCTTCGCGCGCCAGCTCGAGGCCCGGTACGGCCTGCCGGTGGCACGCGTCGACGAGCGCTGGACCACCCGCGCCGCGGCCACCGTGCTGGGCGAGGCGGGCGTGCGCGGCCGCGCGCGCGAGGCCGCGCTCGACGAAGTCGCGGCGCAGCTGATCCTCCAGGCCTGGCTCGATGAACCGCAGCCCCCGATGACGACATCGCCGTGACGCTCCCCGACGCCGAACAGACCCTCGCGGCGCTGGCCGACCGCATGCGCGGCGCGGTCGCCTTCGACGCCCGCTTCGTGGGCATCCATTCCGGCGGCGCGTGGCTCGCCGACCGCCTGGCGCGGATCATTCCCGGCGACCACCCGGTCGGCTACATCGACGTCTCGTTCCATCGCGACGACTTCCACCGGACCGGCCTCAAGCCGGAGGTGAAGCGCACCGAGCTGCCGTTCGACGTCGAGGGCGCGACCATCGTGCTCGTCGACGACGTGCTCTACACGGGCCGCAGCGTGCGCGCGGCGATCAACGAGCTCTTCGACTACGGCCGGCCCGAGCGCATCGAGCTCGCGGTGCTCGTCGACCGCGGCGGCCGGGAGCTGCCGATCGAGGCCACGTACGCCGGCGCGCGCCTCGCGGTCGCGCGCGGGCTCTCGCTGGTTCTCTCGCGCGCCGACGACGGCCGCCTCGCCCTCGCGGCGGAGCCCGCCGGCGGCGCCGGCGAGCCGGGGGGAGGCGGCGATGCGTAACCCGCAGCTCGACGCGAAGGGCGAGCTCACCCACCTCCTGACGCTCGAGGGGCTGCCGGCCGAGGTGATCGTCCGGATCCTCGACACCGCGGTGCCGTTCACGTCGATCGCGGAGCGCGACGTGAAGAAGGTGCCGCTGCTGCGCGGGAAGGCGGTGTTCAACCTCTTCTTCGAGAATTCGACGCGCACCCGCACCACGTTCGAGATCGCGGCCAAGCGGCTGTCCGCGGACGTGATCAACCTCAACATCGGCGCGTCGTCGACCACCAAGGGCGAGACGCTGCTCGACACCGTCGACAACCTGGTCGCGATGAACGCCGACATGTTCGTCGTCCGCCACGCGCAGTCGGGCGCGCCGCACCTCATCGCCGCGCACCTGAACCGCACCGGCCGCACGCACGTCCACGTCGTCAACGCCGGCGACGGCCGCCACGCGCACCCGACGCAGGGCCTGCTCGACCTGTTCACCATCCGCCACTACAAGCGCGATTTCCGCAACCTGACCGTGGCCATCGTCGGCGACGTCCTGCACTCGCGGGTCGCGCGCTCGCTGATCCACGGCCTGACGACGATGGGCACGCCGGACGTGCGCGCGATCGGCCCGCAGACGCTGCTGCCGACCGCGCTGCAGGCGCTGGGCGTGCGGGTCTGCAACGACATGCGCGAGGGGCTGAAGGGCTGCGACGTGGTCGTGATGCTGCGCCTGCAGAGCGAGCGGATGCGCGGCGCGCTGCTGCCCTCGGCCGGCGAGTTCTTCAAGCACTACGGGCTGACGCCGGAAAAGCTCGCGTACGCGAAGCCGGACGCGATCGTGATGCACCCGGGGCCGATGAACCGCGGCGTCGAGATCGACTCGGCGGTGGCCGACGGCGAGCGGGCGGTGATCCTGCCGCAGGTGACCTTCGGCATCGCCGTGCGGATGGCCGTGCTCTCCATGCTCGCGGGGAACGGATGAGCCCCCGAAGCTCACTTCGTTCGCCTCCCCCCGAGGGGGCGCAGGCCTCCCTTGGGGCGGCCCGGCGGGAGGCCTGAAGCGTGAAGATCGAGATCCGGAACGGCCGCCTCGTCGATCCGAAGCACGGGATCGACCGCGTGACGACGCTCTACATCGCCGCGGGCAAGGTCGCCGCGGTCGGCGCGGCGCCGGCGCAGTGGCACCCCAACCGGACGATCGACGCCGCGGGGCTGGTCGTGTGCCCGGGCCTCATCGATCTCTCGGCCCGCCTGCGCGAGCCGGGATTCGAGTACAAGGCCACGCTGGAGTCGGAGATGGCGGCCGCGGTCGCGGGCGGCGTCACCAGCCTCGCGTGCCCGCCCGACACCGATCCGCCGTTGGACGAGCCCGGGCTGGTGCAGATGCTGAAGCACCGCGCGCGCTCGCTCAACCAGGCGCACGTCTATCCCGTCGGCGCGCTGACCGTCGGCTTGAAGGGCGAGTCGCTGACCGAGATGGGCGAGCTCGCCGAAGCGGGTTGCGTGGCGTTCTCGCACGCGGAAGCGCCGCTGGTCGACACGCAGGTGCTCTACCGTGCGCTGCAGTACGCGGCGACGTTCGGCTATCGCGTCTGGCTGCGTCCGCAGGACGCGCACCTCGGCCGGGGCGGCGTCGCGCACGACGGCGAGGTGGCCACCCGGCTCGGCCTCGCGGCGATCCCGCCCTCGGCCGAGACGATTGCGCTGGCCGTGATCTTCGCGCTGGTGCGCGAGACCGGCGTCGGTGTCCACCTGTGCCGCCTGTCGACCGCCGACGGCGTCGCCATGATCCGCGCGGCGCGGAAGGACGGGCTGCCGGTCACCTGCGACGTGGCGGTCCATCATCTGCACCTGTGCGATGTCGACATCGGCTGGTTCGACCCCCAGTGCCACCTGGTGCCGCCGCTGCGCGGGACGCGCGACCGCGCCGCGCTGCGCGCCGGGCTGGCCGACGGCACCATCGACCTCGTCTGCTCCGATCACACCCCGGTGGACGACGACGGCAAGCAGGTCCCGTTCGGCGAGTCCGAGCCCGGGGCGACCGGCCTCGAGCTCCTGCTGCCGCTGACGCTCAAATGGGCGGCCGAGGAGAAGGTCGGGCTCCCCGCCGCGCTGGCGCGCATCACCGCCGTGCCGGCGGCGATCCTCGGGCTGGATGCCGGGCACCTCGCCGTCGGCCAGCCAGCCGACGTCTGCGTGTTCGACCCGGCCGCGCACTGGCTGGTCGAGCCGAAGGCGCTGAAGAGCCAGGGCAAGAACACCCCGTTCCTGGGGCTGGAAGTCCCCGGGCGCGTGCGCTGCACGCTGGTCGGCGGGCAGGTGGTCTACGAGGGACCGGGCACGTAACATTCCTCCCCATTCGGGATCGGGGTTGTAGAATTCGCGGCGCAACTTTCGCGCCGCGTATGGGTCGGAGTCGTAGCGTTCGACCCCGGGGCGAGCCCGGTCGAGCTCGGGTCGCGGATGTCACGACGCCGACCCGCGGCTGAAGGCGCAGGCGGGATGTTACGTATCTGACCCCCAAAAACAGGAGAGACCGATGCAAGACCTCGAACAGGACATCAAGGGCATTCTGCCGGACAAGGATTTCGACCGCCGCGACTTCATTTGGTCAGCGCTGGGCGCGACCGCGGCGCTGGCGGTGTCGGCGTCGGCGTCGGGGCAGCAGATCACCACCGACACGGCCGGGATCGACGCGGCCGACGTCTCGATCCCGGCCGGCGGCGGGGTGGCGCTGCGCGGCTACCGGGCGATGCCGACCGGCGCCGGGCCGTTCCCGACGGTCCTCGTCGCGGCGGAGATCTTCGGCCTGAACCCGTACATCAAGGACGTCTGCCGGCGGCTGGCGAAAGCCGGGTACTACGCGATCGTCCCGGACCTGTACACGCGCAAGGCGGACCTGACCAAGTTCACCGTGATCGCGGAGATCATGCCGATCGTCAACACCAAGCACGACACCGAGCTCATCGCCGACTACGACGCGACGGTCGATTTCGCGCGCGCGAGCGGGAAGGCGGACGTCGGCCGGATGGCGATCACCGGCTTCTGCCGCGGCGGGCGCACGACGCTCATCTATGCGTCGGCCAATCCCCGCCTCAAGGCCGCCGCGGCCTGGTACGGCCCGGTCGGGGGCCAGGCGAACGAATACACGCCGCGCTCGGCGATGGACCGGGTCGCCGAGATCAAGGTCCCGGTGCTCGGACTCTACGGCGCGAAGGACGCCGGCATCCCCGTGGACGCGGTGCAGAAGTTCTTCGACGCCCTCAAGGCCGCCGGCACGCCGGCCGAGCTGGTGATGTACCCCGACGCCGGGCACGGCTTCCACGCCGATTTCCGGGCGGACAACTACCGCAAGGCCGACGCCGAGGACGCCTGGGGGAAGATGCTCGCCTGGTTCAAGAAGTACGGGGTGTAGCACCGCGAATCCGCAACCGGGCGATTTCGTAGCCCGGGTTGAACGAACGTGAAACCCGGGGGGTTGTGGCCACTGCCACAACTCCCCGGGTTTCGCTGCGCTCAACGCCGGGCTACGCGCCGCAATTGGGGTCAGAGCTGTAATATTTGCCCTGAGACCTCAGCGCAAATATTGCAGCTCTGACCCCAATTGCGTTACAGCTCTGACCCCGATTACGCAGGGTCACGACTTTTTCGGCAGGCGGCCCAGCAGGTAGAACTCGTCGTTGGGCCGCATGCGGGTGAGCCCCGCCATCCGGTTCGACAGCGCGAAGAACGCCGCGATCGCGCCGATGTCCCAGGCGTCCTCGTCGGTCCAGCCGTGCGCGCGCAGGGCTTCGAAGTCGCCGTCGTCCAGCGCGGCGGCGTTGCGCGCGACCTTGAGCGCGAAC
>Ga0316622_100002238_pt1 | contig 13261 bp, 9 predicted proteins | sample OWC_Aug_OW2_C1_D_FD_207646 | JGI IMG/M metagenome (GOLD analysis project Ga0316622, IMG submission 207646) | Wetland soil microbial communities from Old Woman Creek delta, Ohio, United States - OWC_Aug_OW2_C1_D5_C | ecosystem: Environmental > Terrestrial > Soil > Wetlands | place: USA: Ohio... | reverse complement strand
GGCGGCCGCGGCGGGCGGGGCGGCAACGGACCGGGCGGCTATATCGGAGGAGAGCCGCTGGACGTCGAGCGTCAGCTGGTCGATCTTGCGCAGGAGGTCATGGTACTGGGCGGGGACGGCCCGGAGACCTTCCTGGACCTCGGCCTGCCCGGCGATCGACTGCCGGAAGAGATCGGCCAGGGCCTTGACCTGGTCCTGGAGGGCCCGGATCTCCGCGGCGTTGCGGTCGAGCCGGGCGCGGAGATCGTCGACCTGCTGCTTGAGGACCTGGACGTCGTCATAGACGAGCTCGTAGGCCTTCTTGCTCTTGTCCTGCCCGGCCGCGGCCAGGGCCAGGACGGCCAGCAGGAAGGCCCCGAGTCTCGCGCGGCGCACGGGTTACTTCTCGATGACCAGGAATTGGGCGCGCCGGTTCATCTGCCAGGCCGCTTCGTCGTGGGCCGGGTTGATGGGCTGGCTCTTGCCGTAGGAGATGATCTTGATGCGGTCGGAGGCGATGCCCATGGACAGGAGGTAATCCTGGGCGGCCTTGGCCCGCTTCTCGCCGAGGGCCAGGTTGTATTCCTCGGTGCCGCGCTCGTCGCAGTGCCCTTCGACGAGGACCTTGGCCGTGCGGAACTTCTTCAGCCAGGCGGCGTTCGCGTCGAGGACGGCCTGGGCGTCGCCGCGGACGACGGCGCGGTCATAGTCGAAGTAGATCGTGCCGAGCGGCTTCTCGCGGTTGATCTGATCGAGCGACTTCTGGAGGAACACCTCCTCCTCGGTCAGCTGGGGCTCCTGGACGACGGGGGCCTCGACCTTCTCGACGACGGGCTGTTCCTGCTGTTGCGGGGGCGGCGGAGGAACTTCCTTCGGCTTCTTCTTGCAGGACACGGCGACGGAGAAGATGAGGACGATGGCCAGGGTGTAGATGAGGAATTTTTTCATTGAGCCTCCTAAGATACTCGTCCGGGATCCCGAGGGACCGACGGCACGGCACATATTCCCGCCCATCTTATACCCCGTAAGGCTGGACGTGTCAATACGTTCGGGCCCGTTTTCGCCGAATTCCCCCCTTTCGGCTACCCTGGGGGCTGTCGTGTCGAGCCCAGAAGAGGGGCACATACAGTAGGTATCCCCTTTCATCTCTTGAGTGTCGAGCGGCCGTGTCCGCGAGACGACCGTTGGGTTTATGGTCAGGGGCGTCGTCGACGTGAGCCGGAGAGCGACGGTATAGCGCGATGGCCCCGACGGTGAAGGCCGCGGAAGAAGGGGGCGAGGGGTGTCGTCGTAGAGAGCATAAAGCGGTGATCCAGCCGGCATCGGGACGGAGACGTCCAAGTCGGCTCCGGACCGGGACGGCGTTAAGGATCACCGCAGCGAGCGGAGACGATCCCCAAGGCCCCTCCGCGGCCGGAAGAACGGCGGGCCTCAGAGCTGTAACCTTTGGGGCGAACGGAGAGGATATCCTAGTTGGTCCAGTTGGGTAGCTTGTTCTCGCCGCGGTCGGTCAGCTTGCGCAGGTTGGCCCCGTCGTAGTCGACCGAGTAGACCTGGATCGAGCCCGACAGGTTCGAGGCGAAGACGACGTGGCGGCCGTCGGGCGACCAGCTCGGGGTCTCGTTGCGGACGTTGTTCTCGGTGAGCTTCGAGATCTGGTTGGTCCGGAGGTTGAGGACATAGATATCGAAGGTGTTGTCGACCCGCGAGACGAAGGCGATGCGCTCGCTCGTCGGGGCCCAGGCCGGGGCGTCGTGGTAGTTGCCGCCGAAGCTGGCCTTGCGGACGTTCGAGCCCTCGGCGTCCATGATGTAGATCTGGGGGCTGCCCTGGCCGAGGCGGTCGGTCGTGAAGGCCAGCTCGCGCCCCGTCGGCGACCACGACGGCGCCGTCTCGACGGCGGCGTTGTAGGACAGCCGCTTCGTCTTCTTCGTCTCGAGGTCCATGACGAAGATGTCGAAGTTGCCCTCTTCGGCCATGCTCGAGCAGAAGGCCAGCTTCCGGCCGTCGGGGGAGAAGGCCGCCGAGTAGCTCGTCCCCTTCGTCGCGACCGGCGTCTCCGTGCCCTCGTAGATGTTGCGCAGGTAGAGCCCGGAGCCGGTGCCGCGGTAGGAGGTGAAGGCGATCGTGCGCTGGTCCGGCGACCAGGCCGGCATGTAGTCCTTGATCTTGTTGAAGGTCACGCGGGTCGGCGCGGCCCCGTCGTAATCCATCATGTAGATCTCGTCGTTGCCGTCGCGGTTGGAGACGAAGCAGATCTTCGTCGTGAAGATGGGCTTCTCGCCGTGGAGCTTGAGGAGCTCGTCGGCCATCTTGTGGGCGACCAGGCGCAGGCCGTTCTTCTCGGCCTGGTAGCGCTTGCCGACGATGAAGCGCTCGCTCTTGACGTCGTAGATCTTGCCGTCGAAGACGATGCGGCCGCCCTCCTCCCGGACCTCGCCGGTGAGGAGGAGGCGGGCCTGGATCGAGTCCCAGTCCTTGAAGAAGATCTTGTCCGGGTCGAGCGGCCGGATGTAGCCGTAATACTCCTTCGGCAGGAGCTGGAAGATGCGGGTGTAATTGACGTCGTCGGTGAGGACCTGGCGGATCTCCTGGGCGGCCGCCTGGGCCGCCGGCGAGGCCGGGCGGACGACGAACTCGGGCAGGGCCAGGGCGATCATGGGCATGCCCTCGCTGATCTTGAGGACGACCTCCTGCTGGGCGAAGAGCCCGGAGGCGGCGAGTACGGCGAGGAGGATGACGGTCGTTCGGGTAGGCTTCATTTGGCGTGCTCGAAGATGAGGGTGATCCCGAGGTACTGGCCGTTGTACTCGTTCGGGAGGGCGGCGAAGGGCGCCGCGGTCGAGATGGCCCGGCGGGCCGAGAGGTCGAAGGATTCGACGCCGCTCGAGACGTCGATCTTGATGTCGGAGATCGTCCCGTTCCGGTAGATGCGGAAGTAGACCTGGGTCTGGAGGAGGCCGGCGACGCCCGGGTCGACGAGCGATTGGAACCAATTGGCGGTGATCTTATCCGAGATCATCTGGAGGTAGAACTGGAAGGGGAAGCCGGCGACGCCGAAGGGGTCGCCCGCGCCGGCGCCCGTGCCGCCCCCGATCCCGCCGCCCGTCCCCCCGCCGCTGCCGCCGGCGCCCGTGCCGAAGCGCAGACCGAAGCCGGAGCCGCTCGTGGCCCCGGTCGCGGCGGCGTTGACGGCGTCGGTCGCGGTCGGCGCGGCCGCGGGCTCGGGCTTGGCGATGGCCGCCTTCTTGTCGGCCGTCTTCTTGTCGGTCTTCGGCTTGTCGACCGGATGGGTCACCGAGGTCGTGGGCTCGGCCTTGAGCTTGGAGGGGACGGTCAGGTCGCGCAGGGCCGGCTTCTTCGCCGCCGGGAGGGCCTCCGTCTTGGCGACGACGGTGCCGCCGCCCCCCGTCCCGCCGCCGCTTCCCCCGCCGATGAAGTTGACGTACTGGACCAGGCCCTTCTGCGGCGACTTGGACAGGGACGGCGAGGCGGCGATGAGGATGAGCAGGCCGAGGTGGAGGGCGGCCGAGATGATGACGGCCCTCTTGAACGCCTGGGGCAGGACCGTTCGCGCGGCGCTCATTTCCTCTTGTCTTTGATGTCGACGGGTTCGGTGATGATGCCGATGAGCTCGATGCCGGCCTTCTTGGTGATGTCCATGATCCGGACGACGACGCCGTAGGGCAGGTCCTTGTCGGCCTGGAGGAAGACGACCTTCTTCGGCTTGTTGTAGAAATATTCGGTCAGGCGGCGCTCGAGGAGATTGATGTTGATCGTCGAGTCGCCGATGTGGACGTACTGGTCCTTGGTAACGGTCACGGTCAGGCCTTCCTCGGCCGGCTTGGTGTCGGTCTCGGCCTGGGGCAGGTTGATGCCGATGCCCGACTGCATCATGGGCGCCGTGACCATGAAGATGACGAGCAGGACCAGCATGACGTCGATGAAGGGCGTGACGTTGATTTCGGACAGATGGGTCCCGATCTGCCGCCGGCGCGACGAGGCCGAAGGCAGGGACTGGGTGCTAAGAGCCATGGAGCCTCTCGGCGATGCTCAGGAATTCGAGGGTGAAGTCCTCCATGTCGGCGATGACGTCCTTGATCCGGCCGAGGAAGTAGTTGTAGGCGATGACGGCGGGCACGGCGGCGAAGAGGCCGACGGCCGTGGCGATGAGGGCCTCGGAGATGCCGGGGGCGACGGTCTGGAGGCTGGCCGAGCGCATGGCCCCGATGCGGAAGAAGGAGATCATGATGCCCCAGACCGTGCCGAAGAGGCCGATGAACGGCGAGACGCTCCCCGTCGTGGCCAGGAAGAACATCATCTTCTCGAGACGGGCGACCTCGGAATTGGAGGCCTTGAGCAGGGACCGGTGAAGGCTCTCGGTCTTCTCGCCGGTCCAGCCGCCCTCGCCCGTCGATTTCGACTGGTAGGCCAGCTCCTTGTTGCCGGCGAGGAAGATGACAGCCAGGGGGCTGGCGCGAAGCTTCTTGGCGGCCTCGTTGACGTCGGCCAGGCTCTTACTCCGCCGGAAGGCCTCGAGGAAGCGGTCGGACTGCCTGGTGGCCGACTTGAGCATCCTGAATTTGAAGAAGATGATGGCCCACGAGAAGACGGAGAAGAAGACGAGAAGGAGGAGGATGAGCTGGACGACGATGTCGGCGTCGGCGATGATCGTGAAAATGTTGATATTCATGATAATCCGAGAAAAAAGTAGCACACGGTCCGGGTTCTGTCAAATGAGCGGGTTGCGGATTCGCGGAGTTTCGGGGTATCATCGGGGCATGGCTCGCCGCGGCGGGGGAAAAGGAGCGGGAGGCTGGGCGTGAGGCCCTGGGACAAATTCAAGGAGCTCATCATCGGCCGCGGCAAGAACGTCCGCGACCCGCGCATCTTCCACAAGATCTCGCTCATCGCCTTCTTCGCCTGGGTCGGGCTCGGGGCCGACGGTCTGAGCTCGTCGAACTACGGGCCGCAGGAGGCGTTCCTGTCGCTCGGCGACCACCGTCACCTTGCTCTCTATCTCGCCCTCATGACCGCGATCACGGTCATCACCATCTCGGCCAGCTACTCGCAGATCATCGAGCTCTTCCCGACGGGCGGCGGCGGCTACGTCGTGGCCACCAAGCTCCTCGGCCCGATCTTCGGCCTCGTCTCCGGCTGCGCCCTGGTCGTCGATTACATGCTGACGATCAGCATCTCCATCTCGAGCGGCGTCGAGGCCGTCCTGAGCTTCCTGCCGCCGGGCTTCTTCCAATACAAGCTGACCTTCATCCTGCTGATCACGCTGAGCCTGGTCCTGCTCAATCTCCGCGGCGTCAAGGAGTCCGTGGCCACGCTGATGCCGATCTTCCTGTTCTTCTTCGCCTCCCATGTGGTCCTCATCCTTTACGGCATCTTCTCCCACGTCACGGCTACGCCGACCCTGTTCATGGACACGATCCGTGAGACCCGCCAGGGCATCCAACAGCTGGGCTTCGGGGCCATGGCCTTCATTCTGCTCCGCGGCTACAGCCTCGGCGCCGGCACGTACACGGGTATCGAGGCCGTCTCGAACGGACTGCAGATCCTGCGCCCGCCGCAGGTGAAGACCGGGAAGAAGACGATGGCCCTGATGGCCACCTCGCTGTCGTTCACGGCCGGCGGGCTGCTCATCTGCTATCTCCTGACCAACGTCCAGCACGTCGCCGGCAAGACCTTGAACGCGTCGCTCATCGAGACCCTCATCGGGACCTGGAAGATCGGCGGGTTCCCGCTCGGGGTCTGGCTGCTGGGGATCATCCTGCTGTCCGAAGGGGCCATCCTGTTCGTCGCCGCCCAGACGGGCTTCATCGACGGGCCGAGGGTCCTGGGCAACATGGCCATCGATTCCTGGGTCCCCAACCGGTTCATGCACCTCTCGGAGCGCCTGGTCGTCCAGAACGGCATCCTGTTCATGGGCCTGGCCTCGATCATCATCCTCGTGTTCACGCGGGGATCGGTCCAGATCCTCATCATCATGTACAGCATCAACGTCTTCATCACTTTCTCGCTGTCCCAGCTGGGGATGTGCATCCATTGGGTGAAGACGCGGGCCCCCCACCGGGGCAAGAAGTTCGCCATCAACCTCGTCGGCCTGCTGATGTCGCTCTCGATCCTCGCCGTGACGATCGCGGTCAAGTTCAAGGAGGGCGGCTGGATTACCCTGCTGATCACGGCCTCGTTCGTGACCGTGTGCCTGCTCGTCCGGCGGCACTACAACCGGGTCAAGGACATGATGAAGCGGCTGGACTCGGTCATGACCCAGGTCCGGCAGATGACCGGCAAGCACGAGGTCCCGGCCCAGGACAAAGAGGCGCCGACGGCGGTGCTGTTCGTCCGGAACTTCGGCGGGCTTGGCATCCATTCCTTCCTCAACATCCACCGCATCTTTCCGAACTACTTCAAGAACTTCGTCTTCTTCTCCATCGGTGTCGTCGACTGGAAGAACTTCAAGGGCGCCGAGGAGGTCAAGAACCTCGAAAGCCACATTTCCGCCGAGCTCAAGAAGTACGTCCAGATGTCGAGCGACTTCGGCTTCTACGCCGAATCCATCCACTCCGTCGACATCGACACCCTCGACGTCGTCGAGGCCCGCTGCGAGGAGATCCAGCGGAAGTACAATAAGACGGTCTTCTTTGTCGGCAAACTGGTATTCGAAGAGGAGAACCTGTTCACCCGCCTCCTCCACAACCAGACGGCCTTCAGCATCCAGCGCATCCTCCAGTTCAAGGGCATCCCTTCGATCGTCCTACCCATCCGCGTCATCAAGACCGTCAAATAAGATAAAAAGGGGTCAAACCTTTAATTTTTTAATTTCCCCGCTGACGTGAAGTACACATCGACCAGCATTCCCAGGCGCAGATGGCCGGGGCGTGAGAATATCAAAAAAATAAAGGTTTGACCCCTTCTTAATTGACGCGGGAGGAGCGGGGGCCCTCGAGACCCAACAATCCCTGGAGGATGATCCGGGCGACCGACTTGGCGTCCTTGCCGCTCTCGTTGGTCGCCCCGGTGCACGACGGGCAGCCGTCGCGGCAGGGGCAGGCCTCGAGGGTCTTCAGGGCGTGCTCGAGCAGCCGCCCCTCGAGGGAGAAGAGCGACGGGCTGAGGCCGATCCCGCCCGGGTAGCTGTCGTAGATGAAGATGTTCGGCTCGAAGTCCGGATCCATGACCGCGGGCATCTCCTCGGGGCCCTGGACGGCCGGGCCCGGCCGGGCCGGCCCGAGCCGCGGCGGCAGCGACTCGCCGGTCGTGTTGTCGCCGATCGACACGCCGACGTCGTGGAGGTCGCACATCATGAAGATGGGCGAGACGTGGTGGAGGAGGTAGGCCAGGCCGAACAGCCCGTTGATCCGCTGCTCGGCCGGGAAGGGCACGGCCTGCATGAGCGCCGAGGGCACTGTCAGCCAGTAAGCCGTCGTGTGCATCTCGTTCTGCGGCAGCTGCAGGTCGCCCGCGCCGACGTTCTCCATGGTGTGGAACTTGATCTTCTTGAAGCCGACGACTTGGGTCGCCACGTGGACCTCGCCGTGGGAGATCCGCCCCGCGCCGGCCTCGATCGCCTTCTTGTCGAAGATGTCGAGGACCGTGATCTTGGTGTAGTCGATGGCGTCCGTGTAGTAGTCGATGTCCGTTCTCTTGACGTAGGCTTTGCGCTCCTCGAAGTCGAGCTTCTCGACGAAGTACTGCTCGCCCTCGACGATGTAGATGGCCTTGGGGTGGAGGGCCGTCAGCGCGGCGGTGAAGTCGACCTCGGCGATGACCTTGGCCTCGCCCGTGATGTCCACGACGACGAAGTTGTCGGACGAGATGCTGCGCAGGCTGATGGCGTCGGCCGGGTAGGCCTCGGAGGTGTAGAACCACTTGTCCTTGGAGTGGTGGAGGAGCTTGTCTTCCTCGAGGAAATTGAGGATCTCGCCGATCTCGGCCCGGCCGAACTTCTCCCCGTCCTCGAACGGCAGCTCGAAGGCCGCGCATTCGACGTGGCTGACGAGGATGGACAGGTTGTCGGGGTTGATCAAGGCCATCTCGGGCGACTTGGAGAAGAAGTACTCCGGGTTGTTGATGATGAACTGGTCGAGGGGCGAGCTCGTGGCCACGAGGACCGCGGCCGAAAGCCCCGTCTTCCGCCCGGCCCGGCCCGCCCTCTGCCAGGTGCTGGCGATCGTGCCGGGGTAGCCGGCCAGCACGGCGACGTCGAGCGTCCCGATGTCGATGCCGAGCTCGAGGGCGTTGGTGGACACGACGCCGAGGATCTCGCCCGTCCGCAGGCCCTTCTCGATCTCCCGCCGTTTGAGCGGCAGGTAGCCGCCGCGATAACCGCGGATGAGCCCCTCTTTCTGGATCGTCGTCTCGACGTCCTCCTTGAGATAGGTGAGGAGGACCTCGGTGATGAGACGGCTTCCGGCGAAGACGATCGTCTGAAGGCCGTTCTTGAGGAAGATCGAAGCGACCCGGCGCGACTCGTTGACGTAAGAGCGGCGGATGCCCAGCGCGGCGTTGACCACCGGCGGCGTGTAGAAGACGAAGTACTTCCCCCCGCGCGGCGCGCCGTTGTCGTCGACCAGAGCGACCGGCGCCTCGATCATCTTCTCGGCCATCTCGGCCGGGTTGGCGATCGTCGCCGTCGACAGGATGAACTGCGGGTCGGCGCCGTAGAACCTGGCGATCCGCCGCAGCCGCCGAAGCACGTTGGCCAGGTGGCTGCCGAAGATGCCGCGGTAGCTGTGGAGCTCGTCGATGACGATGTACCTGAGGTTCTCGAAGAGCTTGATCCACTTCGTGTGGTGGGGCAGGATGCCGGCGTGGAGCATGTCCGGGTTGGTCAGGACGATGTGCCCCCGGGCCCGGATGGCCTTGCGGGCGTCCTGGGGCGTGTCGCCGTCGTAGGTGAAGACCCGGATCTCTTCGGGCAGCCGCGCGTTGATGTCGTCGAGCTCGGCCTGCTGGTCCTGGGACAGGGCCTTGGTCGGGAAGAGGTAGAGGGCCCGCGCCGACGGGTCCTTGAGGATGGCGTCGAGGACGGGCAGGTTGTAGCAGAGCGTCTTGCCCGAGGCCGTCGGGGTGACGACGACGACGTTCCGGCCTTCCTTCAGCGCCTCCCAGGTCGAGCGCTGATGGGAGAAGAGCTGAGTGAAACCCTTGGCCGCGAGAGCCTCGCGCAGGGCCGGGTGGACGCCGTCCGGGTAATCCCGGTACTGCCCCTCCTGGGCGGGGATGTGCTTGATAGCCTTGATCGAGTCGCTCTTGTAGCCGATGTCCTTGAGCAGCTCGAGCGACCGCAGGATCTTCTCTTCGTTGGACATGGGGCCCCTTCATCCTAGCGAATTTAATTCGGGGACACAATACTCATTCCCCATTTTACTGGAGGGGTTCCCGCCCAGAGGCGTGACGCCCGGGCGTCCCTGCGGGCGCAGTTGGAGCTCGAAAAGGCCCGCCGTCAGAAGGACGCCTTGACCTTGCCCTCGGCGTACTGATGGAGGATCGAACCAATGAGCGTCTGGTAGGGAATGCCCAGCTTGCTGGCCCTGGCCCGGAGGCGCGTCAAGTCCTTCTCGGATAGGCGGATGCTGATATGCCTGTTCTTGGCCAGCGTCGCCCGTGCCGCCCGGACGAGCTTCTCCTTTACGGCTTCTTCATTGGGGACAGGGATGAGCTCGCCTCTTTCGATGGCGTCGCGGATATCCCGCTCTTGCTCGTCCAGCGGATCAAAGAACTCCTTGTGACCGGCTTTAGCGGCTATTCCTTCCGCCCGTCCGGCCCTGGGCGCTGGTCTCTTTTCGGCTCGGATAGATCGTTTTGAAGATGATCCTGTCAGCGGTTTCCTCATAAGGGACGACAAAGACATAACCCGCGATCAAGACGCCCAACTGGCGTTGGCCGGGGTGCTTGTCCGGGCGAGGATGATCCCTGACCCAGAGGGGCCCCGATTCCGCGAGGGCCCGGACGATATCCTCGAAAGAAATCCCCCGTCGCTCTTTGAGAAAAGCATTCTTCTCTTCGTCCCATTCGATCGTTTTTAATAGGACATTATCACAAAGTATATACATTGTCAACTGCTCGGTGGGCCTATTCTCGGGATCCGGCCGCATGATCAAAGACGCTCCCCAGGCCGGTCGATTCTCAGCCGAGGGGGGAATTCGAAGGTAGAGGATTTCCCCCTGGGACATGTCGCGCCCGCGGATTCTGTGCTAGAATAAATAGATTATGCTGGACGAGATTCGCATCAAGAGGGCGGCGCAACACAATCTGAAGCATATCGACGTCGCCCTGCCCCGGAACAGGCTCATCGTCGTCACCGGCCCGTCCGGCTCGGGGAAGTCGTCCCTCGCCTTCGACACGATCTTCGCCGAGGGCCAGCGCCGCTACATCGAGTGCCTCTCGGCCTACGCCCGCCAGTTCATCGACCAGATGGAGAAGCCCGACGTCGAATCCGTCGAAGGCATCTCCCCGTCGATCTCCATCGACCAGAAGACGATCTCGACGAACCCCCGCTCGACCGTGGGCACGACGACCGAGGTCTACGACCTCTTCCGCCTCCTCTTCGCCCGCGTCGGCACGCCCCACTGCCCGAGCTGCGGCCGGGTCGTCTCGTCCCAGACGCCCGAGGAGATCCTGAAGCGCATCGCCGCCGACGCCGCCGGGGCCAAGGTCCGCGTCCTGGCCCCGGTCGTCAAGGGCCGCAAGGGCGAGTACCAGCGCCTGTTCGAGCGCCTGCGCAAGAAAGGCTTCATCCGGGCCCGCGTCAACGGCGTCTTCCGCGATCTCGAGGACGATATCCCCCTCGAGAAGAACCGGAAGCATACGATCGAGGTCCTCGTCGATACCCTCAAGGTCGGCCCCGACGCCGAGCGCCGCCTCCGCGAGGCCCTTTCCAAGGCCCTCGACCTCGCCGAGGGCGAGGTCCTGGTCGTCGACGAGTCCGGCCGGGAGCGCTTCTTCTCCCTCACGCTCCTCTGCCCTTACTGCGAGGTCTCGCTGGCCGAGCTCGAGCCGCGCAACTTCTCCTTCAACAGCCCTTACGGCGCCTGCCCCAAGTGCCACGGCCTCGGCCACATGACGACGCACAACGAGTGGGGCGAGATCGAGCTCACCGACGACGTCTGCCCCGACTGCGGCGGCGCCCGCCTCAAGCCGGAGAGCCTCTCGGTCCGCGTCGGCGGCCGCAGCATCCACGAGATGGGCGAGCTCCCGGTCGGCGATCTCCTCGCTTTCTGCGCCAAGCTCGAGTTCCCTCCGGCCGCGGCCCTCGTGGCTTCGAAGATCCTCAAGGAGATCGCCTCCCGCCTGGGCGTCTGCGAGGAGCTGGGCATGTCCTATCTCCACCTCAACCGCACGACCTCCTCGCTCTCCGGCGGCGAGGCCCAGCGCGTCCGCCTGGCGGCCCAGGTCGGGGCCCGCCTTCGCGGCGTCCTCTATGTCCTCGATGAGCCGACGATCGGCCTCCACCAACGCGACAACGGCCGCCTCATCTCCCTCCTCCGATCCCTCCGCGACGAGGGCAACTCGATCGTCGTCGTCGAGCACGACGAGCAGACCATCCGCTCGGCCGACTACGTCCTCGACCTCGGGCCCGGCGCCGGCGAGACCGGCGGCTTCAAGGTCGCCGAGGGGCCCCTCGCCGCCGTCCTCGAGTCCCCCGACTCCCTGACGGCCCAGTACCTCCGCGGCGAGAAGTCCGTCCCCGTTCCGCCCTCCCGGCGCAAGCCGGCCGGCTGGCTCGTCATCCGCAAGGCCCGCGAGCACAACCTCAAGGGGATCGACGTCCGCATCCCGCTCGCGGCCATGACCGCCGTGACCGGCGTCTCCGGTTCGGGCAAGAGCACGCTCGTCTATGACATCCTCTTCAAGGCCCTCGAGAACCGGCTCCACAACGCCCGCCAGCGGGTCGGCGCCCACGACCGCATGGAAGGGATCGAGGCCGTCGACAAGGTCGTCGCGGTCGACCAGAAGCCGATCGGCCGCACGCCGCGCTCCAACCCGGCGACCTACACCGGCCTCTTCGCCGCCCTCCGCGACCTCATGGCCCGCACCCCCGAGGCCCGCATGCGCGGCTACTCCTCCGGCCGGTTCAGCTTCAACGTCGCCGGCGGCCGGTGCGAGGAGTGCGAAGGGGCCGGGGTCAAGCGGATCGAGATGCACTTCCTCCCCGACGTCTTCGTCACCTGCGACCGCTGCGAGGGCAAGCGCTACAACAAGGAGACCCTGGCCGTCACCTACAAGGGCAAGTCGATCGCCGACTACCTGGCCATGACCGTCGACGACGCCTACGAGCTCCTCAAGGCCTACCCGCAGCTCAAGCGCAAGCTGGCCACTCTGAAGCGCGTCGGCCTCGGCTACATCCGCCTCGGCCAGCCGGCGCCCACGCTTTCCGGCGGGGAGGCCCAGCGCATCAAGCTGACCAAGGAGCTCGGCCGCCGGGCCACCGGCCGCACGGTCTACCTCCTCGACGAGCCCACGACCGGCCTCCACTTCGACGACGTCCGCAAGCTCCTCGAGGTCCTCTCCGAGCTCGCCTCCCTCGGCAACACCGTCGTCATCATCGAGCACAACCTTGAAGTCATCAAATATTGCGACTATATTATCGACCTGGGCCCGGAAGGGGGCGAGGAAGGGGGGCGGATCGTGGCCCAGGGCACGCCGGAAGTGGTCGCCGCGGCGCCGCGTTCCCACACCGGAGCGTATCTCCGGAAGGTCCTGGACGGCCGGCGGCCGCGGCCCGGGCGGAAGGACGGCTGAGGACATGGCCTTCAAGGACATCGCGGGCAACGTGAGGGTCAAGAGGATCCTCAAGCTCGCCCTCGAGCGGCGCCGCGTCCCCAACTCGCTCATCTTCGGCGGGCCTCCCGGCGTCGGCAAGACGGCCATGGCCCTGACCCTGGCCAAGACGCTCAACTGCCAGACCCTGGCCAATGACTCCTGCGACGCCTGCCCGTCCTGCCGGGCCATCGACGAGGGCCGTCATCCCGACGTCATGACCTTCGCCGCCGAGGTCCGGGACGTCAAGATCGAGCAGACCCGCCTCCTCAAGCAGATGGCCTACCTCCGGCCGATGTCGGGGAAGCGGCGCGTCTTCGTCATCGAGGAGGCCGAGAACCTCAATGACGCCTCGGCCAACTCCCTGCTCAAGGTCCTCGAGGAGCCGCCCTCCTTCACGCACGTCTTTCTGGTGACGGCCAGCCCGTTCCGGCTGCTGCCGACCATCCGCTCCCGCTGCCGGACCCTGACCTTCTCCGCGATCGGCCGCGAGGAGATCGAGGAGATC
>Ga0316622_100002237_pt1 | contig 13266 bp, 10 predicted proteins | sample OWC_Aug_OW2_C1_D_FD_207646 | JGI IMG/M metagenome (GOLD analysis project Ga0316622, IMG submission 207646) | Wetland soil microbial communities from Old Woman Creek delta, Ohio, United States - OWC_Aug_OW2_C1_D5_C | ecosystem: Environmental > Terrestrial > Soil > Wetlands | place: USA: Ohio... | reverse complement strand
GTCCTCCGCGCTCGTGGTCGGGCTCGTGGCCCTCCTCGGGGGCACCGAGGTGGGGCTGCTCTCGCTCCTGTTCCTGCTGCTGCCCCTGTTCACGCGGCTGCGCCACCGCGAGGTGCTCAACCAGTTCACCCGTGGCGAGATATACGGTTTCATCAAGGCCAATCCCGGGGCGAGCCTCACGGCGGTGCGCGAGAACCTGGACCTCTCCAACGGGGTGGTGGCCTATCACCTGCGCGTGCTGCTGCGCGAGGAGTACATCGTGGCGCGGCGCGAGGGCGGCTACAAGCGGTTCTACCCCGTGGACATGCAAGTCCCGCGCAAGCGCGTGCACTTCACCCGCCTCCAGATCGACATCGCCGAGAAGGCCACGCTGCACCCCGGCATCTCCCAGTCCTCGCTCGCGCGGATGCTCGGCGAGAGCAAGCAGGTGGTGAGCTACAACCTCAAGGTGCTCATCGCCGCCGGCGTCGTCCGGATCGAGCGCGAGGGGGCAAGGATGCTCGTCTACCCGGTCGAGGGGGCGCCCGTGCTCTCCGAGGACGTGGGCGCTGCGGCGACCGAGTCCCTCGACGAGGAGCCGCCCGAGGAGCCGCGCGTCCCCCAGATGCCGGCGCCCATGCGGCTGCAGTGAACGGTCCAGACCGTCAAAGTCCACTACCAAACTACTTAATATACCACACGTCCAAGAGGGTACCCGGTGACCCGCCCGCGCCGGACGCGTGCGCGGGGGGGCGCCAGACGGTCCGACCAAACGGCAACCGTTAAATACGGTATCGCCAATACTCGGCCGACCAGAAGGTGAAGTCAAATGGACGGTGCCAGGAACGGGCTGCGCGCCACAATGATGGTGGCGCTGATGCTCACGAGCGTGTTCGTCGCATTCGCTGTCCCCGGCCACATGGTCGCGGAGAAGGCCGACGCGGCGCTCAATCCCGTGCCAGTGCTGACGCTGTCCCTCGCCCCCACGCAGCTGGAGGCCAGGGTCACGAACTCCCAGAACGGGCCCGTGATGTTCGGTGGCAACGCCACCGTCGAGAAGTTCTCGGGCAGCCTCGAGCGCGTGACGGTCACGCTATCGGCCTCGTGCATCTGGCCCGCCATCGTCTCCCCGTCCACGATGGTGTTCACCAACATGGTGCCCCAGCCGTTCTACGTCACCGTCGTCGTGCCCCCGAAGACGTCCGCGCTCGAGATCGGCCAGCTCATCGTGTCCGGCACCGCCAAGGCGCCAGGCATGCCCACCGCGAGCGCGACGGCCAACGCGGTCGTCACCGTCGGCCAGTACTTCAAGCTGTCCATCGGCGCCGACACCCCCCTGCGCGAGGTGAAGCCCGGCGACATCACCTACAACACCGTCAACATCTACAACGAGGGCAACGGCCTGGACTCGTTCGAGCTCGAGGTCATCAACTCCAAAGACCTCCTCAAGAAGGAGTTCAACGTCATCATCGAGAGAACCTCCATCGACATCCAGCAGGAGGAGTACGCGCAGATCAAGATAACCGTCCAGACCCCGCAGGGCTTCCGCCTGTGGGCGCGCGACCTGGTGCTGGTGACGCTCAAGGTCAACTCGGTCGAGGCGCGCAACAACAATCTGCTGTACTCGCAGCAATACTCGCTTTCCATCTACATGAGGGGCTTCCACCAGCCGGGCTTCGACCCCTTCCTGGCCGTCCTGGCCTTCGCGGGACTCGCGGTCATGGTGAAGGGGAGGAAGGACCTGGCCGTGCACAGGAGGCTCTAGCCCCATCGTGTAGGACCGGCGCCCTGGCGCCGGTGCGGGAGGTTGTCCCGTGGAGCGTCGCAAGGCGATCACTGCGGTTCTGCTCGCGCTCATCATCATAGTGCCCACCTCGGTTGCCGTCTACTGGTTCCTGGGGCCCCCGAGGGTCGAGGACGTGCGCATCGACATGGTGTCCCCCGACGATTCCGACAGGCGCGGCGTCTACGTCATCGGCGCGGTCTCCGGCGAGGGAAGGGCGTTCACGGGCGACGTGCCGCTCCTCATCAAGGACGAGGGCGGAGCGCAGGTCTACACCGGCAAGGCGCACTTCAAGAAGAACCTGCTCAACCAGTACCTGACCCTCGACAGCTTCGCGACGACGAACGGGCGCTACGAGTTCAGGCTCGACCACGGGGGCAAGGTGGCGAGGTTCTACTACGAGATGGACATGCTGGTCGAGGAGCTCGGCGTGTACGCGGCCAACACCACGAACACCAACCAGCCAGGCTTCCAGCCGTACCAGTGCGCCTGGAGCTACACCATCACCTTCATGACCGGCGAGCACTGGTGGACGGAGTCCATCGAGCCGGAGGAGTTCTTCTCATGGAACCTGGGCTTCGTCGACGTCACCAGGAACCCCCGCACGACCTACAGGGTCGAGACGTTCGCCGACGGCGGGGTGACGGCGCAGGTGTTCTTCAAGTCGGTCGCCGGGCATGACGAGATGCTCTCCAGCACGCAGGTGCCCGAGAACCTGGAGTGGACGGGCACCGTCGAGCACGCGCTCAACGGCACCTACTGGATCAACCTCGTGAACGAGCACGACGCGCCCGTGGACATAAAGGTGCTGCAGAACCGGAACACCAAGACCACGAAGCCATCCGAGGTCAAGGTCGAGTTCAAGCTCGCGGAGCAGACGCAGACCGAGACGCTCGGCTCGAACAAGACCGAGGCAATCAACGGGTTCCTCCGCCCCAGGCTGGGGCCCGGCTACTACAACATCACCGTCCGCTACGCGCAGGAGGTCGCGAAGGCCGGCTCGCCGTTCAGGGCCGTGTCCAGCACCCAGGAGATGCTGATGAACGACCGGCCCTTCGCCGACACGCACGGGGGCGACCCGTACATCCTCTCCCTGACCAAGCGGACGCTGACCCTGGACGCCACGCGGAGCTTCGACGACGGGCCCAAGGGGGACCTTTACATCTACTGGTTCTACGGCGCGAACAACCAGGGGCTCTCCCTGGGCGAGACTGAGGGCCCCTATGAGGAATTGAAGACCTTGACCGTCGTCTACACCGAGTTCCCCGCCCAGACGAACGAGGGCAAGCCCTACTTAATCATCACGGACGCCTACGGCTTCGACTCCGAGATAGCCCGGGTCAACGTCCAGATCGGGTGAGGCGACCCGTGGCCAAGCTTGTGCCCGCCGCCCACGCCTTCCCAGTGCTCGACGACCACTGCCACCTCGACCGCCGCGGCGACTTCCTCGACGCTGTCCGCGATTTCCACCGCGCGGGGGGTACCCACCTCGTGGTCGTCCACAAGCCCGACTTTACGGCCCTCCCTACCACGAGGGATGCCTATCGCGCCTCGCTCGAGGCCACGTGCGCCATGGCGGAGGAGGTCCGCCGCGAGACGCCCGTCAAGGCGTGGGCGGCCGTCTCCCCCCACCCCATCGACCTGGTGCAGCACGTGTCCAACGGCCTCACGCTCGCGGAGGCCGAGGCGCTGGTGCTCGCGGGCATCGAGGAGGCGGCCGCGCTCGTCGCCGAGGTCAGGGCCGCCGCGCTCGGCGAGGTGGGCCGCCCGCACTTCGAGGTGCCGGCGGACGTGATGGCAGCGGCCAACCGCCTGTTCGACAGCGCGCTCGCCCTCGCCCACGACCTGGGATGCGCGGCCGTGGTCCACACCGAGTCGACCACGCCAGAGGTCTGCCGGGACATCGCGACGCGCGCTCGCACCGCGCTGCTCGACCCGGGCCGCGTCGTCAAGCACTACTGCCCCCCCCTCATCCTGCCCCACGAGAACTTCGGCCTCATGCCGAGCCTGCTCGCCTCCCGCCCCAACTGCCGCGAAGCGGCCTCCAAGGGCGACCGGTTCATGCTCGAGACCGACTTCCTCGACGACCGGGCCCGGCCCGGCTCGGTGATGCCGCTCGCGACGGTCCCCAAGCGCACTTACGGGCTGCTGCAGGACGGGAGCTTCACCCCCGACCTCGTGGAGAAGGTGCACAAGGTGTGGCCGGAGAGGGCCTACGGCTTCAGCATCGAGCTCTAGTATGGCCTCGCCCTTAGGCAGGGGGGCCCGGGGGGCTCGGATGCCTCAGTACTTCCGCCTCACGTAGTCCAGCACGCCCTGGAAGAACGGCCTGCCAGGGCCCTGGTCGCCCCTGCCGGCCGCGCCAGCCTGCCTCTCGCGGGTCCAGTCGGTCATGCTGGTGCGGAAGAACACGCGCTCGGGGTGGGGCATGAGGCCCATGACGTTGCCATCCTCGTTGCAGATGCCCGCGATGTTGTCGACGGAGCCGTTGGGGTTCCACGGGTATCCCGCGTAGGCGCCCGTGGGGTCGACCCACCGGAACGCTATCTGGTCCTTGTCGCGGAGGCGCTCCAGGAGCTCGGCCTCCGTCTCCTGGGGCAGCAGGAACTTGCCCTCGGCGTGCGCCGAGGGGACCTGGATGAGTTGTCCCCTCTCGTAGGCGGAGGTCCACGGGCTGCGCGTGGATTCGACCTTGAGGAGCGTCGGCCGGCACTCGAACCGGTTGGAGTCGTTGGTGGCGAGCACAGCGTGCGGCGCGTCGGACACGGGGCCCTCGAAGCCCGGCAGCGAGCCGAGCTCGACCAGGACCTGGAACCCGTTGCACACGCCGCCCACGGGCTTGCCGTCCTCTATGAACCGTGCCAGGTCCTTGCGCACGGCGCTGCGCACGCGAGACGCGAAGATGGCGCCCGCGCGCACGTAGTCGCCCGCGGAGAAGCCCCCGGGGATGAAGAGGATGTGGTAGTCCTCGAGCGAGCGCGCGTCCGCGGCCTTCCTGCCCTCGAGCTGCTTGAGGTGGACGAACTCGGCGTCGGCGCCGAGCCGGTCGAAGGCGTGGAAGCTCTCCTCCTCGCAGTTGGTGCCCTCGATGCGCAGCACGCACACCCGCACGTCGCCGACCTTCACTGGCCCACGTCTCCTTCTGGGCCCGCGAAGGCGCTCAGGGGATAAAAGGGTGACGGGACGGGGCGTGTTCGGCCCTGTGGCAAGAACGAAATAGGCCCCTGCCCATCCAACGTGGCGTGGAACGGCGTTCAAGGGGAACCGTTCAGTGGGCCATGGGTGGAATCGGCCTCTCCACCCTCATCGTCGTGGTGACATTGATAATGGGTCGTGACCACGACCAGGGAACAGGCACGGCGCTGTCGCCCGAGCTTGCCGTCCTCGAGTTCATCATCATGCTCCCCTTGGCGCTTCTCATCGCCCATGGCATCTTCAAGGCCTACCAGGCCGAGGTGGCCACCGCGGTCCAGCGGGCCGGCGAGCATCCCATCTGGGGGAGATTGGACCTTCCACCGGACATGCCACAGGATATCCGAGACATTATCCTCGATGAGATCACCGTCGCTGAAGACCCATCGGGTCGTCCGATGAGGAAATCGCTCTCGGTCGCCAGTCTCATCGTCAATCCAGGCGGCGGTGCGATCTCACTGCCATGGAAGACCGGGGAGCAGGCCGCTGCAAGGAACCCGATTGGGATGGACGAGGATGCCCTCCGGGGCCTCGAGGACGGGGAATCCCTCAAGGTGAGCGTGAGGAAGATTAACGAGAAGGGCCTGAGCACCAAGGTGAAGCGCAGCCACCTTGAGATCCGATCCCTCGTGGGGGCGGAGCCGCCGCCCTGCTCCGAGGGCTCCGCATCGAAGTATGACTTCGTGACCGTCAACATCTGCATGGAGGAGACGGTCATCCCAGTGTGGGCCTCGGTGGACCTCCGGAACAGTATCCTGAGAGCCCCCATGCTCGATGAAATCGAGCGGCCACCCCCAAGGGAAGGCAACGCGTCGCCCCCGCCCATCACAGGCATAAATGTGAACGACGTTGGCGACGCGTTCGAGATTCTTCTCGAGGGACCTCCCGAAGCCCTGGAAAAGCCCTTCTACTCGACGGGGGGTCTGGAGCTCACGCTCAGATGGAGCTCGACCGAGGTCAAGGGTTCAAAGTCCGGGGAATCCATCCATGCAGCGGTGAGGATCCTCAGGCTCCAGATGCCCGAGCCACTCGTCCCGGGGTCCTCCGTATACTCGATGGATGGGACGCCGATGCGCATCCGCGTCCCCAAGGCGACCCCGACGGCGAGCGTGCTCGACCGCGGCGACCACTACGAGGCCCTCGCGTGGGTCGGAACCGACGACTGGACCCGCGTCAGGTGGCACGCGGACGCAGAGGCGGTCCATGTGTGGGCGGGGCAGCAGGGCGGGCCCGGGGCCGCGCAGGGCTGGATGACCGCGAGGGTGCCGGGGCCGTTCGACGCTGGCAGCGCGCAGGCGAGCCTCAGCAACGGATGGCTCTCCGTGCGGATGCTCAAGGTGGGGCCGTGACCATCGCGCATGGCCTCATCATCCTGGCCCTCGCGCTCTTCTTCAGGCGGGCCTCCAAGGGCAAGATCCCCCCTGCCCCTTCAAGGGAGACGGACCCGCTGCAGCATCCAATGGTCTCCCCATTACTCGCGGGGCATGAGGCCGACAACGCCCTGGATGAGCACATCTCGTGCCTTCATGGTCCCCAAGGGACCGATGCAGGCCAGGTGAGGCCGTCGGACATCCTGACCATCATCGAGATAGTGACAATCGGTAACATCGTGAGAGGTCACCGCATAGGGGCCTACGCCCGCTGGGAGAAGCCATTTGTGCCTCCTCCTCCGCCATCCATCGACATAACGGAGGAAGCGGGGGACCTCGTGACGAGGGTTGATGTCGGTACCGACGATTGGGGACTGGTGAGATGGTTCCTAGACAGTGGCACGCTCCGCGTGGATGTCGTCGTAGGGGAGGTTGTTGACACCAGCCCCATCCCGTTGGACGCGCCCCGGGAGTTTACGGTCAAAACCTCCAGAGAGCTGGGCGCTCAGGTGGATGCCACGCGCGCGACGGTGAGCCTCTCCGGTGGGATGCTGACGGTCCGGCTGCCCCGGGCGTGACGTGCCCAAAGAGCCCTCGTTACTTCCCGAACACCCTCTTGAGGTCCACGTTCTTGCGCACGAGCGCGCGCACGCGCGCGACCATCTCCTCGTCGTCCGGGTTGATGCGCGCCTGCAGCCGGTCGAACCGCTCGGTCACGGTGTAGGTGTCCGGCGCCACGACGATGACCGGCACGCCCTTCTCGTGCGCCTCCGCCATCACCTGAGACGAGGGGCGCAGCCCGCCCGTGAGCACCAGGCACGACACGTCCGTGGAGAGCGCGGCCAGCTGCAGGTCCGACCTGTCGCCGCCCGTGATGACGCACTTGCGCGGGATGCGGCGCATGAGCGGGAGCGCGACCTCCGCGGTCATCGCGCCGATGACTATGCTCTCGACCATGCGGTCGAGCCCCTTCGACCCCGCGACGCACTCGCCCCCGACCTCGTCGAGTATCTCGCGCACGCGGAAGTACCGGAGACTGGGCTCGAACGGGATGGCGCCCAGCAGGGGGACGTGATGCGCCTTGATGAGCTTCGCCAGCTTGCCGTCGCGGTCGTTGTTGACCACGACGCCCAGCACGTCCACGCCCTCGTGGTGAGCGTACTCGATGAGCAGGAGCACGCGGTCGAGCATCGCTATCGCCGGGCTGGTCACGAGCAGGAGGGGCGCGCCGAGCTCCCTGGCCAGGTCGAACGCGGAGATGCCCTGGCAGTGGCCCGTCTCGGCGTGCTCGCCCGCCTCCACGAGCAGCAGGTCCGACCGCCTGGCGCGCTTGTGCAGCTCGGCGAGCAGCGGCCTGGTGTCCGCCCGCTTGGCGACGTCGTAGTCGTGGTGGCTGATGTCCTCGAAGGGCTCCTTGATGTGCAGCACCCGCGACGCCAGCTCCGCGTCGCGCTCGAAGAGCCGGTCCGCCTCCTTCTTGAGGTGGTCGCGGATGGGCTTCACGTACTCCACGTGCCCCTTGAAGTTGAGCGCGAGCCCCAGCGCCACGACGGTCTTGCCCGATTCCCTGTCCACACCTGCGATGACGACTGACCTCACCTGATGACCCCCTTGAGCGTTATGAGCGAGTCCACGGCCCAGGCGCCCTCGCCCTCGTCGCAGACCAGCAGCGGGTTGACCTCCAGCTCCTGGACCTCCGGGAAGTCGAGGACGACCTGCGTCGCCCTGGCGATGATGCCCTCCAGCGCGGCCACGTCCGCCGGGCGCTTGCCTCTCGCCCCCGCCAGGATGGGGAAGCTGCGGATGCCCGTGATCATTCCCGTGATGTCCTCGCGGCTGAGCGGTGCGACGCGCTGCTGGACATCCTTGAGGACCTCCACGAAGATGCCCCCGAGGCCGAAGGTGACGACGGGCCCGAAGGTGGGGTCGCGAGTGACCCCCACGATGACCTCGCGCCCCTTGACCATCTTCTGGACGACCGCGCCATCGACGCGGGCGCGCGGCATGCGCTCCGCGACCGTGCGCATCATGTACCGGTAGTTGTCGCGCACCGCCTCGGCCGAGGCGAGGCCGACGATGATGCCGCCCGCGTCGGTCTTGTGCGCGATGTCCGCCGAGGCGACCTTGAGGACGACCGGGAACCCCAGCTCCCTGGCGGCCGCCGCGGCCTCGTCCGCGGTCGTGGCGAGCCTCATGGGCGCCACGGGGATGCCGTAGGCCCTGAGGACCTCGTAGCCCTCGTCCTCCGACATCTGGAGCCGGCCCTCGCCGAGCACCCGCCTGAAGGAGCGCCGGACGGCGGGCCTGTCGCCCTTGACCCTGACGGGCGGCGCGGGCGGCGGCGCGGATTTGGCCCTGGCGGACCTCGCGAGGCCCGCGAGCACGCGCACCGCGCGCTCGGGCGAGTCGAAGTTGGGGACCCGGCTCTCACGCAGGATGCGGAAGCCCTCCTGCATGTCGGCCCCGCCCATGAGGCACATGCACAGCGGCTTGCGCAGCCCATCCCCCAGGCCGGCCACGTACTGCGCTATCGTCCCGACCATCGTCGTGCCGACCGGGGCCACGATGACGAGCACCGCGTCCACGTTGTCGTCCGCGAGCGCGGCCTCGATGGCCATGCGGTACCGGTCGAGCTTGGCGTCGCCGAGCACGTCGACGGGATTGTAGATGTTGCTCTCTGCGGGCAGGCTGCGCTGGAAGAGCTCCAGCGTGGGCCTCGAGAAGGAGGCCATCGAGAGCTCTGGCTGGTCCCCGACGGCGTCGGTGGCCACGACGGCGAAGCCGCCCGCGTTGGAGACGATGGCCACGCGCCCTCCCCTGGGGAGGGGCAGCTGGGTGAAGGCCTTGGCGAAGTCGTAGAACTCGGTGAGCTCGCGCACGCGCATGATGCCCGCCTTGCGGAACGCTGCGTCGAACACCGCGTCCGAGCCGGCGATCGCGCCCGTGTGCGAGGAGGCGGCCTTCGCGCCGGCAGCGGTGCGGCCCGCCTTCATCGCGAGCACGGCCTTGGTCCGGCTCGCCTGCCTCGCGGCCTCTATGAACTCGGGCCCCGAGCGGATGCCCTCTATGTACATCATCACGAGGCCCGTCGAGGGGTCGTCCTTGAGGTACTGCATGAGGTGGGACTCCTCGATGTCGAGCTTGTTGCCCACCGAGATGAACTTGGAGAACCCCACGCGGTTCATCTCGGCCCAGTCGAGCACGGCCACGCATACCGCGCCGGACTGGGATATCATGGCGAGCTGCCCCGTGCGGGGGGTCCGTGAGGCGAACGTGGCGTTCATGCTGTGGTGCGTGTTGACCACGCCCAGGCAGTTGGGCCCGAGCATGCGCATGCCGTAGCGCCGGGCGGTCCCGGCGATGCGATGCTCCAGCTCCTTGCCCTCCTTGCCCGTCTCCGAGAAGCCAGCGGTGATGATGACCGCGGTGCGCGCGCCCTTCTTGCCCGCCTGCTCCATCACGTCGGGCACGAACTGGAAGGGCACGCACACCACGACCATGTCCACGTCCGTGGGCAGGTCGAGGAGGCTGGGGTACGCCCTGATGCCCTGGACCTCCGGCTCCTTGAGGTTCACGGGGTAGATGGGCCCCGCGTAGCCGGAGGCCTTCAGGTTGCGCACGACCGAGAAGCCGACCTTGCCCTCGACGTTGGAGGCGCCCACCACAGCGATGGACGCGGGCTCGAACAGGGGCCCGAGCGCGCTCGATGGCTCTTCCATCATGTCCTTGTAGCACCTAGTGACGTTTAACCTTTCCCGAAGCGACGCCTCGCCCTCCGGTGCGGGCGCATCGCCCCGGGCGCCCCGCGCGCCCCGCCGTCGGGGGGATCGCGGAGCCTCCCGGGGGGCTTGGCCTCCGCCCGCTAGGGGGCAAGTGTTTTTAACGTGGAAGGCAGCTTAGCCCGACAGGTGATGGGAAGTGGTCCCCAAGGTCAGGTGCATCGCTCTGGTCTGTGCGCTTCTGCTCTCCCTCAGTGCCCTTCGCGTCAGCGCAGCGGTCGATTGGACCGATGAGCTGGACGATCCCGCGTCCGACGTGCAGCTCGACTACGGCGAGACAGTCCCCGGCATGGGCGAGGTGGACATCAGGCACGTCGCCATCGATGTCGAGGGTAGCGAGCTGAACGTGACGCTCCTGCTCGGTGCCTCCTACAACGCATCGGCGCTTTACACCGTCGTGCTCATGGCCGACGGGTCGAAGGACTACACCTTCATGAGGATGCCGTTCCTGGGCCATACGGCAACCGGCCCATCCGGGAAAGACCTCTCCAACGTCTCGGGCGCTGAGAGCGGGAACGGCATGACGGTGTACTGGAAGCTACCCCAGGCGGACATCGATGTGACGACCAAGCTCGAGGTCGACAGCGCCAACACGCACCTGACCGATGCGTCCAACATCACGGACCCCAAATACTACGCGGACAGCGCCGGCAGCTCGGCCCCCCCACCGGAACCCGACGACGGGGAGGAGGCCGGCCCCACGAAGGTGGAGTTCACCTACGAGCTCGAGAAGGTCAACCGCATCAAGCAGACGGTCGTTTTGCACTTAACCGGCAACCAGTCGAAGTACCTCAGGAAGACCCTGGACACCAACAAGGACGGGACCGTGACCGCCGCGGAGCGGGACGATTACATCGGCGACCGCGAGGAGGACATGTCCAAGGCCTCCACGAATTCCAACATCACGCTCGATGGCATGGCACAGACCTCCCAGACCGGCAGCATCGAGAAATCCGCCGAGATGCTGGGGTCCACGAACAGCACCACCGCCATCCCCATCAGGATGTCGACCACCATCCTGTTCCCCGAGCCGGATGTGAAGAAGAAGGAGCACGAGTACAAGTACGTGAAGGGCGGGAGCGGCACCAGCGGCTTCGAGAACGTCACCAACGATTCGGTGCTCAAGTTCATCGCCCCGTCCGGCTGGAAGTTCGACAGTGACGGGTGGCCCGCGTCGGTCAAGCCCTACATCTCCAAAGACGGCACCAAGATCGTGATAGAGGGCAAGGACTGGGACACCGCCCTCCCGCCCGGGACGAACATAACGGATTTCACAATCGTGAAGAAGACCGGCGGAGGGGACGACTCCCCGGGCGCGGGGGCGGCCCTCCTCGTCGCCGCCGCGGCAGTGGCCGCCGTCGTGGCGGACAGGTGGAGACGGCGCCCTCGGCCCTAGCCAGGGGAGCAGCCTCCTCAATCGCTGGGTGGGGAAAGGGTCTTATACACCCATAGTGGTTCACCGCCGGGGATGACATGGCCAGGAAGAAGGGCAAGACCATCGCGCCGTGCCGCGTCTACGTGGACCCCAGGGTCCCGCACGGCCATGTGGCCTTCCCCCCCGAGTTCTTCGAGGCGAACGGGCTGAGCCCCGGGCACCACGTCGTGCTCAAGCACAAGGGCCTCCAGGTGAAGGAGCGCACCACCGAGAACGACCTGCTGGGCGTCTGCGAGATGGCGGTGTCCCCCCGCCTCGCGGTCTACCTGGGCCTGGAGGGCGGCCAGCTGCTCAAGGTCGAGGACCGCGAGACCATCGGGGACGAGCTGTTCGACGAAATCGAATCCTTCGTGGACGTGCTCGAGCACTCGGCCGAGAGGCTCGCGTCCGACATGCGCGCCGATGTGTCCAAGTACAAGGGCATGAGGGTCCAGCAGGTCCTCGACCACATGGTGGCCAACCGTCAGTTCCCCGACAAATCCTACCTCATCGTGCCCCCCAACCCCCCTGACACCGGCATCCCCAGGGACGAGATCTGCGAGGACCCCTCGCTCACCGAGAAGGTGTGGCAGCCCGACGACGGAAGCGGCAAGGTCAAGGTCTTCAAGCCCGAGGGCGACGGCGAGGACAGCGGGCAGCGCTGAGCGCCTCCGCGCACCCCAGCTCCCCCATCCCGTCACTTTGCGTTCCCCGCAAGGTATCCGCACGCACAAGGTTAAAAAACCCCCTAGTGGATGGGCCCCCCGTCCAGGCTCCGCCAGGAGGCCTACAACCCGATGTCTGCGAGCGTGCGCTCCAGGGCCGTCCTGCTCCTAGCGGCCGCCCTGCTCGTAACGCCCACCGCCGCCATCTGGCACGGCGACGCGGCCGAGTGCACGCCCGTGTGCGACAGCTGCCACTACGCGCACGACCAGGTCTACCACGCCTACGTCGACATCTACCAGTTCACGGTGCCGTCCACGCTCGACGGGGCCGAGCGCAAGCAGGTCCGCGTGATCTTCCAGCTCTACGGGAGCATCGGCCTCGGCTACACGACCATAAGCCGCGGGTGGGCCGAGCTCACATCGATCGAGGACCGCGTGGCCATCGACGAACCCCACCAGGACTACGTCTCGTACCCGCCTGGAAGCCGCAGCTTCTACTGGAACGTGTCCGGGCGGCTGGCGGGAGAGGACAAGCTGCACGTCGAGTTCTATGGCCTCGGCGTCCACCTGGGCGTCGAGTTCTACGAGCGCGGCGACTCGGGGACCGTCACGGTCACGAACCCCGTCAACGCCGCGCCACGCATCTCCTTCACGCAGCCCGACGGCGATTCGGACACCGCGGACACGAGCTACAGCATCGGCCTGACCACCGTGGACCCCAATGCCGACCATCCCCTGGTGGACCTCTACTACGACACCGACCGCGACCGAACGAACGGCCAGACCGCGATCGCCACGAGCCTCCCCGACCCCGCCACGCACGCCTGGGACACGAGGGCGCTCGCCGACGGATGGTACTGGCTCCATGCCGACGCGGACGACCAGCGCGGCGGCAAGGCCTCCGCCACCTCGAGGTTCCCGGTCATCGTCACCCATGGCAACCGCGCGCCCTACGTAGAGCTCTACTCGCCCTACAAAGGCGCGATAGTGGCCGACCCCATGGTATGGCTCCGGTGGAACGCCACCGACGCCGACGGCAACAGCCTGACCTACGAGGTCTACGTCGGGCGCGACGCCGACCACA
>Ga0316622_100002235_pt1 | contig 13276 bp, 11 predicted proteins | sample OWC_Aug_OW2_C1_D_FD_207646 | JGI IMG/M metagenome (GOLD analysis project Ga0316622, IMG submission 207646) | Wetland soil microbial communities from Old Woman Creek delta, Ohio, United States - OWC_Aug_OW2_C1_D5_C | ecosystem: Environmental > Terrestrial > Soil > Wetlands | place: USA: Ohio... | reverse complement strand
CCGGTAGCAGGGGTTCGGGGGCGCCGAGAAGATCGGGTGCGAAGAGCGTGATGGTGAACACGTTCGCGTAGGTGATCCTGCAGAAATGGCCGCGATGCGGTTGCCGCGTCGCGCGGGGGCCGAGTGTAGCAGAGGGCGTACGCCGGCCATGCGCCGTCGTGTAGGACCCGGCCTGACGGGCAGGGGGCGGGGATGTGGCACACTGAACGTCTCCTGCCACTGTGCGAACCTGGGTCGAATCCGTCAATCTTGAGTCCTTACGAGCTGCTCATCGGGCTGCGCTACACTCGCGCCAAGCGCCGTAACCGCTTCATCTCCGTCATCTCGCTCATCTCCGTCATCGGCATCACCATCGGCGTGGCCGCGCTGATCGTGGTGCTGTCGGTGATGAACGGATTCCAGAAGGAGTTGCGCACGCGCATCCTGGGCGTGGCCTCGCACGTGCAGGTCACTGGCGTCGACGGTGCGCTGGCCGACTGGCGCTCGATCGCCACGCTCGCCGGCCAGAATCCATCCGTCATGGCCGCCGCGCCGTACGTGAGCCAGCAGGGCCTCGTCGGCTTCCGGCAAAGCGTCCAGGGCGCCATGGTCCGGGGGATCCTGCCTGCGGACGAGGACCGTGTCGCCGACATCGGCAAGCACATGAAGGTCGGCCAGCTCGACGCGCTGGCCCCGGGGCAGTTCGGCATCGTGCTGGGGAGCGAACTGGCCTATGCGGTGGGCGCGGGGGTGGGCGACAAGGTGGTGCTGATCGCGCCGCAGGGCCAGGTGACGCCTGCGGGCATTCTCCCTCGCATCAAGCAATTCACCGTGGTCGGGCTGTTCGAGGTCGGGATGTACGAGTACGACGCCGGGCTGGCGCTGATTCACCTGCAGGACGCCCAGACGCTGTACCGGATGGAGGAGCGCGTGTCCGGGGTGCGCCTGAAGCTCAGCGACATGTTCCTCGCGCCGCGGGTCTCGCGTCAGCTGCTGGGCACGCTGCCGCCCGACCTGATGGTGGCCGACTGGACGCGCGCCCATGCGAATTTCTTCCGCGCGGTGCAGATCGAGAAGCGCGTGATGTTCATCATCCTTACGCTGATCGTCGCGGTCGCCGCGTTCAACCTGGTTTCCACGCTGGTGATGGCGGTTACCGAGAAGCAGGCCGACATCGCCATCCTGCGCACGCTCGGGGCCACCCCCGGGTCGGTCATGAAGATCTTCTTCATACAGGGCGCGATCGTCGGCCTGGTCGGCACCCTGGTCGGCGTCGCGCTGGGCGTGGTGACCGCGCTCAACGTCGAGACCATCGTGCCCGCGGTGGAACGCCTGTTCAACGTGCAGTTCCTCGCCAAGGACGTCTACTACATCAGCGACCTGCCCTCCGATCTGCACTGGGACGACGTCATCACCGTCGGCCTGGTGTCGCTGGTGCTGAGCTGGATGGCGACGCTGTATCCGAGCTATCGCGCCTCGCGCGTCAATCCGGCGGAGGCGCTGCGCTATGAGTGAGCATCCGGTCATCGCCTGCAGCGGCCTGAAGAAGATCTATCGTCAGGGACCGCACGAGGTGTCGGTGCTGCTGGGAATCGACCTGGTGATCGGCCGCGGCGAGAGCCTAGCGATCGTCGGTGCGTCGGGGTCAGGCAAGAGCACGCTGCTCCACCTGCTCGGGGGGTTGGATCAGCCCACTGCGGGACAGGTGCGCGTGGAGGGCAAGGACATCGCCAGTCTGAGCGAGGCAGAGAAGTCGCGCGTACGCAACGCCGCGCTCGGTTTCGTCTATCAGTTCCACCACCTCCTCAACGAATTCACGGCGCAGGAGAACGTCGCCATGCCGCTGCTGATCCGCCGCGTCTCGCCTGTGCAGGCGGCGCAGAAGGCCGAGGAGATGTTGCGCCAGGTGGGGCTGGGGCACCGCCTCACCCATACCCCGGGCGAGTTGTCGGGGGGCGAACGCCAGCGCGCCGCGCTGGCCCGCGCGCTCGTCACCCGTCCCTCCTGCCTGCTCGCCGACGAGCCGACCGGCAATCTCGACCGTCATACCGCAGAGGGGGTGCTCGGACTGATGCTCGAGCTGAACAAGACGCTCGCCACCAGCTTGGTGATCGTCACCCACGACCACTCGATCGCTGCGCGCATGGACCGCACGTTGCACCTGGAGGACGGTCTGATCCGTCCGCTGTAGAGGCGGCTCTAGATACGCTCGCGCGCACGCTTGCGCCACGCCACCATCACGTAGACGCGCCAGGCGAGTAGCACGCCGAAGTAGCCCACCACCGCGAGAATCGCGGCCAACAGCAGCAGGCCGAACAGAAAAGGCTTGCCCATCGCCACGATCCATGCCATAAGCATAGAAATCCAGTCGGCCATGTTGGAGAAATTCAGGTCCAGCTCCGGGACGGCAAGGCTGCGCGGCGTGTGCCCGGTCAGGTACATGCCGAGCTTGTACGCGAGGAAATAGAGGGGAACGATGGTGAAAGGGTTGGTGTACCAGGTGCCCAGGACGGCCACCGGCAGGTTCACGCGCAGCAGCACGGCCATGATGGCCGCGCCGATCATCTGCAGCGGCCCGGGGATGAGCCCGCAGAACAGCCCGACCGCAATGCCGCCGGCCACGGAGCGTCGATTCAGGTGCCATAGATTGTGGTGGTGCAGGGCGGTGCCAAAGAAAGCGATAAAGCGGTTGCGCCTGATCGAATCGTGGCTGGGAAGGAACCTGCGGAAGTGCTTGCGCGGCATGTCGATAGTGTAATGCGTGCATCGGCCCAGGCCTAGGACGTGCCGGCGCGCGCGGCTGCGTTCATCGCCGGAGCGTGGTGGCTGCAGCAACAGGCTGTGCTGCCCGGGCTGCTTTGGGCTTATCTCCTGCCTGTGGCTGCCTTCCTCCTCGCTCTTCTGGGCCGTGTACAAACGCGCCCGGCGCGGATCGCGGCGCGCTTGCTGTGGATACCCTGCTGGGCAATTGGCGGATTCCTGCTCGCAGCGCTGTGGGCACATATGCGCCTGGCCGATGCGCTGCCGTTGGACCTGGAGGGGCGCGACGTGCGTGTGCGCGGGGTGATTGCCGAAGTGCCGCAGAAGAACGCCAACGGCACGCTGCGCTTTGCCTTCGACGTCGAGGCGATTGCAGCGCCTTATGCGCACGTGCCCGCGCGCATCAACCTGAGCTGGTATGCCCTCGCCGGTGCCGGGCCGGCCCGTCCATTGCTGTTGCCTGGCCAGCGCTGGCAGTTGACCGTGCGCTTGCGCCGTCCGCACGCCACCGCCAATCCGCACGCCGCCGACCTCGAACGCTGGTTCCTCGAGCGCGGCGTACGCGCAGTCGGCTATGTGCGGCCGGATGCCCCGCGCCTGCTCGATGCATCGGTCGCTGCACCGCACTACAGGATTGAACGTTTGCGCCACGCCTCGCGTGCGCGCATCGAAGCCGACCTGGCCGGAATGCCGGTCGCGGGCGTGTTGGCCGCGCTCGCGATCGGCGATCAACAGGCCATCGACCGCGACCAGTGGCGCGTGTTCACCGCCACTGGAGTCAATCACCTGATGAGCATCTCCGGCCTACACATCACCATGCTGGGCGCCATCGCGTTCTGGCTGGCGCTGCGCGTGTGGGCGCGCGTGCCCGCGCTCGCGGTGCGCGTTCCCGCCCAGCGCGCCGCAATCATCGCCGGACTGAGTGTCGGATCGGCCTATGCCCTGTTCGCCGGCTTCGGCGTGCCGGCGCGGCGCACCGTGCTGATGATGGCGGTCATGGCGCTGGCGTTGTGGTCGGGCCGCATGGCGCGCGGTCGCGACGTGCTGGCATTGGCTGCGCTTGCGGTGGTCGGATTCGATCCCTGGGCGGTGGTCTCCCCCGGCTTCTGGCTGTCCTTCGGTGCGGTCGCGATCATCATGCTCGTTGCCGCCGGCCGCGTTCACCCAGGGCATTGGCTGTTGCAGTGGGGCCGCGTGCAGTGGGCGATCACGATTGGACTCGTTCCGCTGATGCTCGGGCTGTTTCAGCAGACTTCGTTGGTCTCGCCGATCGCCAATGCCGCCGCCGTGCCGATGGTCAGCCTGGCCGTGGTGCCCGCCACGCTGGCCGGGCTGCTGCTGCCGGGCGACTGGCTGCTTGGCGCGGCCGCGCAGTTCATGCAGTGGACCTGGGATCTGCTCGCCGCGCTGGCCAAGGTGCCCCTGGCCACGTGGAGCCAGGCCGCGCCGCCGGGCTGGGCGGTCATTGCGGGATTGGCCGGCAGCGCGTGGTTGCTGGCGCCGGCCGGCACGCCTGCGCGCTGGCTTGGACTGGGTGCATGCCTGCCGCTACTCTTGCCGCCAGCTGCACGGCCCGCGACGGGTGAAGCCTGGCTCGACGTGATCGACGTTGGACAGGGTCAGGCGGTGCTGGTGCGCACGCACGCGCATGCGCTGCTCTACGACGCCGGACCGGCGTATTCGGGCGAGGGCGATGCCGGGTCTCGCATCGTGGTTCCGCACCTGCGTGCGCTGGGCGTGCGCGGCCTCGATCGCCTAATCGTCAGCCACGATGATAACGACCACTCGGGCGGTGCAGATTCCGTGCTCGACGCGGTCCCGGTGAAGCAGGTGCTCAGTTCGGCGTCTGCCTTCGCGGACTCCTCGCGTCTGAACGCGCCGGGCCAACGCTGTGCACGAGGCCAGAGCTGGACGTGGGATGGTGTCGGTTTCGACGTTCTTCACCCCGATTCCGGAGACTATAATCGTGAGGCGATGCGCGACAATGATATGAGTTGCGTGCTGCGGGTGCGCAGCACGCGCCACACTGCACTGCTCAGCGGCGACATCGAGCGCGCGAGCGAGGCTGCGCTGCTGCGCAGGGCGCCCCGCGATTTGCGCGCGGACGTCCTGCTCGCACCTCATCACGGCAGCGCGACTTCTTCCAGCATCGGTTTCCTTCGTCACGTGCAACCGCGAATCGCGATCTTCACCCTCGGCCACCGCAATCGCTTCGGCCATCCCGCAAGTGCGGTCGTCGAGCGCTATGCCGGCATCGGTGCAGCGAGTTACCGCTCGGACCACCACGGCGCGATCGAGGTGCGCATGGGTCGCGATCTTGGCGTGCGCGCCTGGCGCGCGACCCACCGCCGCTACTGGCAGGGGCGCTGAGCATGACCGTACAGGTGCGCGAAGCGGTGGAGGAACGGGATACGCAGGCCTGGCTCGCGCTAATGGCGGGGAAGGTCGCAACGACGGACATGCCGGCGCTCACGCGCGCCGTCGCGCTGGCGCGCGAGCTGTATCCGGCGGAGCTGAAGGTCGCGGGTGAGCCCGGGCTTACGCATTGGTGCGAGGTCGCCGGCATTCTAGCGGTGCTGCGCATGGATGTGGAGACGCTGTGCGCGGCAGTACTGGGAGGTGCGTCGGACCTGGGGGCGATGCCCGCGGAACGGGTTGCCAAAGAGCTCGGCATGAACGTCGCGCGGTTGCTCGAAGGGATCGGGCGCATGGCGCAGATGCGCGGGCTTCGGCGCAAGGTGGAAGGCGCCAGCCGGCCCGAGGAGCGCGCGGCGCAGCTCGAATCCTTGCGCAAGATGCTCCTGGCCATGGTCCAGGACATACGGGTCGTGCTCATCGCGCTGGCCGATCAGACGCGGCGCCTGCGCTTCCTGGCCGCGCAGGGGGACGAAACCGCCCGCCAAGCCGCCGCGCGCGACACCTTCGACGTGTTCGCGCCGCTGGCGAACCGGCTCGGCGTGTGGCAGCTGAAATGGGAACTGGAAGACCTCGCGTTGCGTTGTTCGGCGCCGGACGTATACCGTTCGATTGCGCACCAGCTGGACGAGAAACGCCAGGACCGCGAGCAGTTCATCGCATCGGTCATCGCGCGGTTGCAGGCGGAACTGGCGGCGGCGAAGATCGAAGCGGAGGTGACGGGACGCCCCAAGCACATCTACAGCATTTACCGCAAGCTCGCGCGCAAGGACCTGTCTCTGTCCAACCTGTTTGACATCCGCGGCGTGCGTGTCCTGGTCGATGACGTGAAGGACTGCTACGCCGTGCTCGGCCTGGTGCACAGCATCTGGACGCCGTTGCCGCGCGAGTTCGACGATTACATCGCCAAGCCCAAGCCCAACCACTATCGCTCCCTGCACACCGCGGTAGTCGGCCCCGATTCCAAGGTGCTCGAAGTGCAGATCCGCACCCACGAGATGCACCGTCAGTGCGAGTACGGGGTGGCCTCGCACTGGCGCTACAAGGAGCAGGGCGGCAGCCGCGGCGCCGGCCGGCACAGCGATGCCCAATTCGATGAACGCGTGGCCTGGTTGCGCCAGATTCTCGAGTGGCGTGAAGGACTGGCCAATGTTGCCGATCTCGCGGAGCACTTTCGCAACGACCTGTTCGAGGACACGGTCTACGTGCTGACGCCGCAGGGTCGTGTGATTGACTTACCCGCGGGGTCGACGCCGGTGGACTTTGCGTATCACGTTCATTCCGAGCTCGGACACCGGTGCCGCGGAGCGAAAGTGGACGGGCGCATGGTCCCCCTCACGCATACCCTCGAAAGCGGGGCCACGGTAGAAATCGTCGCGGCGAGCAGCGGTGGCCCCAGCCGCGACTGGCTCAATCCGGAACTGGGTTACATCCACAGCTCACGGGCGCGTGCCAAGCTGCGTCAATGGTTCAACAACCAGAACCTGGAGACTGCGCTGGCACAGGGTCGCCAAGTCGTGGAGAAAGTGCTGCAGCGCGAGGGCCGGACCGCCTTGAGCCTGGATAGGCTGGCGGCACAGCTGGGGCTGGCGAAGGTGGACGATATGCTGGCGTTGGTAGGCCGCGGAGAACTGAGTCCGCGAGCCCTGACCGGGGCGGTTCAAGCGCTGGCCGCACCGGAAGAAGCGGGCCATGCCATCCCGCCGCCACTTTCACTTCCGCCCGAGACGCGGCGGCGCGGGGAGACGCAGAACATCCTGGTGGTAGGCGTAGACAAGCTGTTGACCGCCCTGGCGCGTTGCTGCAAGCCGGTGCCGCCGGATCCCATCATCGGCTTCGTCACGCGGGGCAAAGGGGTGTCGGTGCACCGGCGCAGCTGCCCGAACGTTGCGCGTCTTCCCGCCCAGCGGCTGATCGAGGCACAGTGGAGCACGGACGCTGCGCGCGGGCGTTTCCCGGTAGACATCGAGGTGGACAGCAGGCCGGACGCCGAGGTGATGCACGGGCTTCTGGACGTGCTGGGCAAGGAGCGGGTGCGCGTGCTGGCCGCGCGCAGCGTGTCCCGTCCCCAGATCAGCAAGCACCTGTTTTCAATAGAGGTGGACGGCCTGGCGCAGCTGCCGGAACTGTTGCGGACGATCCTCGACCTGCCCGGTGTCGTCTCCGCCAGCCGGCGCTGACCTCGGCTCCGCGACGCGAAATTCAAAGATCGCCTGAGTCGTCGATCCACGTACGCCCCGTTCTAAAGTTCGTTTCTCGGCCGGTCGTTAATGGCGCATCCCGTCGCCCCGGCGCAGCGGACGGTTTGCCCAAACGAGCAATACGAGAAGAAGAGCTTGCACGCCTCCGAACTCCATCGACGTATCCTGTACCCAGGTGCGGGCGTGTCCGCGCTGGTTCTGACTGCTTCGCTGCTGCTGACGCCTGCGCCCGCACGTCCGATTGTTGCCCTGGCTCTGATGGTGACCGCTATGGCATGGGCGGGACTGATCTGGTGGGCCGGACGCGCGTCGGCAACACCGATGCAGAGCGTTCCCGACGTGACAAACGAGGCGACTCCGCTTGCCGATGGAGTGGAGGCTTGTCGTCAGGAACTGGCGACCCAGTTCGACCTCATCCGCTCCGACGTCGATCGCGTGCGTAGGATTCTTGCCGATGCGATCTCCGGCTTGATCCAGACCTTCCAGGCAATGGCGCAGCAAGCGAATCAGCAGCGCGACCTGGCGATTCGAGCCGCCACCGGCCAGGTTCACGAGGACAAGGAGGACATCACCTTCGAACGCTTCGTCCAGGACACCGAAGAGACGTTGCGTTCGTTCGTGGACGGCACCGTCAACTCCAGCAGGACTGGCATGGTTCTCGTGGAAAGAATCGATGGGGTGAAACAGCGGTTGGGCGACGTGAAGAAGATTCTGGGTGAGATCGAGAGCATCGCCAAGCAGACCAATCTGCTGGCGCTCAATGCTGCGATCGAGGCGGCGCGAGCGGGCGAGGCGGGGCGTGGATTCGCGGTGGTGGCTGACGCAGTGCGCGATCTGTCCGGACGGACCAGCCAATTCAGCAGCGAGATCCGCACGCACATGCACCGCGTGGAGGAGTCGATCCGAGATACCGAGGACGACATAAACCGCATTGCCTCCACCGACATGAACTTCGCCTTGACCGCGAAGGCCCGTGTGGGATCGACGATGCAGGAGATCGCCGAGGTCAATTCCGCCGTTGCAGGATTAGTCGGCGAGATCGGCAGCCTGGCGCGCAATCTCGCGCAGGACGTCGAGGCTTCGGTGCGCAGGCTGCAGTTCCAGGACATCACCACACAGCTTCTCGAACACGTGCAGCGACGCGCGAACGCGGTAGAACTGATCGTCAAGACGCTGTCGGCCGTGGGTACGCAGACGGATCGGGGCGCCGAGTCCAAAGCGGAGGATCTGACAACGGTGTTGGTCCAGGCGCGCAGCATGACCGCGCGTGATCCCGCCAGTCAGTCCAGCGTGGGTGCCGGCAGCGTAGACCTGTTTCGATTCCGAGGACACCGTGGCGAAGGAAGTTTCAACGGTTGATGAGCTGTCCCAGCTCAAGAAAGGTCGGCCATGGCCGATCAACCGATCCGAACCGCAAACAGGAGACGAGGCATTCATGCAAGCCAACGTGGAAACCGGGCAAGACCATGTGCGAATCCGCTTGAACGGACGCTTCGACTTCAGCGCCCACCGTGTTTTTCGCGAGTCGTATACCCCGTCCCTGGCAGCCAAGGAAGTGAAAGAGGTCGAGATCGACCTCGGGTCGGTCGACTACCTGGACAGTTCGGCCCTGGGTATGCTGCTCATGCTGCGCGAAAAGGCCCAGGTGGCTAACAAGTCCGTGGCGCTGTCCAACTGCCGAGGGTCAGTGCGGCAGGTGCTGGACATCGCGAACTTCGCCAAGCTGTTTTCGATTCGTTAGCATCGGCCGGTCGTGGGCCTCTGGAGTAAGCATACGTCTTCGGCTACAATCTCGGTTCGACAGGCGCGTAGCTCAGCTGGTTAGAGCATCACCTTGACATGGTGGGGGTCGTTGGTTCGAGTCCAATCGCGCCTACCAGCATCCCTGAGCAGACCCCGGAGCGGGTCCGGACCTTCTGATCCGGGCTTGACATCGGAGTAGTCTGCGGAAAAAGTGCGGTCCTCCGCACTTTTTTTTTGCACACGTTTTCGGCCATGGTAACGATCCGACTGCCCGACGGTTCAAAGCGCTCGTACGATCAGCCTCCAACACTGGCCGAGGTCGCCTCCAGCATCGGGCCGGGGCTGGCGCGGGCTGCCATCGCCGGGAAGATCGACGGGCAGCTGGTCGATCTGTCCTGGCCGGTCGAGCGCGATTGCGAAGTGGCGTTGATCACTGACAAGGATCCGGAGGCGCTGGAGGTCACCCGGCACTCCACCGCTCACCTGCTGGCGCACGCGGTGAAAGAGCTGTTTCCCGACGCACAGGTCACTATCGGTCCGGTGGTGGAGGACGGGTTCTACTACGACTTCTCCTACAAGCGGCCATTCTCGCCCGAGGACCTGGCTGCCATCGAAAAGCGCATGGCCGAGATCGCCGCGCGCAACCTCCCGGTGCAACGCGAGGTGTGGGAGCGCTCCGATGCGGTGCGATTCTTCAAGAATCTGGGCGAGCACTACAAGGCCCAGATCATAGAGAGCATCCCGGGAGCGGAGACCATCACCCTCTATCGGCAGGGAGAGTTTGTGGACCTATGCCGGGGGCCGCACGTGCCCAGCACCGGCAAGTTGCGCGTGTTCAAGCTGATGAAACTCGCCGGCGCCTACTGGCGGGGTGATTCGCGCAACGAGATGCTGCAGCGGATCTATGGCACTGCGTGGCTGAAGAAGGAAGAACTCGACGCTTACCTGCACCGGCTGGAAGAGGCGGAGAAGCGCGATCACCGAAAACTGGGTCGCCAGCTCGATCTGTTCCATCTGCAGGATGATGCCCCGGGGATGGTGTTCTGGCACCCGAAGGGCTGGGTGATCTGGCAGCAGATAGAACAATACGTGCGGCGGCGCCTGGCACGTTCGGGCTACCAGGAGGTGCGCACGCCCATGGTGCTGGATCGCACGCTGTGGGAGCGCTCAGGCCACTGGGAGAACTATCGGGACCACATGTTCACCACGCACTCCGAGGAGCGCGACTTCGCGGTGAAGCCGATGAACTGCCCGGGTCACATACAGATCTACAACCAGGGCATCAAGAGCTACCGTGACCTGCCTCTGCGCCTTGCCGAGTTCGGATCGTGTCACCGCAACGAGCCGTCCGGTGCTCTGCACGGCATCATGCGCGTGCGCGGCTTCGTCCAGGACGACGCCCATATTTTCTGCACCAGTGAACAAGTGGGGGTCGAGGCCGCGGCGTTCATCGACCTTCTGCGCCAGATATACAAGGATTTCGGATTCGAGGAGATTCTGATCAAGCTTGCCACCCGGCCGCTCAAGCGGATCGGGGCGGACCAGGCTTGGGATCGTGCCGAAGCTGCGCTCGGACAGGCGCTGGACGGGAAGGGGTTGGCCTGGCAGCTTGCGCCGGGAGATGGCGCCTTCTACGGCCCAAAGATCGAATTCTCGCTCAAGGACAGCATCGGCAGGGTCTGGCAGTGCGGTACGCTCCAACTGGATTTCTCGCTGCCGGAGCGCCTAGGGGCCGAGTATGTGGCGGAAGACAATGCCCGACGCACGCCGGTGATGCTACACCGGGCAGTGCTTGGCTCGCTGGAGCGCTTCATCGGCATCCTGATTGAACATCACGCCGGGGCCATGCCGCTGTGGCTGGCTCCGGTCCAGGCGGTGGTGCTGAACATCACCACGGCGCAGGCGGGTTTTTGCGAAGAAGTCGCCAGTTTGCTGCGGGTAGCGGGGGTCCGCGCTGAGACGGACTTGAGAAACGAGAAAATTAGCTATAAAATCCGCGAACATAGTCTCAAGAAGCTGCCGTATCTCCTGGTCATCGGCGACAAGGAGGTGGCAGCGCGAGCCGTGGCCGTGCGTACTCGGGGTGGCGTGGATCTGGGGCAAGTCCCATTGGACAGCCTGATCGAACGCCTCAGGGCGGAAGCAGCCCCTCCCGACAGCGCGGCCTGAACTTTTTTAGGAGGGTTGTCGTATCGCTCAGGATCGGGACGCGCGGATCAACGAAGAGATCACTGCGCTGGAAGTTCGTCTGGTTGGTGTTGACGGTGAGCAACTTGGTATTGTCGGTCTGGCTGCTGCACAGCGTATGGCCGAAGAGGCGGAAGTCGATCTGGTAGAAATCGCGCCGACCGCCAAGCCGCCTGTGTGTCGCTTGATGGATTACGGGAAGTTCAAGTACCAGGAGAGCAAGAAGCGGCACGAAGCCAAGCTCAAGCAGAAGCAGATTCAGGTCAAGGAAGTCAAGTTCCGGCCTGGTACGGACGAAGGCGACTATCAGATCAAGCTGCGCAATCTGATCCGATTCCTCGAGGAAGGCGATAAGGCAAAGATCACGTTGCGGTTCCGAGGGCGCGAAATGGCGCACCAGGAATTCGGCGTCAAGCTCCTGGAGCGCGTGCGGACCGATCTGGATCCATACGGCGTGGTGGAGCAGATGCCAAGATTGGAGGGTCGCCAGATGGTGATGGTGTTGTCACCGAAGAAGAAGCTGGTCCACTGATAGGTTCCGGTCGCGGCCGGGATCCATAACAAGTGATGTCGTGGTTTGGAAGTGCGCCCTCCGGCGCCACCCGGCGTCATGTCAAACAGGAGTAGTCGTAATGCCGAAGATGAAGACCAAGAGCGGTGCCGCAAAGCGTTTTCGAACGCTGGGTGGCGGCGGCGTGAAGCGCAGTCGGGCCTTTCTGCGCCATATCCTCACGAAGAAGAGCACCAAGCGTAAGCGTCACCTGCGCGGCACGACCAACGTGCATCCCTCCGACCTGCGCGCCATTAAGGCGATGCTTCCCTACAGCTGAGGAGCCAGGCGATGCCAAGAGTCAAACGTGGAGTAACCGCGCGCGCACGTCACCAGAAGGTGCTGGAACAGGCCAAGGGTTTCCGCGGCCGCCGCAAGAACGTGTTCCGGGTCGCCAACGAGGCGGTGATGAAGGCGGGGCAGTATGCCTACCGCGATCGCCGTGTACGCAAGCGCGATTTCAGGGCCCTGTGGATCCAGCGTATCAATGCCGCTGCGCGCGAGTGCGGACTATCCTACAGCGCATTCATGAACGGTCTTAAGAAGGCGTCGGTGGAACTCGATCGCAAGGTCCTCGCCGACCTGGCTGTGTTCGACAAGGTGGCTTTCGAGAAGATCGCGATGCAGGCCAAGGCCAGCCTCGGGCTCTGACCGGACACGTGCCCACGAGAAGGAGGCCTGTCAGCCTCCTTTTTTATTCTGACGTCCAATCATGACAGCCGCTCACCCCGACCCTCTGGCAGACCTCGAGCGCATGATCGCCGATGCCATCGCCGCGTTCGGCGGGACTTCGTCTTCGGCCGATCTTGAGCAGATCAAAGCGCGCTATCTCGGCAAGAGCGGCGTGCTCAGCGAACTGCTCAAGGGACTCGGGCGTCTACCGGCCGATCAGAGGCCGGTTGCCGGCAGCCGCATTAACGCGGCCAAGCAGCGCGTGGAAGAAGCCTTGGAGCAACGCCGGGCGGAACTCGTGCGCGCGGCGCTCGATGCGCGGCTTGCCGAAGAGGCGATAGACGTCACGCTGCCGGGACGTCAGCGCGGGCAGGGCGGCATACATCCGGTCATTCGTACCTGGCAGCGGATCGAGGACATCTTCGCGTCGATCGGCTTCGATGTCGCCGACGGACCCGAGATCGAAAGCGACTGGTTCAACTTCACCGCGCTGAACCAGCCGGAGAATCACCCGGCGCGCTCGATGCACGACACGTTCTACGTCGAAGGTGGTCTGCTGCTGCGTACCCATACCAGTCCGATGCAGGTACGCTACGCACGCCAGCACCAACCGCCGATCCGCGTGATTGCGCCTGGGCGCACATATCGCGTGGACAGCGATGCCACGCACTCGCCGATGTTTCACCAGGTCGAGGGGCTATGGATCGACCAGAACATCAGCTTCGCCGACCTCAAGGGCGTGTACACCGACTTCCTGCGCAGTTTCTTC
>Ga0316622_100002234_pt1 | contig 13276 bp, 14 predicted proteins | sample OWC_Aug_OW2_C1_D_FD_207646 | JGI IMG/M metagenome (GOLD analysis project Ga0316622, IMG submission 207646) | Wetland soil microbial communities from Old Woman Creek delta, Ohio, United States - OWC_Aug_OW2_C1_D5_C | ecosystem: Environmental > Terrestrial > Soil > Wetlands | place: USA: Ohio... | reverse complement strand
CTTCTGGATCTTCAGCCCGGGGATACACGTCACCCCGGTGACCGACGTGCAGCAGATCCAGGCGGCGGTCAGTGGCCTCATGCACGAGCCCGTGATGATCCTCGTCTCCTTCCTGGGCCTCATCTTCCTCCTCTGGGCGGCCAACATCTGGATCTTCGGTGTCCGCCACGCCCGGGTCCTCTCGCTGCGGGACGCGGCCATCACCGTCGGGATCCCGGTGGCACTGTACCTTGTCGCCACCATCTGGCAACTGGGGGTACTGGGATGAAGGCCGCCTGGGGCATCCTGCTTCTCCTGGCCACTGCCATCCTCCTTTCGCCCACCACTGCGGACGAGACCGGCCCCCGCCTCGTGGTATCAGAGTACCACCTGGATCCGCAGGTCCTGATGAAGGGGGACGTGGGGGTGCTCGCCATCCGGGTGACCAATACCGGGCCGGATCCCGCCACCATCAACAGCGCCCGGGTGAACGGTGTTGAGGTGAACGTGAGACAGAACCCGTACACGGATACGCTGTCCCTGGGATCCGGCGATTCCATCACCTTCACCTATACGGTGTACACGGAAGCCGCGGATGGTATCTACTATGTGAAGTTCACGGTGGACTACCGGGAAGGCGGCCAGCTCCGGTACGCCATTCCTGTGGAGGTGGATTCCACGCCCCTCCGGATCGCCGTTGTCGAAACACCGGTTCCCCTGGCCCAGGGCATGAAGGGGACGTACCAGGTGGAGGTGGGCAATCCCAGGCCCAATGCTGCGAGCGCCGTCACCGTGATACCGGAGGGGGAGGGATTCGTGGTCACGCCCTCCAGTTCCTTTATCGGGACCCTGGAACCCGACGCCCAGTCAACCCTGTACTACATGGTCACGCCCCTCCGGCAGTCCTTTATCCGGTTCCGGGTCAACTACCGGAACGGGATCAATGTCCATACCGCCACCGTCACCCTCCCCCTGGACCCCTCGGAGAACCGGTTTGCGCCCGAGCTGGCCCTGACCGGCATCCGGGTGACGGCGGGACCCGGTTACCTCCGAATCTCGGGGAACGTGACCAACGTGGGGCTGGACTCGGCCAGGGCCGTCACCCTGACCACCGGCGGGGAGGCCACCCCGGCCGATCCCTTCCGGGTCTTCACCGCGGGGGTGCTGGAACCCGACCGGAGCACCCCATTTGAGGTGACCTTCCGTGCCCATACCTCGGTGTCCCGGGTTCCGATCCTCCTCTCGTTCAAGGATGCCCAGGGCACCACCTACACGGACAGCATGGATGTCGAGTTCGACCGGCAGACCCTCGCGGAACAGGCCAGCGAACCCACCCGGTTCATCACGCTCCTCGTCTGGATGCTGGTCATCGTGCTGGCCGCGGTCATCATCTACGCATGGAGAAAGGGGTGAATCCAAAGGGAAAGAGCGGGGGACCCCTGATCCGGCTGGCTGACGTGACCAAGGTGTACCCGCTGCCGGCCGGGGACGTCACCGCCATCGACCACCTCTCCCTCGAGGTGGACCGCGGGGACTTCGTGGCAGTGATGGGGGTCTCCGGGTCAGGGAAATCCACCCTCCTCAACCTGATCGGGTGCCTGGACGTCCCCACGTCGGGGGACCTGTACTTAAACGGCGTGAACGTCCGGAACCTGGCCGACGATCCCCTCACCGAGCTCCGGAGGGACACCATCGGCTTCGTCTTCCAGCAGTTCAACCTGATCCCCCTCCTCACGGCGTTTGAGAACGTGGAGTTTCCCCTGATCCTTGCCCGCGGGAGGAACGGGGACCTGGGCCGGGAGGAGATCGGGAAACAGTGCCGGGCGGTGCTCTCCTCCGTCGGGCTGGACCAGGACCTTGCCACCCACAAGCCCTCGGAGCTCTCCGGCGGGCAGCAGCAGCGGGTGGCCATCGCGCGGGCGCTTGTGAACGATCCGGACATCCTTCTCTGTGACGAGCCCACCGGGAACCTGGACACCCGCACCGGAACCACCATCATGGAACTCCTGGCAGCGATGAACCGGGCAGGAAAGACCATCATCATGGTCACCCACGACCAGCGGGTGGCGGGGTACGCCCGCCGGCGAATCGAGCTCGTGGACGGGAGGCTGGCGTGATCCTCTTCGACTACGCCCGGCGCAACATCCGGCTCCACTGGTTCCGGTCGTTTCTCGCCGTCATCGGGATCGTCATCGGTGTCGTGGCCATCTCCTCCATGGGCGTGCTGGGCAACAGCCTGGTCCTCTCCATCTCCGACACCCTCACCACCGTCGGGGATACGATCGTTGTGTACCCCCAATCCGGTGCAGGGCCCGTGGGGGGCGGGGGCGGGACCACCAGCTTCCGGATCACCCCCCGGCAGGTGGACCAGATCACCCGGGCCGTGGGCACCAATCTCGTGATCCCGGTCCACACGGGGGCCGACCGGGTGACCATGGGCAGGGAGGACCGGGCCGTCGCCCTCTACGGCCTGGACCCGGCCGATATCCCCGAGCTCCTGGAGCTGGAGGACGGTATCTACCTCAGGTCCACGACGGGGGCCATGGCAGGGAAGCGCCTCGCCGAGGAGTTCGACCTGAACGTGGGCTCCACCGTCGTGATCGGTGGGGACGGGGAACGGGTACGGATCGTGGGGATCCTGAAGGAACGGGGGATGGGGTTCGACATCAACCCGGATTATGCCCTGGTGGTCTCGGACCGGTGGTACGAGTCCACGTACGGGGAGGAGGGCTACGGCATGGTGATCGTCAAGGTAAAGGACCTGGAGGAGATCAATGCCGTGAAGACCGCCATCGAGGATGCCCTGAACCGGCGGACCGACGTCGTGACCGTGCTCGACACCCGCGCGATCCTCCAGACGATCATGGACGCCTTCAACAATATCTCCACCTTCACGACGGCCATCGGCGGCATCTCCCTGATCGTTGCCGGGGTCTCCATCCTGAACGTGATGATGATGTCCGTCACCGAGCGGACCAGGGAGATCGGGATCATCCGGTCCATCGGCGCCAAGCGGAAGGAGGTGATGCGGATCTTCCTTTACGAGGCCCTGGTCCTGGGGCTCATCGGGAGCGCGATCGGCGGGATCCTCTCCTTCGGGGGGGCGTACCTGGCCGTCTCCGTCATGCTCCAGTCCACCACCTACCTCTTCGTCCCGTCCAGCCTGGTCTACATCCTGTACGGGATGCTCTTCGGGATCGGGACAAGCCTCCTCTCGGGGCTCTATCCCGCCTGGAGGGCGGCGAACCTGAACCCCATCGAGGCCCTCCGGCACGACTGAGGGGCGGGGGAGACCCTCAGCGAGGCCCTCCGGCAAAACCGGAAGGTCGGGCTTTCCCTCCCCCTCCGGTCATCCATACCCTTTCTATCCATTGGATGACACTTTCATACCACAATGTATATTTATGTGCATCACCCATCTCTCAGGCATGCAGATCAAGTATCAGCTGGAGGAGGAGCAGATCCCGAAGCGGTGGTACAACATCCAGGCGGACCTGCCCACCCCCCTGGACCCCGTGTACAGCCCCCAGACCCTGAAGCCCGTGACCCCCGAGGAGCTCAACGTGATCTTCCCCATGGCCCTCATCGGCCAGGAGGTCTCACGGGACCGGTACATCGATATCCCCGAGGAGGTCCGGGAGATCTACCGGTACTGGCGCCCGAGCCCCCTCTACCGGGCCCGGCGGCTGGAGGAGCAGCTCAAGACGCCGGCAAAGATCTACTACAAGTACGAGGGAGTCTCCCCGCCGGGGAGCCACAAGCCCAACACCGCCGTGCCGCAGGCCTACTACAACATGAAGGAGGGGATCAGCCGGCTCGCTACGGAGACCGGGGCCGGCCAGTGGGGGTCGGCCCTCGCCTATGCCACGGCCCTCTTCGACATGAAGTGCACGGTGTACATGGTCCGGTCCAGCTACGCCGAGAAGCCGTACCGGAAGTCGATGATGCAGGCCTGGGGGGCGGAGTGCATCCCCAGCCCGTCGGAAAAGACCCAGTCCGGGAAGGCGATCCTTGCGAAGGACCCGAAGACCCCGGGGTCGCTCGGCATTGCCATTTCCGAGGCGGTGGAGGACGCGGCCACCCACGACGACACCAACTACTCGCTGGGCTCGGTGTTGAACCACGTCTGCATGCACCAGACGGTCATCGGCATGGAGTGCATGGAGCAGTTCAAGCAGGCCGGGGACGAGCCGGACATCATCGTCGGGTGCGTGGGTGGCGGCTCCAACATGGCAGGGATCTCATTCCCATTCCTGGGCGAGAAGCTGCAGGGGAAGCGCAAGGACCTGCGGGCCATTGCCGTTGAGCCCTCCTCGTGCCCCACGCTGACAAAGGGCATCTACGCCTACGACTACGGCGACACGGCCGGGATCGGCCCCATCGCCAAGATGTACACGCTGGGGCACGACTTCGTCCCGCCCGCGATCCATGCCGGCGGCTTGCGCTACCACGGGGACTCGCCCATCGTTTCACGCCTGGTGAAGGATAAGGTGATGGAGGCTGTCGCGGTCCACCAGACCGAGGTCTTCCAGGCGGCGGTCACCTTCGCCCGCAGCGAGGGGATCATCCCGGCCCCCGAGTCCTCCCATGCCATCCGGGTGGTCATCGATGAGGCGCTCAAGTGCCGGAAGACCAACGACAGGAAGACGATTCTCTTCAACCTCTCCGGCCACGGCAACCTGGACCTGGCCGCGTACGACGACTACTTTAGCGGGAAACTCTCGGACTTCGAGTACCCGGACTCGAAGATCAAAGAGTCCCTCACCCACCTGCCGAAGGTGGGGTGAAGATCCTCACACCTCTTTTTTCTCATCTGCCCCTCGGGATCTCGATCACCATGCCCCAAATGTCCGGGGCGAAAGGCTGTTGTACAGGGACGGGCAGATCCTTTCATCCGGGAGGACAGACGGCGTTCCCATGACGGTCAACCTTCGCCTGCTGGCAGCCCAGATCGCCGGTCTCTTCGTCCTCTTTGCCGCTGCCCTGTTCCTTCCCGCCGGCACCATCGCCTGGCCCGCCGGATGGATTTTCCTCATCCTGTTCTTTGGTTTTGTCATCGCCGTCAGTTACTGGCTGTTGAAGTACAGCCCCGGCCTCCTGGCCGAACGGATGACCGGAGTAGGGAAGCCGGACCAGAAATCCTGGGACAGGACCTTCCACATCGTGGCAGGAATCATCTTCTTCGGCTGGCTGGTCCTCATGGCACTGGACGCAGCCAGGTTCCAGTGGTCAGAAATGCCCCTCCCGCTGCAGGTAGGTGGGGTTATCCTTCTCCTCTCCTCGTTTGTCCTCTTCTTCCGGACATTCCGGGAGAATGCCTACCTGTCCCCGGCGGTCCGGATCCAGAAGGACCGGGGCCAGGCGGTGGTGTCCACCGGGCCCTACCGACACGTGCGCCATCCCATGTATTCCGCCTTCGTTCTCTATGCTCTCAGCACCACCCTCCTTCTGAGCTCCTGGTGGGGACTGCTCCCTGCGGTCGCCTTGATTGTCCTGGTGGCATGGCGGGCGGTGCAGGAGGAACGCACCCTCCTGGAGGAGCTCCCCGGGTACGCTGAATACATGGCCACGGTGAAGTACCGGATGATCCCGCACGTGTGGTAGGATGATCCCGGGGCCTTCACCCCGATCCGGTCCGGAGAGGATGCGGAATGGTGGCGGGTGCCGGTGCCGCTCGGCGGCTCTCCCGATATTCTTCCCTCACGAACCGAGCTCCAGGTGCGCCTGCATGGCCGCCCGGTAGGCGTCAAACGCCTGCCTCCCCTTAGCGGTGAGTTCCAGCATCGTGTGGGGTTTCTTCCCGACGAATTCCTTCTTCACCTGCACGTAGCCAGCCTTCTCGAGCTTTGCGAGATGGGAGGAGAGGTTGCCGTCGGTCATCCCTGTCTGGTTCCGGAGGAACAGGAAGTCTGCGCTCTCGATGACGTAAAGTACGGCCATCAGCTGGTACCGCGCCGGCTCGTGAATGATCCTGTCGATGGCCGGTGTGGTCCGGATTGCCGGGATGACCGCCGGGGGGCGGTCCTCAGGCAAGAGGGGCCTCCGTAGGGAATTCCTGCCTGGGGTGATCCCTGAGGAACCTGGCGAGGACCCCTGCGGCCATGATCGTGATGAGCACCCCGCCGGTGGTGAGGGCTACCCCGGCAGGAGAGACGAGATCCGTGTGGAGCCTGAGGATGGGAATGGCGAGCTCCGATCCTGCAAAGACTGCACCGATGATCACGAACCGCCAGTTGTTCATGAAATAACCCATGGCGGCCAGGGTGAGGAAAAGCATCCCTGCAATGATTGCAGGCATGACATAGGGGCGTACCGTATTCGGGATAGGGATCACGCCCATGGCTCCCAGGATGAAGATCATCAGGCCTGCGAGAACAGACGCGACGAGGATCAGTGTCATCTTTGCCTGGCGCATCTGCCGGTCCAGGCCAAACCTCACCCGGCCCAGGCGGGGCAGGGTGATGTATCGTTTTCCAAGAAGGACGATGAGCGGGCTCGCCAGGATGAAGAGATACCCGTAGTAATGGTTGAAGATCCCCGTATCATCGATGTAGGCGGTGATCCCGAGGATGATCAGGATGGCCCCGAACTGCAGCTCGAGAAACCCGTCGTCCTGCGTGGACTGGAACGCCCGGCGCTCGATGGCCTGGAGGTCGTTTTCTTCGTTCGTATCCATGCCACACCTGTACTCTTCCTGTAGCGCTTCCGGATAATTAAGCTTTGCAAAGCAAAGTGCTCTGCATTACTCGGAAGCTGGGTTTGACAGGAATCCCGTCGGGTTTCTCAGAGGGAAGGGAAGTGGATTTCCCCGGCATCAGTCCACCTGTGCTCACCTATATCTCCCCTCCTCCCTGACACTACCGGTGTGGTAGCACAGGATCGGTTCACCGGCTGCCTGATGGGGGCGGCCATCGGGGACGCGCTGGGGATGCCCAACGAGGGGAACCCGGTCAACCTGAAACGTTCGGCCTGCGAGTTTCGCAGGGCCTGGCGGGGCCACCCAAACGACGGGCTGTTTGCCGGCCAGTACACGGACGACACCCAGGTGATGCTCCTCGTTGCAGAGCTGGTAGCCGGCCGGCAGTTCACCACGGAGCGGTACGCCCGGGCCCTCCGGGACCTGTACCGTGACGAGCTCCTCCGGTTCCCGGACGGCGCCCTCCAGTCCGCCTGCCAGCACCTGCTGGCAGGGAAGGCGGAGCGATCGGGGGTCCTGTCCACCACGGCCGGGTGCGTCCCGGTGGCGGTCCCCTTCGCCCTCTCCTCTCCCGACCCGGTGGAGGTGACGGAGCGGATCGCCATCGCCTGCAGCGTGACCCACACCCACCCGGCCGCCATCGCCGCGGCCACCACCGTGGGGATGCTCCTCCACCATGCCCTGCACGGCTCTTCGAAGGCACCTGCCCTGGCAGCCGGGACGGCTGCCTGTGAAGACCGGGACCTTGGTGAGAAGATCCGGAACGCGCTGGCCCGGGAAGCGGAGGGAATGCCGCTGGAACGGGCCATCACCCTGACAGGGAACGACGTCTCGGTCTTCCAGACGCTGCCCCTCGCCTTCTTCCTCATGGCCCGGTACCGGGTTCCCGCCGATCTCCTGGCAGCGGCTGCATTCGTGGGCGGCAACTCCGACACCATTGCCTTCATCTGCGGGGCCTTTGCGGGGGCGAGAGACGGTCTCTCCGCGCTTCCCGCGAATCTGGTGGAAACAGTGGAGAACAGGCAGCGGATCGTGGTTCTGGGGCAGATGCTGCAGGAAATCCACGACAAGCCTTAACTTTTCTCGTTCCTATTGTATTCCATGCAAATTGCGATTATCGGGGCCTCCGGGTACACCGGCGGGGACCTGATCCGTCTGCTCCTCACCCACCCGAAGGCAGAGGTGACGGTCGCCACCTCGCGGAAGCTTGCCGGGAAACCCGTGGTCTCGGACCAGCCCCATCTGAAGGGCCTCACCGATCTCGCGTTCACGAACCCGGACGTGGACAGCCTGGACGCCGACCTCGCGTTCCTCGCCGTCCCCCACACGGCCGCCATGCAGTACGCGGGGAAGCTCCTCCAGCGGGGGATCCGGGTGGTGGACCTCTCTGCCGATTACCGGCTGCCGAAGGACGTGTACGAGAAGACCTACGGGGTCACCCACACGGACTATTTCCCCATGCCCTACGGCCTCTGCGAGCTGCACCGCAGCGAGGTACGGGGTGCAAAGGCAGTCTCCAACCCCGGCTGCTTCCCCACAGGGGCCACGCTCGCGGCAGCTCCCCTCGCAAAGCACGCGAAGGCGGTGGTCTACGACTCGAAGACCGGCGTCTCCGGCGCAGGGAACGCCCCCTCCGCCGCCACCCACTACCCGGCGGTCGCTGACAACGTGGGGGCCTACAAGTGGACGAACCACCGCCACCTGGCAGAGATGAAGCAGGAACTCTCCCAGCTGGGCTCCCCGGCGCCCTGCTACTTCACCCCCCACCTGGTGCCGGTGAACCGGGGGATCCTGACCACCGCCCACATCCTGCTGGACCAGTCCCTCGCGCAGGAGGAGGTGGAGCGGATGTACCGGAAGTTCTATGAGAAGGAGTTCTTTGTCCGGTACCAGGCCCCCACCCTGGCCGGGGTGCGGGGGTCCAACTTCTGTGATCTCGCGGTCGAGGTCCGGGAAGGCCGGGCCGTGGTGGTCTCTGCCATCGACAACCTGGTGAAGGGGGCCAGCGGGCAGGCGATCCAGAACATGAACCTGATGTGCGGCTTTGACGAAAAGGACGGCCTCAGGGGGGCCGGGCTGCTCCCGTGAAGAGGTGGATGTTGTGAAGGTCAGCGACGTGATGACAAAGGATCCGGTCACAGTCACTCCGGAGACCACGATCCGGGAGGCGGCGGCGCTCCTGCGGGAGCGGCACATCGGCGGTCTCCCCGTGGTGGAAGGCGGCCGGGTCGTGGGGATGATCACCGAGTCCGATATCATGAGCCTCCTGAAAACGAAGGGGCCCAGCGACGACCTCTGGCTCCCCGCGCCGCTGGAGGTGCTGGAGGTCCCCGTGCGGGAGTACATCAACTGGGCCCGGACAAAGGAGGCCCTCTCCGACATCGGGAACCGGTCCGTGCGGGAGGTGATGTCCTCCCCCGCCATCACGGTGGAGGAGGACGTGGAGATCGAGGATGCGGCGGCGCTGATGCTGGACGAGGGGATCGCCCGCCTCCCGGTGATCCGGGCCGGCACGCTGGTCGGCATCGTGGCCCGGGAGGATATCGTCCGGGGCGTGGCATCGGGTGCAGGGGACAGCGAATGAGATCCATCTGTGCCGTCCGGGGGGTGGAGGCGGCCGGGATCAAGGAGGGGCGGTATGGCCTTGCCCTTGTCCGGGCATCCGGCACTGCTGCCGCCGTCTTCACCTCCAACCGGGTGAAGGGGGCCCCCCTGATCCTGATGCAGGAACGGATCCGGAAGGGCCGCCTGGACGGGATTCTCGTCAATAGCGGGTGCTCCAATGCGTACACGGGCGCACGGGGTCTCGCCGACGCGGAGGCGATGTGCCGGATCGGGGCCGAGTGCCTGGGCACCGACCCGGGACGGGTGGGGGTCGCCTCCACCGGGGTTATCGGCCGGTACCTGGACCTGGACCTGATCAGGCGCCAGTGCGGCATGATCGCCCCCCGCCTTGCCCGGAGCGACGAGGGGGAAACCGCCGCCGCCCGGGCCATCATGACCACGGATCTCGCGGAGAAGCACGCGCTGGTCCGGAAACGGTCCTTCACGGTGGCAGGCATCTGCAAGGGGAGCGGGATGATCGCGCCCAACATGGGGACCCTGATCGCGCTCCTGTACACCGATGCCCGCGTCCCTGCAGGGCAGCTGCGCACCGCCCTCCGGTCCGCCGTCAGCCGGACCTTCAACCGGGTGGTGGTGGACGGGGACGAATCAACGAGTGATGTCGCCTTCTGCACGGCCACCGGCCTCCGGGGGAAACCCTCCCCTGACGAGTTCGCGTCGGCCCTTGAGGAGTGCTGCCGTTCCCTGGCCCGCCAGGTGGCCATCGACGGGGAGGGGGCCACCAAGCTGATCGAGGTCCGTGTTCGGGGCGCCCCGGACGAGCGCTCCGCCGCGAGGGTGGCGAGGACCGTGGCAGCCTCACCGCTCGTGAAGACCGCGGTCTACGGCGAGGATCCCAACTGGGGCCGGGTCATCGCCGCGGCGGGGAGGGCCGGCGTGGCCTTTGATCCCGACCGGGTCTCCTTCTGGGTGGGCACGGTGAGGACGCGGGCACCCATGGTGAGGGACGGGATCATCGTCGCAGACCTGACCCGTGCGAAGGCCGCGATGGGGGGGAAGCAGGTGGTGTTTGAGCTGGACCTGGCTGCAGGTGCGGGTGAGGCAACGGCCTGGGGGTGCGACCTCACCGAGAAGTACGTGGAGATCAACGGGAGGTACACGACATGAAGCGGGCACAGGTGCTGATGGAGGCACTGCCCTACATCCAGAAGTTCCATGGCAAGACCATTGTCATCAAGCTGGGGGGCCACGCCATGGTGGACCCCCACATCCTGGAGATGGCGATCCGTGACGCGGTGCTGCTCCACTACGTGGGCATGAAGGTGGTGCTGGTCCACGGCGGGGGGCCGGAGATCACGAACAAGATGAAGGCCCTGGGCAAGGAGCCAAAGTTCGTGGCCGGCCTCCGGATCACGGACCGGGAGACGCTGGAGATTGCCCAGATGGTGCTCGTGGGGAAGATCAACGACGGCATCGTTTCCCTGATCTCCCGGTGCGGGGCCCGGGGAGTGGGCCTCTCGGGGAACGACGGCAACCTGCTGATCGCCCGGAAGATGGATGTCCAGCAGGTGAAGAACGGGGAGGAGATGCAGGAGGTGGACCTGGGCTACGTGGGCGAGATCGAGCAGGTGGACCCGGCGGTCCTCCACTCGCTGCTCGAGAAGGACTACATCCCGGTGGTGGCCCCCATCGCCATCGACTGGGAGGGCAACTCCTTAAACATCAATGCCGATACGGCGGCCGGGGAGATCGCCATCGCCCTCTCGGCCTACAAGCTCGTGAACCTGACGGACGTGGACGGGGTCATGGACAGCGAGCGGAAGGAGGTCTTCCGGAGGCTCACCGCCACCGAGCTGGACCACCTGATCGATGACGGCACCGTCTCGGGCGGGATGATCCCCAAGATCTCGGCATGCCTGCGAGCCGTGAAGCACGGCGTGGCCTACGCCCATGTGGTGAACGGCAACCGGGAGCACAATCTGCTGCTCGAGCTCTTCACTGACGCCGGCGTGGGAACCATGATCTCGGCCTAGGAATCCCGATCCCTTCTTACCCGGCGGGGCTGCCTCCCCCTCCCAATTCCCGGCGATGGAGATATCTGCCGGAAGAAAGAGATCCTGACAATGCAGCTTGCGAGTTTCCTGTTCGTAGTTCTTCTTTGCGTGGTCGGCCTCTTCCTCCTGGGCAGGGGTTTTCTCACCATGGGAAGGGGGGTGCACGACTCCTTCCCCCTCTCCGGCAGATCCCTTGTCACCCTGGCGGTGGTCTTTGTCCTCCTCATCGTTTCGGTCGTGCTGATGATCTGGGGGCTGGCCTGAGCGGATCCCCACCTTCAAGACGTTTTCCATGGCGGCCGGAGGGAGGTATTTATCCGGAGAGGAAGAAGGTACTGCATGGCTGGGGTGAGCGGAGGTCGCCGTGGACCGGGGCAGGACCGGATCGGATCCGCGGCAGGGGAACGATGAACAGGAAGCCTCGGGACGCGGACAGCGGGGGAGACGGGGCGGTGGTCCGGCAGGGGGACCTGACCCTTATCCGGGATGACTTCCTCTCCACCACCGGGATTCCAGAACGGTCCGTGGACCTGATCGTCACCTCGCCCCCCTACAACGTCTCCATCGAGTACGGTGTCGTCAGGGATGATATCTCATACAGCGAGTACCTGGAGTTCACCCGCCGGTGGCTGGAAAGGGCACGGGCGTTCTCCCGGGATGACGGCCGCCTCTGCCTGAACATCCCCCTGGACAAGAACCTGGGCGGGCAGCAGCCGGTGTACGGGGATATCCTCCAGCTCGCCCGAAAGGCCGGCTGGCACTACCACAGCACCATCATCTGGAACGAGCAGAACATCTCCCGGAGGACCGCCTGGGGCTCCTGGCGGTCCGCCCGGGCCCCCTACGTGATCGCCCCCGTGGAGGTGATTCTCGTCATGTACAGGGACCAGTGGCGCAAGGCGCGGCCGGGAATGTCCGACATCTCCCGGGACGAGTTCATTGACTGGACGAACGGGGTATGGACCTTCGGCGGGGAGAAGCGGAAGAAGACCCGGCACCCGGCCCCCTTCCCGGTGGAACTCCCCCGGCGGTGCATCCGGCTCTTCAGCTACGTGGACGATACGGTGCTGGATCCCTTCCTGGGGAGCGGGACCACGCTCCTCGCCTGCGCGGAACTCGGCCGGAAGGGGATCGGCGTGGAGATCGATCCCGTGTACTGCGGGGTGGCGGAGGAGCGGATCCGGGAGGCGCTTGAGGAGCGGCCTCCTGTACCGGAACGTCGCGGCCGGAAGAAGGGATGAGACGGCGGAGCATCTTCTGCCGAGCGACGGTTTTTCGACTCAGAAGAATCCGGTTTCCTGTCGTATCTGCAGGAGGGGGAGACCCCCCTCCCGGCCCCTCCCCCCATGAGGATAGCCAGTCGGTCGGAATTCTGGCAGGCCGGATCCACGGATGCCTGGAAACTGACGGTGGGGACGCCCGCGCGGCGGGGGGCGGAGCCCCCCAGGAGCGTCTCACCAGTATCCCGGGTAGAAAGTCCACCGACCTGTTCCAGCCGGATATTCCCGCGGGATGGGTGGCGGGGGCGGAGCGTGAGCGGAGGCCCCAAGAGCGTCTCACCAGTACTTCTGCAGAGGGATTCCACCGACTTCCTTCGAACGAGAATACTACAAGGATGGCAGCGGGGGCGGGATGAAGATCCTCACGTCACGGCCATCGCTTGTATTAGGGATCCCGAGGGGGATCAAAAAAGAGGAGTATTTCAGCTGATCTCCACGTACTTCTTCTTGAAGGCCTTGCAGATGGGGCACTGGGGGGGCGCCTCGCCCAGGAAGATGTTCCCGCAGATGGTGCAGACCGAGACCTTCTCTCCCGCGAGATCCCGCTTCGTGTTCACGGCATCCAGCGCCTTCTTGTAGAGCCCGGCATGAACCTCCTCGGCCATCTTCGCGTAGTTGAACGCGACCTCGGCCTCGCTCTGGCCGCCCTCGCTCTTTGCCGTGGCAATGAACCCGGGGTACATCTCGGTGTACTCGTGGGT
>Ga0316622_100002233_pt1 | contig 13285 bp, 8 predicted proteins | sample OWC_Aug_OW2_C1_D_FD_207646 | JGI IMG/M metagenome (GOLD analysis project Ga0316622, IMG submission 207646) | Wetland soil microbial communities from Old Woman Creek delta, Ohio, United States - OWC_Aug_OW2_C1_D5_C | ecosystem: Environmental > Terrestrial > Soil > Wetlands | place: USA: Ohio... | reverse complement strand
GCGATCTCCCCGTCCGGGTGGCTCATGACCGCCAGCCATTCGAGCATTCGGACGGCAGTATTCCGCCAGTGCTCGCAGGTGGCCACCGGAATGGCTCCCACCCAGTGACCCGCAGCATTCAGAAGGTCGAGGACGTCCTCGAGCACGAGCGCGTGGTACATCGGACTCAGCTCGAAGTGGCCGCCATCCGGGAGTACCTGCTCCTCGAGCTGCGACGCGATCACGCGCAGGCCCTCGGCCAGCCACTCATCAGCCTCGGGCCCCTCGAAGAAGAGCCCTGCGTACACGAGCGCCTTGGCGTTGACCAGCAGGTGATTGCCGAGCAGATGCCACTCGAGCCTCCGTCGCAGCCAGCGCGCCTGGACGGCCAGGCTGAGTTCGCAATCACCCGGCAGGGTGTTGCCAGCCAGCGTCCACTTGATCCAGTTGACGATGCGCAGCGAGACTGGATAGGGCTCCCAACCCACGCCCTGACGTGGCGGGTTCTCTGCAACCCAGCGCAGCATCAGAGCCGCCTGTTTCTCGACATGACCCGGTCCGCACGACGCCGACAGGTCGTCGAAGTAGTGCAAGTTGTATACCCAGAGCTTGTCGGGCGATGCGTTTGACCAGCCACCCTGGTCGGGAATCGTTTCCCGTGCGTTCAGGAAGCGGAAGTCCGCTGGCGGAAAGAAGCTCTGCGGACGCTCAAGGGGTGGCCTCCACCCCCCCCCGACCGGCCGTCGCGGAACCGCTTCCGCCTCGTTGATCGCCGGGAATGAAAGCCGGTAACGGATTCGCGCGGCTACCTGGATCGCACGAAGGTGCCGCAACGTACTCCAATACAGACTCAAATCACTGGGTCGCACTGCAACTCCCCGAAACGCCGCATGCCCCCCCCCTCTTTCGATGAGCGCGCGGAGCCCGCCAACTTCCAGTGCACTCTTTCGCACAGCAATCGTCAGATACCAATTCGTCGCTTCAAGTAACTGGGAAGTGAGCACAAGACCCCGAACTACCTAGGGCAGGCTGTTGAAAGTCGCACCGTGCGGGCAACATTCTGCCGTCGCAGTTGTCTGATGCGAATTCGACAGGCTGGGGGCGTTGTTCGGTAGTTTGCACCAAACATTTGGCTGTCGTGGACGGTCCAATTCGGGCGAAACACCCGATGCGCTGTGCTGGTACTTCTCGATCAGGCGCTGCCGTCGACGAGCCGCCCCGTTATCCGTGACGTCGACGGATGAAGCCGATTTTGGAAACGGGCCCGCGATGCAGACGTCCCGAAGCCGTCAAGATAACGGTCCAAGTACTGACTCCGCAGCCTCCAGCGTTGTGCGGCTGACCTCCATGAGCTCCTCGAACCCGATAGGTGACGGGCCTCCGTTACGAATCGCTGTGACAAATGCGTCAACACACGCGTCCTGGCCCTTGTCTTGACGCCAACGGCGCAGGCCTCTGAAGCCCCGCCAGCCCCATCCTCGCAAGCGCCGGAAATTGTCTATCTGCAGAATACGTCCCGCGCAGAAGATCTCGATCCGCTCCTTAGGAAACGAACTGTGACCGTTCGCCAAGTAGTGAACCGTTGCAACAGAACCGTCGTCGAACTTGATGACGATGGTCGCCCGGTCGTCCGCAAGAACACCCCGTGACTTGCACCCAAGCGCAACCGACAAGACCCCTGCTACCGGCGCCCCCACGAGATGCCTCGCCAGGTCGACGAAGTGACATGCCTCTCCCAGAAGCCGTCCTCCACCTACGGCCCGGTCCTGCGTCCAGTGACTGAGCGGAATTGCTCCGGCATTTACCGTTGCGATGACGGATATGGGTTCGCTTACAGCGCGACGCAGGCGAAGCGCCTCGACGGTGAACGGGGAAAACCGTCGATTGAATCCGACCATCAGTATCGGCGGCCTGCCACGCGCGCGCGCGGAGTCGTATGCGACGGCGATTTCGTCCAATTCGTGCCGAGTGAGCGCGAGCGGCTTCTCGACGAAAACGTGCTTGCCTGCATCGAGAGCACGCACTGTAAGGGACCCGTGGCTGTCGTGCCGCGTCGCGATCACTACGGCGTCGATCTCCGGATCGGTCAGTATGGTCTCAAGGTCCGTCGTAGCAAGCTCAATCCCATTCTGCCGGGCCGCATGCACGCCTGATACGCCTCCGGCCGACGCCACCGCCTTCAGTCGCGCCCCGGTACGCGCAAGGGCCGGAATCAACACTCCGCCGGAGTAGTTACCCGCCCCTATCAGCCCGATGGCTGGCACGGTGCCCGAACCCAGGGGAGTTCGCGTGGGGGGCGCATTGACCTTGATCGTTCGAGACCGGACGACTGCTCCATCGTCATCAGCGAATCCAAGCACAATCCCGAGCGACGGCACCGCCCCAACGACCAGTTCGTAGGCTTGCTGCGCGTCTGCAACCGCGAATCGATGTGAAATCAACTTCGCGACATCGATGCGTTGCTCGGCAAGCATGTCGAGCACCGCCTCGAAATTGCGCTGTGCCGTCCACCGCACGAAGCCGATGGGGTAGTCATGTCCCTTGTCTTCGTATTCCGGGTCGTACCGACCGGGCCCATAGGAACACGACACCTGAAATGACAACTCCTTCTCGTAAAAATCGGCCCGGGACAACTCAAGGCCAGCCACTCCCACGAGCACGACCCTGCCGCGCTTGCGGCACATCGCTGCCGCCTGATGAACCGGCTCACTACTCTGTGTCGACGCCGTTATGATGACTGCATCGGCGCCGCGACCGCCCGTCATTGCCGTTACAGCTCCGACGGGATCCGTGTCAGATGTCAGGTCAACCGTCGACGCTCCGAAGCCGTTTGCCAGGCTCAGGCGGGTTCTATCGAAATCCAGACCGACGACCTTGCACCCATGGGCACGCAGTAACTGCACCGTCAGCAGGCCTATGAGGCCAAGGCCTGTCACTACGACCGTCTCACCCAACGTCGGTCGAACCAGTCGAACACCCTGAAGAGCGATCGCGCCGAGCACTGCGAACGCCGCTTGCTCGTCAGGTACGCTGTCAGGAATACGTGCACACAGATTCTGCGGCACCGAGACCATTTCCGCGTGGTTGCCGTTCGACACCACCCGGTCCCCGACAGCGAGCCCATGTACGCCAGCGCCGACCTCTACCACCACCCCAGCATTGCAGTAGCCCAAAGCAACCGGCTGATAGAGCTTGCGTCGAACGGCCTCCGCTGTCGCCAACAATCCATCAGTTGAAACCTTGTCCAACACTTGTCGCACTTTGTCCGGCTGCTGGCGCGCCTTCTCGATCCAGCCCGCGCGTCCGAAATCGACTAACATGCGCTCGGTTCCGCTCGAAAGAAGCGTAGCGCGCGTACGGACCAGCAGTCGGCCACGGGCTACGGCCGGGCATGGCACATCAGCCAGTTCCGTTACGCCCGTCTTGAGACTTTGTAGGACCTGCTTCATGGCGATCACACACCCGCGGCGTCGGTCGATGCCGCTCCACATTGTATCTCACGCGTCGCGCGGCTCAGCCAACCGTTCGGCGGCGACCGGCCAATCTTCAAGTGGGAATCAACTCGCAACCGAACGATTCGCCACTTCTAGGCACAGCTCATCGCGATCACTGCGTCGCGGATAATTGATGAGGACCGCTCGCAGCGAACCCTTGAAGACGAATAGGCTACCGGCGGCCGCGCCGACGACGCCGACGGCGCTGAAGAGCTCGCGGATGTGGGTCAGGGAGCCGGCACCACCCAGGAACGTCACCGGCAGGCTCGTGGCGATGCCCACCTCGCGTGCCAAGTCGAGATCGTAGCCCGTCATGCTTCCGTCAAGATCGATGTTGTTGACCACTACCTCGCCGGCACCCAACTCGGTCGCTCGCCGGACGAGATCAGTTACGGTAAGGCCGGTCGGTACCGTGCCATTACGGACCCAACCCAGGCGCCGGCCAGTCTGCGCATCGCGACGCGCGTCGATGATGACGACGACGCTCTGGCTTCCAACGCAACGTGCGGCGGCACCTACAAGATTGGGATTCTCTACAATCGCAGCCCCGACCGACACTTTCTCCACACCGAGGCTGACGATTCGCTCGAACTGATCGACCCGGGATACGCCGCCACCGTAACACAGCGGCATCCTGCACTCGGCCGCGAGGTTGCGAATCAGGGTGTAGTCGGGCTCGCGTCCCTCCGCGGTCGCGTCGATGTCCAGCACGACAAGTTCGTCGACCTCCTTCTCGTTGAAGATGCGCACGGCGTTGATCGGATCGCCGACGTACTTGGGCCGGCCGAACCCGACGGTCTTGACCAGCCCGGCCCCCTTTACCAGCAGGCATGGAATAATGCGCGGCCTGAGCATGGTCAGCCCCTCGCGAAGTTAAGCAACAGCCGGACCCCCCATTGGTGGCTTTTCTCCGGGTGGAATTGCACCCCCAGCACATTGCCTCGACCTACGCTGGACGCGAATCGACCGCCGTAGTCAGTCCAGGCCAGTACGGTGTCATGCTCCACAGGCTCGAAGTAGTACGAATGCAGAAAATAGAACCGCGCATCCGATTCGAGCCCTGCAAACAGCGGATGACTGCGGCCCGTAGCTATGTCGTTCCAGCCCATGTGGGGCATACGGACACCCTCTCCAGCCGCGCCGGGCTCGAAGTGCCGCACCGTCCCTGAGATCCACCCAAGACCGGGTAGCACGCCCTCCTCGCTGGAGTCAGCGAGCATCTGCATGCCCACGCAGATACCCAAGACGGGCACGCCCTTGGTCAACACTAGGTCCTGCAGGGCCGGCCTCATCCCGGACTCCTCGAGCCTGTGCATAGCCCAGTCGAAGGCCCCCACGCCCGGCAGAATCAGTCTTTCGGCGCCGACCATGTCCTCCGGCTTTTCGGCGAGGGTCACGGGGATGCCCGCCTTCCGGTAGATGTTGCCGATTGCCTGGACGTTGCCCAAGCCGTAGTTGACGATTGTGATCATCGCTTGCCGCCGATCTCGAGCCCCAGCATTTTCATGATGCGCGCACCGACTGCGTAGATCGACTGCTGCGACCGATAATCGCGATACGTGTGGTTTGGTCCCTCGAAATAGCCTCGCAGCTCTGCCACGGTGATGCCGAGCTTGGTGGCCACGTACTCAAACTCGTGGGCCGCTGTTTCATCATCGAGTGCCGGGCGCGAAAGCTGCGCAAGGGCTTCCTCGCGGCTCATCTGTCCCGTGAGAATCAGACTTGAGAACTGCACGCGTCGCGTGTCGTAACCGAACTTGCGCGGCAGCCAGAAGCCCTCGTAAAAACGCGTGAACCGCGATTCAAAATGCTTCTGGGGATAAGGCTGCCAGCCGAATTTGCTTACCAGCAGGTCAATAGCATCCGCCTTCGTGTATGGCAAGAAATTCAGCGGCCGCAGGACACGGATGCCTTTCAAGTACGGCAGTATCACCTTGTGCCGCAGGATCGAGGTAACCGGAAATTTCTCGAGCGGACGTGTCCCAAACCTGCGATGAATGTCCCGGAGCTGAATGGCATCGGACTGGTAGTACATCCACTCGATCGGATTACGGATGCACTCCGTGGACAGGTTGGCGCCCGTCAGGATGTAGCGCACGCTGTTCTCCTCCGCGAACTTGTACATCGTGGCGAAGAACGCGTGGTCCTGCGGGGTATCGATGTGCGGCACACCGGCCTTTATGAAGGCCAGCTGGAGGTCCTTCATCTCCTCCCAGTCGATGACCTCGGTGAACAGATCGAGCCCGAGCCCATCGACCATGCGCTCGATGTTGTTCACCGCCTCCTGTGAGTTCCATCCGGCATCCACGTGAAAGACGAGCGGCCGGAGACCGAGCTCCTCCTTCGCGAGATAGGTCAGATAGGAGCTGTCGATGCCGCCGCTCATCCCGATGATGCAGTCGAAGTCGCGTCCCGCACCGGCTGTCTTGATCTGCGCGACCTGTCTGTCCAGCTCTGCGCGACCGGACGCGTCGGTCCGCCAGTTCGGAAGGATCCGGGTGCGAAACGTCCTGCAGTGGTCGCAGACCCCCGCAGCGTCGAACACGATTTTCTCGTCGGTCGTGTCCATGACGCAGCCGACACAGATCTGGTACGGTCTGCTCGACGGTTGCGTTGACTGCGGTAGGCTCATGGAATTGCTCGTCATCGGCTGACGTTCCCTGAAATTGGGGCGGTGGTCGGCACGCGAACTACCTGCATGCGTCTCATGGCCTGCAATTCCGCGACGATCCACGGCATGACCAGCCAGACGAACTTGTCATAGTACGACACTGTCGCGACGTCCATGACCATGTACGTCAGGACGAGCGCCGTCACCCGAAGGTACGACCCGAACTCGTCGTTTCCGAACGCCAGGTGCCTGGCACGCCAAAGCTCCCTGAGCATGTAGATACCCACTGAAAAATACAGCAGGAAGCCGGGAAGGCCGGTGCTGACCAGAACCTCCATGTAATTGGAATGCGTATAGGTTCCCACGGGACCGGCGCCAATATGTCGCGACTGTACGCGGAAGTTGTCCAGACCGACCCCGGCTACCGGCTGCTCCAGTGCAAGCTCGGCTGCGCGCTGATACAACCAGATCCTCTCAAGCAGGCTGCTGTCGGCATCGCCCGTGTCGCCCCTCGAAACCGCGATCGCCGCTTCCACGCGAAACCAGTACTCGCTCGTCTTGGCCACGAGCACCCCGACTGAGATCAGCGTGGCCACGATGCCGAGCGCCAGAAGGTTGCGGAGCAGCCCCTGGCGTGCTCGGTACGCCAGCGCGGAACCGAAGACCAGCAGCGCGACGAACATACCTAGCAGACCCTGCCTCGAGCCCGTCTGCAGTACCATAGCGAAGAAGACAGTGGCAGCAGCGACACTAAGCAGCTTGGCGGCGCGGGACACCGGCTCGAACGCGGCAGCCAGCACCATGATGAAACCGGCGACCAGCATCGCACCGAACGCATTGGCATTGCCGAGAGGACCGAAGACACGCCCGTCTTCGTCGGAGAACGCTGCCGGGTCGGTCCAGACGATGACACAGGACAGGAGTCCCAACGCAACGAGTACCAACCAATAGAACCGTAAGGCGCCGTGCCAGACGAGGCAGTGGAAGATGACGAGCGCGACGAACAAGACCTGGACGACCGTGAGCGCCTTCTGGATGGCAAGTTCGGGACGTGTCGCCTGCCACAGCGTGAGCAGCGCGAACACGAACCATGCCCCCCAGAGCCTGAACGGCACCGGGAACTGCAGCGGACGGTTGTCCAGCACGGCATGCAGCGCCGCGCCGCCCACGAGGGCGAGGCCCGTCACCTTTGCGATCATGGTGAGCCCCTCTCGGTAGGATAGAAGGACCACCGACCCGAGATACGTTACAAGCAATGCGATCAGCAGCCAAGGCAGCGGTCTGCGCGGTGAATCGGCCGGTGCGGACCCGTGCCTCATCGGGGACCTCTTCCCACCGCACGCCGCGCAGCACGCCGGGCGAATCGCAGTAGCGCAGGCTCCGCCGGCAACTCGTGCCGGACCCTGCGCAGCCGCACCCGCAACCGTGGGCGGTCGCGGGTCATCTTTTCGGCGAACAACTCGAGGTACCCCCATACCGCAGAGGGATCCAGCAAGCGCCGGCGACAGTACTCATCAACGAACTCGTCGGCCAATTCCGCCCTGCCCGGAATCCTGCGAAGTCCGACGTGCGACTGGACGAACAGCGATAAGACGAACCAAGACACTTCCAGTTCGGCCGGTCCGATCGTGGCCCTGCCCCCCAGGACGTCAGACGTCGCCCAGTCCGTGACCCATAGCGCCTCGCCCCCATCGGTCAGCAGTAGGTTGAAGGCCGTGTAGTCGCCGTGCAAAGCAACCGGTCGCTCCCGCCGACCGAGCCACCACTCCTCGCCAATCTCCACACGTTCCGCATCCGGCAGCCTCAGTTGAGCGTGTACGTCCGCAAGGGCGGCGGCGGCCTTGCGCATGATGTCATGCCTTCTTGAGAGCGAATCCGATCCGCGCAGGAAATGCCAGAGGGGCGTCGCATCTCTTAAACGTCGGAATGCGATCGACGTCGCCGTAGTGCTATCGAATAACAGTTCGGGGACACGATAGCTACCGCGCTCTGCGCCGATCTCCGTTCCGAGACGTGTCCTCAACAGCTCCTGCGCCACCCTGTCAGGCGACTGTTCCTTGACGACGCGATCTACAAGCACTCGGGTTATCCGTTCTACGCCGTGCCGGTTGCCGCCTTCACCTCGCCCGTCGTCCAAACCGCGCGTCGAACGCGGAATGCCGAGAACGCGATCAACTGCGTCGAGCAGGTACCGCCAGTCCTCGCGCCTGGCGAACCAGATCGCCGGTGCTGCCCCGGCCGACAGCCGCCTGAACCAGAACACGCGGGCCGCCGACACGGCGAGGCACGCGGCGCTCCCGCCGAGCGCGGCGCCCGTAATGCCGTACCAGCCATACGCTGGCACCATTAGAAGTATGCCGAGTATCAGCTCGAGCATCGTCAGAGTGGAGACCAGACCCGGCCTGTCGAATCCGACGAAATAAGAGGTTATCGGCATGGTAAGGCCCCGTGCCCAGACACCCGGCGCCAGCATCCAGACGATCGGCACCGCCTGCGCGAACGATGGCGAAAGTGCCAGCGGCACGATCACCGGCGCCAACAATGCGAGTGCAGCAAGCCCGACGGCCAGGAACGTGCTGCTGATGCGGCAGGCGCGCGCGACCAGTTGTGGCTGCCCGTCCGGCGAGCCACCGACCCGCGGGAGGACGACGGTCGCCAACGCCTGTGGGCCGATCATGAGCTTGCCGATCAAGACGCTAGCCGCCGAAAACAGTCCGATCTCGGCGGTTGTCGCGATCATGGCAAGTACGATGAGCCCGATCTCGACGTTCACGACGTTGCCCAGTCGGGCAAGGTAATAGCGCGATGCGTACGACGCAACGTTGCGGCCGATGGCCGTGCCGGGCAAGGAGGGGCGCACGCCGATAAAGCGCAGCTGCAGCACACATCCCGCCGCTGATGACAGGACCCAGCTCAAGACGGCGCCTCCCACGCCAAGCCCGGCAATGTCGACCAGGAGCAGGATCAGCAGCAAATTGGCGGCTGCAATCACTGCAGCTACGACGGCTCCCGCTCGATAGAGCCGCGCACCGTCCAGCAGAAGAGCAAGTGCCGTGGACAATGCCACCGGCGGCACGAGAAGCAACGCCAGCCGGAAGTCGGCGACCGTGGCTTTGTCGAAGAAGCTGATGGGAAGGTCGACGACGAACCAGCCGATCACGAGCGCCAGTAAGCTGTTGAGTGCGACCGTAGTCAGCGCCAGGCCAACGGCTTGCGATCTCGAGATGCTGCCGGACAGCATGTAGTACTGGACAGCTCGGTCGAACCCGAGCCCCGCCAACGCTCCCAGTAGAACCGCGAAAGTGGTGCATACCGCGAATTCGCCGCGGCCCGTCGGTGCGAGGAACCACGCCAGGCAGATCTGCGTGCCGATTCCCGCAATTACGCCCAGCATCCGCGTGGCGAGCACCACCCCGGTCTCATGCAGGCCGGAACGTTCCTTTGGCGAATCCATGAAACCGCGTGGCGTGCGCCGTCCCGCTTCGCTCAACAGCCCTGCTGTGCGCGGCGGCAGACGAATATCAGGTTCTCCGCTATCGACGCCAATGGCAGGTGGCGGCCGGCCCTTTCGATGACACGAACGAGCACGCGGGGCCGCAGCAAGCGGCTCTCATAGTCCGGCAGGACCCCCATGTGGTGCACCTTCTGAATCATCAGCCCGTGCCGGGCAATCAAGTCCTCGCATTCGGCGCGCGACATGTCGTTCAGCCGCAATCCAGGTCCTTTCACCAGTCGCACCACGCGACGGTTGAGCCCGCCCGTGTGGCAGTGGTTGTTGAAGACCACGAGCCCGTCCGGCGCCACGTGCCGTGCCAAGACGCTCATGGCTGCGTCACGCAGCGCCGGCTCGGCATTCGGAAAGAACCGGAATGCAGTGACCAGGTCGAACTTCTCGTCGCCCAGCACGTCGTTGGACGTTATGTCGACCTCCAGAAAGCGAGCGCCCGCCACTTGGTTCCGCGCAACCTCCAGCATCGTAGGGGAGAGGTCCACCCCGACCGACTGCGCCGCCATCGGCTTCAGCAGGCCGATGATCCGGCCGGTGCCGCACGCGAAGTCGAGGTGACGGAACCTGCCCGGGCGCAGGTCCCGCTCTACGATCTCCCGGAGCACCCGTCGCTCCATTTCCCACATGAGCGCGCGGCGAGGGTTGGTCGAGAACTCGGCGTGATAGTCGCCACCCCGGTTGAGGTGGGACGACCTGTAGCTTTCGGGATCGCTCATACTTCTGTCACCAACCGCATGTCAACTGGACGAGCAAGCCGCGATGCGGTCCGATTCGCGCTCGGTTCCGGATCTCGCGTTCGCACAGATCGCCTGGTCGATGGTGTCGACGTCCCCGTCGCCGTCAGCATCGCCAACTGGGCGCACGGAAAAGGCTTGTGTGAAGATCACGACCGACCCGTCGGAACTCTGCACCTCGGCGCGCAGGTATGTCGCGCCGGGTGGCAGCGAGGAGTACTGAATCGTGCTCGCATTACCGACGGTGGTCCCTCGAGCGATCCACCGGACAGTCCCCTCGGTATCGATCGAAACCGAACTCGCGCCGACGTCTATCGAGCGGATCGCCGGCAGGCGATCCTTCTGGACGCCCTTGTCCTTGACGGCAAGAATCGCTCGCCGTTCGAAAGCGTCCCGGTACGCGGGGAGCGTTGCTGCTTTCGCGAGCACAATGATCTTCCCGCTGTCCTTGACATCCGGATCGGTCGGCAGGTCCGGCAACGGGCCGAAATGGTCGTTGACCGCTATTCCGATCAGGGCTTGATTCTGGACCAGCGCTCTGTCCCAGCTCTCGAGCAGCAACGCGTTACGGTCCACGCTGACGAAATCTTGAACCCCCGCCCTGCGGCGCGCCTCAGCAAATGCCGAGTAGATTTCCGTACCAACCACGCCTTCGTACTGATTGATGTCGATGCCGCTGTTCCACGGATGCGCGAGCAGCAGGAGCCCGCCGGCAGCACGGACGAGTTGGGCGAACTCAGCTGCGGAATCATACTGCGACGCCTGCTTCTGTGCCGAATACTGCGGCAGCCAGCGCTCGACATACTGCGTCAGGAACGGCGACGTGTAATGGTCGGTCAACCCGACTTCCTCGGCGCCCGGAATGAAGAACTTGATGCTTCTTAGCGATGCCAGAAACGTCGGCGACAGTACTGCTTCCGGCGGCCAAAGCCTGGCTTTCAAGGCGTAGTCGCGATTCGGCGCGCCGCTGTAGTCTGCCAGGATGATAGCGTCGTACCCGGCTTCGTCGTACGCACGGATGCGCGACTCCATCACGCCGGGGTGATCGTGATGCTGGGTCTTCAGGCGAAGGTCCGATGCCCAGTCCACCGTTCCGTACGGGTTGTGGTAGATCCGGAGTGCCACGGGCGCGGGCACAGGCGTGGGCGCCGGCGCGGGCACAGGCGCGGGCGCCGACTCCGGCGTGGACACCGGCTTCGATGCGGGCTCGCCGTTACCTCCTCCTCCCCCGCCGCATGCAGACACGGCGAGCAGAGGGAGAAGACACGCCAGCCAGCACCCCGTACGTGTGATGGTCGAATGCAAGATTGCCAACCTCTGGACCGCGACGAATCCGTCGTCGCACATAGAATGCAATCACCCCGCCGGGATGCCGCGCGTACGCCTGGCCCCCGCAGACCGCCGGGGATACTATCTCAAGGAAGGTGCAGGCGCACCCATGCCTGCAGTTGCAGAAGTATCCACAGTGGATCACGCCAGTTGCGCGTGCCCGCCACGTGCTGGCCCCACCGGCGGCGGACGACTGCCACGTCGAAAAGGTCGTGACGCCGCAGGCTGGATTCCGAAAGAAGGTCCTCAGCCCAGTCTCGCAGCCGGCCTCTGATCCAGACGTCTACTGGCACCGCGAAGCCCATCTTGGGCCGCTCCGTCAGTTCAGGCGGGACGTAGCGAGCAAGCAGGTGCCGCAGCAGCCACTTGCCCCGATCACCCCTGACCTTGAACGAAAGCGGCAGAGACCATGCGTACTCGACGACGCCGTGATCGAGCATTGGAACCCTTGTCTCGAGGCTGACCGCCATTGCTGCCCGGTCGACCTTGCAGAGGACGTCGTCTGGCAGGTATGTGACAGAATCTTCGAGCATCATCTGCTCGATCCCGCTAGGCGCCACCGGCCGCCAGCCGGAAGGCTCAGCCTCGCCCCCGGCGGATGACCAGTCCCCGATTGTGGGCCACTGCTGGAGCAGGCCGCGGTACAGGTCGACCACGTCCCGGGATGCCAGCGCAGACGGCAGGGACGGGTACCGATCGGCGACCGCGGGAGTGACGGCGGCCACGCGCGCGAGGCAACGACGGGCACCCAGCGGCATACTGCGCAGGACGGACCAGTGCCTGGCTGTACGCACGTATCGCGTGTAGCCTCCAAACAGCTCGTCGCCGCCGTCGCCCGATAGCGACACGACGACGTGTCTTCGGGCGAGTTGCGCCACCAGATGGGTCGGGATGGCGGACGCATCGCCGAAAGGCTCGTCGTACATTGCCTGGAGGGCAGGCACGACCGCAGCGGCATCCGCGTCGGTTACGTAGAACTCGGTGTGGTTGGTGCCGATATATTGGGCGACACGCGCCGCGTGCTGCGCCTCGTCGTACCCCTGCTCCCGGTACCCGATAGTGAAGGTCCTCACGGGCCGGGTCGACTGCGCCTGCATCATGGCAACGACCAGCGAGGAGTCGATGCCCCCCGACAGGAATGCGCCGATTTCGACGTCGGCGACCATCTGACGGCTGATGGCGGCGCGAAGGCGCTCATCCAGCTCGTCGGCGGCCTGCCCGTCCGTGATCTCGGCGGCCCGCAGACCGCCCGCCGCCACGTCCCGCAGACTCCAGTAGCTCTCTACAGCCCGCGCGAAAGCTCCCGGCCTCGCCGGATCCACCCAGACGATACTGCCCGGCATCACTTTCTCGATGCCAGCGTAGATGGTCCGCGGCGCCGGAACGTAGCCGTTTGCGAGGTATCTCCTCACCGCTGCCCGGTCGAGGTTGCCGTGGAACTCAGGGTGACGCTCGATCGCCTTCAGCTCCGAGGCAAACAAGAACGTGGCACCCTGCCAGCCGAAATAGAGCGGCTTCTCGCCCATGCGGTCGCGGGCGAGCGCAAGCAGCCGCTGCTCACGGTCCCAGAGCGCAAAGGCGAACATGCCGGCGGACCGGCGCAATGTCTCCCGCAAGCCCCAGGCATCGA
>Ga0316622_100002232_pt1 | contig 13286 bp, 12 predicted proteins | sample OWC_Aug_OW2_C1_D_FD_207646 | JGI IMG/M metagenome (GOLD analysis project Ga0316622, IMG submission 207646) | Wetland soil microbial communities from Old Woman Creek delta, Ohio, United States - OWC_Aug_OW2_C1_D5_C | ecosystem: Environmental > Terrestrial > Soil > Wetlands | place: USA: Ohio... | reverse complement strand
CGATTCCGTGCGCGCGCCCGGCGCTGACTACGGTTCCCTTGTAAGCCATGTTGCGACGATCGCCCAGGACGAGATCCGCCGCCTCCAGCGCACCCGCCTGCTTGTCCACCGGCAGCGATTCGCCAGTCAGGGCGGCCTCTTCGACGCGCAGCTGCGCGACCTCCGCGAGCCGCACGTCCGCCGGCACCGCCGCACCCGCATCCAGCAGCACCACGTCACCGGGCACCAGGTCCGCTGCAGCGACTTGGCGCGCCGTCCCGTCGCGTAGCACGCGTGCGTGCAGTGCGGCTAGTGCGCGCAGTGCCGCAATCGCGCGCTCGGCGCGGTAGGTCTGGACAAAGCCGATCAGCGCATTGAGCACGACGATGACCAGAATGACGATCGTGTCGGCAAGATCGCCGATCACGCCCGACACCACTGCGGCAACGAGCAGGATCACGATCATGAGGTCGCGGAACTGGTCGAGCAGCAGGCGCCAGGGCCTGGTCGTTGCGCCGACGGCTATTTCATTGGCGCCGTGCTGCGCCAGCCGCTGCGCGGCCTCGTGAGTGCCGAGCCCCTTGCGCGGATCGGTGCGCCAATGCGCGGCCACCTGCTCAACGCTCGCCTGGTGCCATGGCATCTCGGGCGCGCCGGTGGCGCCGGGGGTGTCTTGGTCCGCGACAGCGCCCTCGCTCATGCTTCCCGGCGGCCGCTCCATATCTCGCACTGCGCGCGCACGACGTCGCCGAGAGAGTTCGTGCGCTTGTACTCCTCACGCAGGCACAGGCTGCCGTTGCGCAGAGCTTGCACATCCTGCTGCAGCAGGCGCATCGCATCCGCGCCCGACAGATCGGAGGCATGGCGCAGCGCGAGGTCCAGGGTGCGCAGGAGGTCCTCGCGCACCGAAATCTTCTCGCGCAGCTTGACGTCGATGAACTCGGCTTCGATGCCGAAGCGGCAGGCAAGGGATCGGCGGCGCAGCAGGTCGGGCGCGCTGCTCGACAGGTCGAAATCGCGCCGGTTGAGGATCTGCAGTTCCAGTTCGACGCCCAGCGTGAACGGCTCCGAGTGCTTGAACTCCAGCGTACTCATGTCGGCCGCTCCGCGCGCGCTTCGCCGCCGAATGTCAGCGCGAGCACGCGGCGGAACAGCTCGCCGCACGCGAGGCCAACGAGCAGGATGGCGCCGGCCCAGGTGAGGTCTCCCAGGGCAAGCGGGAATGTTGGCAGGAAATCCAGTGCTTGCAAGCTCGATGGACTCCGTTGCGTTCGAAGAATGTCGGCACCGCACTGGGGCGCTGGCCGAGGGCGCGGAATTGTAGTACTTGCAGCCCCGGGAATGGGACCGCGCTTGGACGCACGGCGGGGCGGTTGCCCGAACGCGTCAGCTCAAGCAGTCAGAGAGGCCGAACAGCCTTGCGATGATGGACGGCGCCGGCGAAAACGACAACTGTCTTTTCGTCCAGCCGCGCAGGTCAGCCGTGAACGAGCACGACGTGCACGCGGGTGGGTCCGTGAATGCCGAGCACGAGCGTCAATTCGATGTCGGCGGTGCGGGAGGGTCCGGAGACGAAGGCCACCTGGCGCGGCAGTTCTCCCTTCTCCTTGCGCAGTAGATCCCAGCCGTCCTCCATGCTGCGCACGATGCGCGACACCGGCACGATGGCCACGTGCGTCTCGGGCAGCAGGCTGGTGGCAGGATGCGTCTGCGCACCGGAGAGCAACATCAGCGTGCCGGTTTCGGCCACCGCGCAGAAAGTGCCCGTCACGCCCAGCTTGTCCTCGCCCATGGCGGGCCGCGCCTCGATGCTCAATCCCGCGCCTTGCCAGGGCAGCGACGCGAATTCCGGCCAGCACACGCCAGCGGTCGGCAGCTCTCGCTCGGCTAGATAGCGCGCGAGCGCCCCCGGCACCTCGGTGCTGCCCTGCACCTCGTCCACCGTGGTGGAGAGCACTTTGCAGCGCTCCTTGAACCGCTCCAGCAGATCCCAGTTCATGGACGGCAGCGGCCCGCGCGGGTGCGTGCGCAGCTTGGTGCGTATGTCCACCGTCTGGCGCTCGTTCAGGGCGTCCTTGCGGCCGAGGGCCGTGCGGATGCGGCCCAGGATGTTGTCGCGTGCGCTCATGGCGTGCCCTCCGGACTTCAGGTGACGAGGTTGCGCGGCTGCCCCGCCGCGAACGATTCGATGTTGCCGATCAGTTGTTCGGCGAAAGCCTGCAGCGCGTCGCTGCCGGCCCATGCCACGTGCGGGGTGACGATCAGGTTGGGCAGGCGCAGATCGAGCAGCGGGTTACCCGCGCGTGGCGGCTCCGATACGAGCACATCCACGCCAGCGCCCGCGATCCAGCCTTCCTGCAGCGCGCGCACGAGCGCGGCCTCGTCCACCAGCCCACCGCGGGCGGTGTTGATGAGCAGCGCGCTTCTCTTCATCTGCCGCAACTGCGCCTCGCCGATCACACCGCGCGTGGCCGGTATGAGCGGGCAGTGCAGGCTCACCACGTCGCTGCGCGCGAGCAGCTCCGGCAGCGGTACGTAGTCCACCCCGGGTGCTTTAGGCGGCGCGTGATCGGCGAACAGCACGTGCATGCCGAAGCCACGCGCAATGCGCGCACTGCCCTGACCGATCGCGCCCTCGCCGACGATGCCCAGCGTCTTGCCGTGCAGGTCGGTGAGCGGGTGGGTCAGCAGGCAGAACGGTTCGGCCTTCTGCCACAGCCCGGCCTGCACGTCCTCGCGATAGGCCGGCAGGTTGCGCATCAGCGCGAGGATCAGCATGAAAGCGTGCTCGGGCACGGTGTCCTTCGCGTAACCGCTCACGTTGGATACGGCGATGCCGTGCCCGCGGCAGTAGTCGAGATCGAAGGCGTCGGTGCCGGTGCCGGCCACGGCGATGAAGCGGATCGCCGGAAATTTCGCCAACGTCTCGCCGCGCAACGCGATCTTGCTCGAGATCACGATGGTGGCATCCTTCAGGCGCGCGTTCAATTCGTGCGGCAGGGTGGCCGGATACTCGCTCCAGGTGTGCACGAACGCGGGTCGGCGCAGTGGCGCCGGCAGAATCGCGCGATCCAGGAACACGACGTGGTGCATCGCGCCCAGCTAGCCGCGCTTGCGCGCCGCGTACAACTCGCGGAAGGTCTTGCCCGACGGTGCAGGCAGGTCGCGCTGCGCGGTCCAGCCCCCGGCGACGCCGGGCAGGCTGTGAATCAGTCCGTCACGGCCGCCTATCGAGCGGCCCACGCGCACGCCGATCTTGGTCAGCGCCGCGTACACCGCCGGGTGCGATGCCGCCCAAGCCCACATCTTCAGTCCCGCGCGTTCGCCCCAGGGGCGCAACTTGCGCTCGAACTGTCGCTCGCGCAGCTTGCGCATCAAGTCGGGCAGCGGAATCTTCACCGGGCACACCACGCCGCACTGGTTGCACATGGTTGCTGCGTTGGGCAGGTCGAGTGCGTTCTCCAGCCCGGCATAGGCGGGCGTGAGCACCGAGCCGATCGGGCCGGGATAGACCCAGCCGTAAGGATGGCCGCCCACGTTCTGGTAGACCGGGCAGTGATTCATGCAGGCGCCGCAGCGAATGCAGCGCAGCGCCTCGCGCAGTTCCGATCCCAGCACGCGCGTGCGGCCGGAGTCGACGATGACGACGTGGAATTCCTCGGGACCGTCGGTGTCGCCCACCTGCTTCGGCCCGGTGGTGAAGCTCAGATAGTTGCTGATCGATTGTGCGGTGGCCGAGCGCGTGAGCAGGCGCAGGATGAAGGACACGTCCTCCAGGGTTGGCAGCACCTTCTCGATGCCGGCAATGGCCACGTGCACGCGCGGCATGGTAGTGCTCATGCGCCCATTGCCCTCATTGGTCACGATCATCGTCGTCCCGGTCTCGGCGATCAGGAAGTTCGCGCCGGTGATACCCATGTCCGCCGTCAGAAAGTGCGGACGAAGCATCTCCCGCGCCTCGCGCGTGAGTTCGGAGATGTCGGTCTTGCGCGGCAGCTGGTGGCGCTGCTCGAACAGATCCGCGACCTCGTCCTTGGTGCGATGGATCGCCGGCGCAATGATGTGCGAGGGCACGTCGCCGGACTGCTCGATGATGTACTCGCCCAGATCGGTCTCGCGCACCTCCACGCCGCCTTGCTGAAGGTACTTGTTCAGGTTGGATTCTTCGCCGAGCATCGATTTCGACTTGATCACCTTGCGCACCTTGGCGGCCTTGGCGATCTCGAGCACGATGCGATTCATGTCCTCGGGCGTCTCCGCCCAATGCACGCGCGCGCCGCGCGCGGTGGCATTGCGCTCGAACTCCTCGAGCAGGAAGTCGAGGTGCTGCAACGCGTTGTCGCGTACCTGCTTGGCGGCTTCGCGTATGTCCTCGAAATTGTCGAGTTCCGCCACCGATGCGATCCGGCCGACGACCATGCGCGAGCGCAGGTTGGCGAGCGCCTTTCGTAGGTGCGGATTGGCGAGCGATTCGGCGACGCGGGCCTTGAAGTCACGGGCGCGCAGTTCCATGTCAGCCCTCCTCGCCGCCGGGTCCGGCCAGCACTTCGGCCACGTGCAGCACCTTGGTGCGGGTGTCGCCGCGCCGGCGCAAGCGGCCTTCGATGTTGAGCATGCAGCCCAGATCGCCCAGCACCACCGCATCCGCGCCGGTGCTCTGCACGTCGTCGCACTTCTGGTCGCAGATGCGCGCGGAGATGTCTCCGTACTTCACGGAAAAGGTGCCACCGAATCCGCAGCACTGCTCGGGCATGCCCATTTCCTTGATCTGCAGGCCGCGCACCTTGCCCAGCAGCGCACGCGGCTGGCTCTTCACGCCCATTTCGCGCAACCCGGAACAGGAGTCGTGATAGGTGACCGTTCCCTGGAATTCGCCGGGCACACGCTCGAGCTTGAGCACGTTCACCAGGAAATCGGTGAGTTCCCAGGTCCGGGCGATCAACCACTCGACATCGGTGCGCGCCTGCGGGACTTCGGCCAGCAGTTCGGGGTAGTGGGTCTTGATCATGCCGCTGCAGGAGCCCGAGGGGATGACGACGTAATCGCAATCGCGAAATTCACCGAGCACCTTGCGCGCAAGCGTTAGCGCGGCGGCCCGATCGCCGGAGTTGTAGCCAGGCTGACCGCAGCAGGTCTGCGTGACAGGCACCACGACCTCGCAACCGGCATCTTCGAGAAGTTTCAGCGCGGCGAACCCGATGCGCGGACGCATGAGATCGACGAGACAGGTGACGAACAGGCCAACGCGCATGACGGGACAGAGAAACGGGTGCCGGAGCGGGCCGCGCATCATAGCATGCGAGGCCACGCGGCCCCTCGCCCGTCTACAAACTAAAAGGCCCCGCGTAAGCAGGGCCTTCGGCAAGCGGAGCGGCTGCGAATCTACATCAGCCGCGGACGCGGCGAGCTTGCCGCCGGGCTCATGTCGAGCGTCTCCATCCACTCCTTGATCCGGTTCGCGTCGGCGATGCGGGTGACCTTGCCGAGCGAGTCGAGCAACACGATGATCACCGGCTTCGCGGCGATGCGCGCCTGCATCACCAGGCAGCGGCCAGCTTCGCTGATGTAGCCGGTCTTGGACAGGCCGATGTCCCAGGTTCCGCTGCGCACCAGCGCATTGGAGTTCTGGAACGCCATCGCGCGAGGGCGGCGGCGGTCGTGCACGGCGAGTCTGATCGATTCGGTGGTGGTGAAGTCTCGGATCAGGCTGTAGCTGTAGCTCGCATTCACCATGCGGGCCAGGTCCAGCGCGGTGGAGACGTTGTGAGGGTTCAAGCCGGTGGCATCGACGAAATGGGTGTCGTGCATGCCCAGACTGCGCGCCTTCTGGTTCATCGCCGCGATGAAGCCGCGGCTGCCGCCGGGATAGTGGCGCGAGAGCGCCGAGGCAGCGCGGTTCTCCGAGGACATCAGCGCCAGGCGCAGCATCTCGCGGCGCGGCAGGCGCAATCCCGGACGCAGGCGCGAGGACGTGCCTTTGAGGCGATCCACGTCCTGGCTGGTGATGGTAATGACATCGTCCAGCGGTAGTCCGGCGTCGAGCACCACCATGGCCGTCATCAGCTTGGTGATGGAGGCGATCGGCATCACCGCCTGGGTATTCTTGGCATAGAGCAGGCTACCGTCCTCCTGGTCGATGACCACGGCCGCGGCGGCAACGAGATCGAGTTCTTCCGCCGGACCGGTCGCTTGCGGCGGCGCGAACTCCAGCCGTGACTGACGTTGCACGACAGGGGCGGTGTCCGCGAGCGGCGCGCCCATGATCACCACGGGATCCGACACCTGCGCACCAGCCAATGCAGGCAATAACGAAGTGAGAACGAGAACCAGCTTGTTGCGCATCACAACCTCGTGCTTCTTTTGTCCCTGACACCCGCCTTCCACGACATCCTGGACGTCGCGGGCATCCACCGAAGAGGCAGATAACGACGGGCCGCTGGCGAACTTAAAAGCAGGGAGTGTTCCAAACCTGCCAAGCTAGGAGGAAAAGTATCAAAGATCAGACGGTAAGGCAATGCTCTTAATGCTCGGACTTAGAAAATCGCGCACCAGCATGGTGCCCGTCGGCCCGCACTGTAAGGGACCCTGACAATCGTCAAAGAAGTTGCATCATGTTGCGCTGGCCCGGCAGACGAACAGGGTCTTTTCCTGCCCATTGGCGGTGCCGTCCGGATCGCCTATCGGCTCCAGGTCGCGCTGGTAGCCGTTGACTTCCTTCGGCTTGGCGAAGCGCGGAAGCGCCTTGGCCACTTGCGCCGGGGTGGCGTCCAGAATAAGGCCGAAGTCGTCCGGTTTGCCGTCCTTTCCCGGGGAGATGTAGAACAGATGCGCGCTGACGCCCTTTGCCAGCACCGCCTCGCCCACCTTCACGATCATCGCCTGTGCCTCGGCATCGATGGGCGGCCCCTCCCCGGTCAGCTTGAGCGAGCAGTTCTCCACCTCCTTGAGCAGTTCTGCGGCGCTTAGGCCCTCAGCGCGGAGTTGGGGGGCACCGAGCAGCAGCGCGGCGGACAGGGCGGATATCGACAGGCGCAACATGCACACTCCTGATGAGAGGGGGATCGGCGCACGGCGCCGACGGCTGAAGCGGAGGATAGCAGGCCCCGCGTCGCTTACGGAGCAGCAAGCCGCGCTGTGGCTCTCGGTATGGAAAGGAAACCGACGCCATTGCGTCAATTTTGACCCTGCATTCATGGCGTGCGGAGGCAGACCCGGTCCGGACAAGGTAAGAAATACCTAGCCGACAGCCTCGACATCCTGGCGACCCTGCTCGCGCTGCTGCAACGCCCACATCTGTGCGTACGCCCCGTTCCGGGCGAGCAGTTCGAAGTGGGTGCCGCGCTCGACCACGCGGCCGTGGTCCATCACCAGGATCTGGTCTGCGTGCACCACGGTCGAGAGCCGGTGCGCGATGATCAGCGTGGTGCGACCTTTGGCGATGCGGTCCAACTCCGCCTGGATCGCCTTCTCCGACTTGGAGTCCAGCGCCGAGGTCGCCTCGTCGAAGACGAAGATGCGCGGGTTCTTCAGGATGGCGCGCGCGATCGCCACGCGTTGCTTCTCGCCCCCCGAGAGTTTAAGGCCGCGTTCGCCCACCGGCGCGTCATAGCCCTGCGGCAGGCTCTCGATGAAGTCGTGAATGTGGGCCGATTGTGCGGCCGCGATCACCGCTTCGCGCGGCTGTTCGGGGTCCCCATAGGCGATGTTGTACAGGATGCTGTCGTTGAACAGCACCGTGTCCTGCGGAACGATGGCGATCGCGGCTCGCACGCTGCGCTGGGTGAGTTCGCGGACGTCGCGGCCGTTGATCACGATGCGGCCTTCGTCGACGTCGTAGAAGCGGAACAGCAGGCGCGCGAGGGTGGACTTGCCCGAGCCGCTGTGGCCGACCACCGCCACGGTCTTGCCGGCCGGAATGTCGAAGCTCACGTCGAACAGGATCTGGCGCCGGGAGTCGTAGCTGAAGCTCACGTGCTCGAAGCGCACACCCGCCTCGCCGGAGGGAAGTTCCACCGAGCCCGGCTTGTCCTCCACCTCGCGGTTGACGTCGAGCAGCCGGAACATGCGGTCCATGTCGGTGAGCGACTGCTTGACTTCGCGGTAGACCATCCCCAGGAAGTTGAGCGGAATGTACAACTGGATCAGCAGGCCGTTCACCAGCACCAGATCGCCGAGCGTCAACTCGCCCTTCACCACGCCCTGCGCGACGAGGATCATGAGCAGGGTCAGGGCGATCGCGATGATCAGGCTCTGGCCGATGTTGAGCACCCCGAGCGATGCTTCGTTCTTGACCTCCGCAGTCTCGAACTTGCGCAGGTTGTCGTCGTAGCGGCGCGCCTCCCACTCTTCGTTGTTGAAGTACTTCACCGTCTCGTAGTTGAGCAGGCTGTCGATGGCACGCGTGTTGGCCTTCGAATCGAGTTCGTTGGCGCGGCGACGGAAATCCATGCGCCACTCGGTGACGGTGATGGTGAACACGATGTAGGCCGTCACCGCGGTGAAGGTGACCGCGGCGAAACGCCAGTCGAAGCGCGTCAGCAGCACCACGGCCACCAAGCTGAACTCGAGGATCACCGGAATGATCGAGAACAGCATGTAGTTGAGCAGAGTCGAGATGCCGCGCGTGCCGCGCTCGATGTCGCGCGTCAGACCGCCCGTCTGGCGATCCAGATGGAAGCGCAGCGACAGCGAGTGCAGGTGGCGGAACACCTGCAGCGCCGCGCGCCGTATCGCACGCTTGGCCACGCGCACGAACACGATGTCGCGCAGTTCGGCGAACAGCGTGGTGGACAGGCGAAGCAGCCCGTACATGACCAGCAGTGCGAGCGGCAGCGCCAGCACCGCCTGCCTGCTGTCGAGCGAATCGACGATCTGCTTCATCACCAACGGCACGCTAACGTTGGCGAGCTTGGCGGCCACTAGGAAGGACAGCGCGACAGCCACCCGCCACTTGAACTCCCAGAGGTAGGGAAGCAGCGAGCGGATCACCGCCCAGTCGTTGCGCGCTTTCCCGCGCACGGGCTCGGGGCTGGCGACTGCATGCGCGCCGGCGTGGGAATGCGAGGAGCTCATCGGGACCTACGTTGGGGTGGGAAGCATAATTGCCAATGCTCCAGCCGAACTAAATGCCGGAGTGCGGGCAGTGATGGTGACACGGGCTACAGCGCCGCGCTCGCGTTTCGCGGCTGCGCGTCCCGGCGCGTAGTCGGCGCGCACAGCCATGGGCAGGCCGAGGCACAGCATCGCAAGGACCGAGATTGGACGCACGCGCATGGCTGCGTGGAGGTGAAAAGCTTGATTCTATCTCCGCGCGACCTGGCACCTGGTCGCCGCGTACGCGCCGGTCTCGGGCGTGACGATGTGCTCCTATAATGCGGGTCCGGTCACCGTACCAGGGAGGAGATGTGCATTCGATCACGCCAAAAAGACAAGCCGGCGCAGCATTCGTTTGGTGGCTCGTGGGCTTGCTTGCGCTTGCGGGACTCGCACTTGCCATGTGGGTGTGGGCGATGTTCAGCTGGAGCTACTCGAACGGCGAGCGCGCCGGGTGGGTCCAGAAGCTCTCGAAGAAGGGCTACCTGTGCAAGACCTGGGAGGGTGAGATGGCGATGGTGTCGTTGCCCGGCTCGGTACCGGAGAAGTTCTTCTTCACAGTGTGGGACGACGAGACCGCCGCCAAGATCAATGCGGCGATGGGACGGCGCGTATCGCTGTACTACGAGGAGCACATCCTCCTGCCCACCAGCTGTTTCGGAGAGACGCGCTCCTTCGTCAAGTCGATCAAGATCATCGAGGGCGGCGGCGCGCCGCTTCCCATCCCCGGAGAGACGCAGGTCCCCGATCCGGACGCTCCGGCGCCGCTTCCCGCACTGGGCGCTCCCCCGGCCCAGCCGTCACAGCAGCAATGAACGCGATCACTCCACGCTGAACCGACCGGTCACGACCATGAGCACGATTGCCGAAATCCAAGCGGACCATTACCTGATCGCCCTGCCCATCACGCTGTCGGACAGCACCCACGGCGACATGACGCACTTCGAACTGATCACCGCACGTGTGCGCGATGCCGATGGCGCCGAGGGCGTGGGCTACACCTACACGGTGGGTTGCAACGGCGCCGCGATCCACGCGACCATCGCGCGCGACCTGGCGCCGCGGCTCGAGGGCCAGCGCGCGGATCTCATCGAAGCACTGTGGCAGAAGATGTGGTGGGCGACGCACTACGGCGGGCGCGGCGGCGCGGCGTCCATGGCGATCGCGGCAGTGGACATCGCGCTGTGGGATCTGAAGGCGCGCAAGTTCGGCGTCCCGCTGTGGACGCTGCTCGGGGGCAACGATGCGCGCGTGCCCTGCTATGCGGGCGGCATCGATCTGTACTTTCCGCTGGAGAAGCTTCTCGCGCAGACCGACGAGAACCTGCGCAAGGGCTTCCGCGCGATCAAGATGAAGGTCGGACGCCCCAAGCTGTCGGAGGACGTTGCGCGGGTGAAGGCGATGCGCGAACACCTGGGCGAGGACTTTCCGCTGATGGTCGACGCGAACATGCGCTGGACGCCGGACGAGGCGGTGCGCGCGGCGCGCGCGCTGCAGGGCTCCAACATCTACTGGCTGGAGGAGCCGACCATCCCCGACGACGTGGATGGGCATGCGCGCGTGGTGCGCGAGGGCGGCGTGCCGGTGGCCACGGGCGAGAACCTGCATACGCTGTACGAGTTCAAGCAGATGATCGCCGCCGGGGCGGTGACGTTCCCCGAGCCCGACGTCACCGTGTGTGCGGGCGTGACCGGCTTCATGAAGGTCGCAAAGCTGGCGGAAGCGTTCAACCTGCCGGTCACCTCGCACGGCGCGCACGACATCACGGTGCACTGCCTGGCGGCCGCGCCGAACCGTTCCTACCTGGAAGCCCATGGTTTCGGACTGGACCGCTACATCGCCCACCCTCTGGAAATCCGCGATGGATTCGCCATCGCGCCAGACCGCCCCGGTCACGGCATCGAGTTCGACTGGAAGAGCCTGAGCGCGTGCAAGGTGTGAGCAGCGCCCGACAGTGAGGCGCGGGCGCTTCAGGCGCCCGCGCGACCGTCGCCGGTGCGCGTGAGCAGTGCCGAGAGCGGCGCGTGATCGGAAATGCGCGCCCACTGCAGGCCGCGATGCACGTGCGCCAGCTTCACGCGGAACCCGCGCACGTAGATCCGGTCAAGGTGCAGCACCGGCAGCATCGCGGGAAAGCTGCGCGCCGGTCCGCGCCCGGAGCTCTCGAACACCTCCGAGACATCGAGTGAGCGCTCGAGCAGATGGCTGGCGCGGCGTGTCCAGTCGTTGAAGTCGCCGGCGATGATCAGCGGCGCATCGTGCGGCACCAGCCTGTCGATGCGATTGACCAGCGCCAGCAACTGGCGCTCGCGCCACGCGCGGAACAGGCCGAGGTGCACGTTGATCGCATGTAGCGGCTGCAGCCAGCCCGGAATGCTGATCTCGCAGTGAAGCAGGCCACGGCGCTCGAGCTGATGCGCTGACACGTCCTCGTTGTCCCAGCGCGCGATCGGGAACTTGGACAAGATCGCGTTGCCGTGGTGCGAATCGTCCACCACTGCATTGCGGCCATAGGCGAAGTCGTCCCAGACCTGATCGGCAAGGAACTCGTACTGCGGCGAGGTCGGCCAGTTGGCGTGACGCTCGGCGTGGCGCGCGTGGAAGCCCACCACCTCCTGCAGGAACACCAGATCGGGCTCGACCGCCTGCAGCCGCTCGCGCAGGTCGTGCAGCGACAGCCGTCGGTTGAACTGTGGGAAGCCTTTATGGATGTTGTATGTGAGGACGTGAAGGGACTGCCGAGTATTGCGCTTCCCCGGCGCGATCTCCTCCGGAACCGCCTCACCGGCGGGGCCGCGCTCGTCCACCGGCGCCTGGGCTTCGGCACCCTGCTCGTTGTCTGACTTCATACGCCTGATCGCGTCATCTCGGGCAGTTTGCGGATCGCCTCCGCGTTGCTCCAGGAAAAACACCTGCTTGCCGCATCCTCCCACGGGAGCCACTGGAACGCCAGATGTTCGTGCGGCGCGAGGCGGATGGACAGCGGCTCTGGCAGGCGCAGCCCGAACACGTGCTCGAGATTGTGTGTAACGCCCGGTGCGTAGCGCCAACGCCAATGCGGGAAGATCTCGAATTCGTTCTGCAGCCGCCAATCCTGCAGCTCGTGGTTGCGCGCGTCCAGGCCGGTTTCCTCGAAGACCTCGCGCACGGCGGTCTGTTCCAGGGTCTCGCCCTCGTCCTGGCTGCCGGTGACCGATTGCCAGAACCCCGGCCGGTCCGCGCGCTCGAGCAGCAGAACCTGCAGATCGGGCGTGTGGATCACCACCAGGACCGAGCGCGGGATCTTGTAGGGTGCCGCCACTTCAACCTCGTGACCCGCGAGGACAGGAAGAACCACCTTCACCACGAAGGCGCGAAGACACGAAAAACTTCATGGCTTCGGGATCAGCACGACTTTCTTCGTGTCCTTCGTGATGAAAAACAGTTTCAGCTCTTCTCAGGCGTGCGCACGCGGATGTGCAGTTCGCGCAACTGCTTCTCGTCGACGTCGCTCGGCGCCTGAGTGAGCAGGCATTGGCCACGCTGCGTCTTGGGGAAGGCGATCACGTCGCGGATCGAGGTGGCGCCGCTCATCAGCGTGACGATGCGATCCAGGCCAAAGGCGATGCCGCCATGCGGGGGCGCACCGTACTGGAGGGCATCGAGCAGGAAGCCGAATTTGACGCGCGCCTCTTCCTCCTTGATGTTGAGCGCGCTGAATACCTTGGACTGCACCTCCTGGCGGTGGATACGCACCGAACCGCCGCCGATCTCCCAGCCGTTGAGCACCATGTCGTAGGCCTTCGACAAGGCCTTTCCCGGATCGCTGTCGAGGAAGTCTTCGTGACCGTCCACCGGCGAGGTAAAGGGATGGTGCAGGGAATCCCAGCGCTTGTCGTCTTCGTTCCACTCGAACATCGGGAAATCTAGCACCCACAGCGGCTTCCAGCCGGCCTCGGCGAAGCCCTTCTCGTGCCCGATCCTGGCGCGCAAAGCGCCGAGCGACTCGTTGACGACCTTGGCCTTGTCGGCACCGAAGAAGATCAGGTCGCCGTTGCGCGCGCCGGTGCGTTCGAGCACCTGGGCAAGTGCGGCGTCCGAGAGGTTCTTCACGATCGGCGACTGCAGACCCTCGCGGCCCTTGGCGGCATCATTGACCTTGACGTAGGCGAGGCCCTTGGCGCCGTAGATGGTGACGAACTGCGTATAGCCGTCGATCTCGCCGCGGGTCAGTT
>Ga0316622_100002231_pt1 | contig 13288 bp, 10 predicted proteins | sample OWC_Aug_OW2_C1_D_FD_207646 | JGI IMG/M metagenome (GOLD analysis project Ga0316622, IMG submission 207646) | Wetland soil microbial communities from Old Woman Creek delta, Ohio, United States - OWC_Aug_OW2_C1_D5_C | ecosystem: Environmental > Terrestrial > Soil > Wetlands | place: USA: Ohio... | reverse complement strand
AAGGCACGCCTATCACTTTTACAAGAGTCTTTAGTGGTGGGGCTGCCACCCAAAGTATATGGACGCACACCACCACGCCCGGTCGTTTCCATGGGGCGCGAATGGAGATGGTGTCCGGCACTGGCTCTGGCTATCAAGGGTGGGTTTTCTTGGCAACCCTAAAAGATGGCACCCAATACGTGTTTCGTAACCCAGGCCCGAATGTGCTGCTTGCGGTACTTGACCGGTCCGGAAATCGCCTGGACTTCATCTACAACGGCGGTCAGCTGCAGCGGGTTATAAGTTCAGGCGGTCGTTATATTGACCTCACTTACGACGCCAGTAGCCGGATCACGCAAATCCAGGATCCGACCGGTCGTGTCTGGAGCTATAGCTACACCGCAGCGGGTTATCTGGCTCGGGCAACCTATCCGGATAGCAGCTTCGAAGAGTACACCTACGACGCAAGCGGGCAGATGCTTACTGTCAAGGATCGCCGCGGCAACACCATGGTGACCAACGAGTACGACGCAAGCGGGCGGGTGAGCCGACAGACCTTGGCCGATGGCGGCGTCTATGGATTCACCTACACCACGGATGGTTCCGGCAACATTACGCAAACCGACGTTAGCGATCCGCGCGGCATTGTGCGCCGGCATGTGTTCCATGCCTCGGGCTACCCGGCCAGCACGACGGAGGCTGTGGGCATGCCGCTGGGGCGAACAACAACGATTGAACGCAGCGCGAGCGGGCATTCGACCGCCGATGTCGATCCCTTGGGTCGACGCACCGAGTACACCTACGATAACAAAGGCAACCTGACGAGCATCACCCGTCTTGCCGGTACACCGGAGGCGGTGACCGAGTCGTACACGTACGAGCCTGCCTATAACCAGGTGGCAACTCATACCAATGCGCTCGGCAAAACAACGACGTACACCTATGACGCCTTGGGTCGCCTCGTCGAGATCACAGATCCACTCGGCAACAAGACAAGTCTCACCTACAACGCCGCGGGGCAGCCAGTCAGCATCAAGAATGCTGCCAACGAGACCACTACACTTACTTATGACTTCGGCGATTTGGCTAGCGTCGCCGATCCGTTGGGGCGCACGGTGCGCTACTTCACGGACAGTCTCGGTCGGCCGATAACCATTACCGATCCGGCGGGGCTGCAGTCGACGCGTAGCTACGATACCAATGACCGGGTAGTGCAAGCGACGGACCCCATGGGTGGCGTAACGAACCTCGCTTACGACGCCAGCGGCAATCTGCTGTCCGTAACCGATCCCAAAGGGGGGCAGCATCAATTTTCCTATGATGCCAAGAATCGGTTGGCAACCCGGGTTGATCCGCTGCTCAACAGCGAGACCTTCGTCTACGATGGGAATGACAACCTGATTACCTATACAGACCGCAAGAGCCAAGTTGCTACCTACACCTATGACATGCTCGACCGGCGCACAGCAGCCAGTTTCGCCGATGGGACTACGATTGCCTACACGTTCGACGGCGCGGATCGCCTGACCCAGGCCCAGGACAGCCAGACCGGAACGGTGGGTCGCGGCTACGACAACCTGGATCGTCTTATCGCCGAGTCCACGACCCAGGGTAGCGTGAGCTACAGCTACGATGCCGTGGGTCGACGGATTGGCTTCACCGTCGCCGGCCAGACCCCGATTTCCTACGGCTACGACGACGCCAATCGTCTGCTGCAGATCGCACGGGGCGCGACCACCGTCAGCTTCGCCTACGATGCGGCCAACCGGCGCACGAGCCTCACGCTTCCGAGTGGTATCATTGCCACCTACAGCTACGATGTTGCATCGCAGCTTACCGGCATTACCTACATGAATGGCGCCACCGTTGTGGGCGATCTTTCCTATACCTACGACGTCCGCGGCAACCGTATCGGCACGAACGGCTCACTCGCGTCCACCAGTTTGCCGCCGGCGGTAAGCAGCGCGGCCTACGACCAGGCCAATCGCCTGACCAACTGGAACGGCGCAGCCATCACCTACGACGCCAACGGCAACATGTTGTCCGACGGTACCCGGACCTATGCTTGGGATTCCCGAAATCGCCTGATCTCGATCGCGGGTCCGGTAGCTGCCAGCTTCCAGTACGACGCGTTGGGGCGGCGCATTCGGAAGACTGTCGGGGGTGCCGACACGGCGTATTTGTACGACGGGCTCAACCCGGTGCAGGAGTTGAATGGGGCTACACCTGCGGCCAACCTACTTACCGGTTTCAATCTCGACGAGTTTTTCCGCAGAACCGACAGTACTGGTGACCGGGACATCATCACCGATGCCTTAGGATCGACGTTGGCGCTGGCCGACTCCGCCGGAACCATTCAGACGAGCTACGCCTACGACCCATATGGCAACACCGCTCAAACGGGACAAGCCAGCACAAACCCTTTCCAGTACACCGGGCGAGAGAATGATGAGACGGGGCTCTTCTACTATCGGGCGAGGTATTATAGTCCTCAGCTTCAGAGGTTTATCACGAGTGATCCGATTGGGCTCAAGGGCGGACTGAACACGTACACTTACGTGCGAAATAATCCGTTGCGTTGGAAAGATCCGCGCGGGCTATTCGATGATGGATTCCCTGGAATGGGAAACCCACTCGAATCTTGGCTTAATGCAACAAATAACTACGTTTCGGCAAATCCAAATCTCGGCGACCTTTTCAGTGATACAAACGGAAACACGTCCGGAGATTTTCGTCCTCAGGATGGTGTTTGTACTATGGGACCAGTCAGCCCTATTGGAAATATATGCGTGCTTGAGAGATGTCAGAGACATGATGCGTGTTATGACACCTCCAAGTGCAATGCGTCGTCATGGCTGCCAACGCTCTTAGGGAGCGGCAAATCATGCCCTAGTTGCAATCGTGGGTTCTTTAATCCTCTTCCTGCATCACCAGCTCCATCAATTGATTATGTGGCGCCGTAGGTAAGCTCGCACCTGCAGATGAAACCAAATTCGGACATGATGGAAGAAGATGTGTCGCTCTTTGCCTTCCTTACTGGTGTTGGTTCTGTTTTTCTGCTCACGGTGCTTAGCACTTTTATTGAAAAACCATCTGCTCTCACCGCGTTCATGCTGGTATCGGGTTCTTACATTGGCGCCGGTGTTATCGGTTGCCGGCTTATCCCACAGCATCCTTACCGTGCTGCTCGGATGGTTGTTGGAGGTGTATGTATTGGCACAGTGTTGAGCGTAATCTTCTTCCCGAAACTTGGTGGCTATGAACGTAATCTCTTTCCAGTAGAGATTGTCGTGCACACATTGTGGGCCGCAATGTGCTGTTTCTTGGTTGCTGCGTTAGTAGGACCAAAGCGAAAAGGGGACGGAGGGAGCAATCAGAGGGAACAATCAGGGAGAGACCCCGAATAAACACCGAAATAAACAACGAAACGATTGACCCGAAGCCGGCCTTGCGCCGGCTTTTTCGTTTTAGCGTGTTGCCACCCATGCTGCAAAGCAGTTCGTGCTTCTGGATCAGGGCCTGATACTTCTTCGACCAGTACTGGCTGTTGCGATCACTGCGGGCGATGACGCCTGTCGGCAGTTTGCGGCGTCACCGGGTCATGGGAGGGGGATCGAAGAATGGGGGCAGCTCAGGAACTCTGAACCCTGGACCCGAAACCCCGTTCCGGGCCTATGGAAGGGCTGCACGTTCGTCACGGCACCCGCCAGCCCCCAATTGTTAACAATCATGGCCGGGCCGCCCCTGCAGCCATCTGCCCGGAGTTCTTGCGCACACAGCGTCGCCTGAGGCCCGATATCTGCGGGTGGCGCAGTTCTTGCAGTAGCAATTCGTGATACCTCCGCTATGCTTGCGGTGAGTCGTCGTGTCCGTGCCACCCGGCCATTTGCCGCCGGAAACAGGGAAATGCCATGTCGGTAACCACGATCCGTCCCAAGAAGGTCCGCATCGGTGATCTGCTCATCGAGCACAAGATCATCTCGCAGGAACAGCTCAACACCGCGCTCGCTGCCCAGAAGAAGAGCGGGCGCAAGCTGGGTCGGGTGCTGATCGATAACGGCAATCTCACCGAAGACCAGCTGCTCGACTTTCTGGCCCGCCAGCTGAATATTCCGTACATCGACCTCAAGCGCTACAGCGTCAAGCCCGAGACCTTGCGGCTCATCCCGGAATCGCACGCGCGCCGATTCCGCGCGCTGGCGCTGGAAGACGCCCGCGACGCGTTACTGGTCGGCATGGCCGACCCGACCGACATCTTCGCCTACGACGAGCTGACGCGCGTGGTGCGCCGGCCGATCAAGATGGCGGTGGTGCGCGAGGCCGACCTGCTCAAGACCATCGACATCATGTACCGGCGCACTGCCGAGATTTCCGGGCTGGCGCACGAGCTGGGGCAGGAGCTGTCGTCGTACGACGTCGACCTCGGAGCGCTGGCCGGCGCCGAGGGCCTGACCGACGCGCCGGTCGTGAAGCTTCTGCAGACCGTGTTCGAGGATGCGGTGCAGGTGAATGCCTCGGACATTCACATCGAGCCGGACGAGAAGGATTTGCGCATCCGTTTCCGCCAGGACGGGATGCTGCGTGTGCAAACCAACGCCGAGCGCAAGATTGCGTCAGCGCTGGTGTCGCGCCTGAAGCTGATGGCGGGGCTGGATATTTCCGAGAAGCGTCTTCCGCAGGACGGCCGCTTCAATATACGGGTGCGCGACAAGAGCATCGACGTGCGTCTGTCGACGCTGCCGGTGCAATATGGCGAGTCGGCGGTCATGCGCCTGCTCAACCAGTCCTCGGGCATGCTCGACCTGACCCAGCTCGGCATGCCGGCGGATCTGCTGGCCCGCTTTCGCCGGCTGATCCACCAGCCGCATGGCATGATGCTGGTGACCGGCCCCACCGGCAGCGGCAAGACCACGACCCTTTACGCGGCGCTCCGGGAGCTCAATGACCCGGACCGCAAGGTCATCACTGTCGAGGACCCGATCGAGTACCGCCTGGCGGGCATCAACCAGGTTCAGGTCAACACCAAGATCGATCTCACTTTTGCGCGCGTGCTGCGCTCGATCCTGCGCCAGGACCCGGACATCATTCTGGTGGGCGAAATGCGCGACCAGGAGACCGCCGAAATCGGTCTGCGTGCGGCCATGACCGGCCACATGGTGCTGTCGACGCTGCACACCAATGACGCCGTTTCCACCACGGCGCGCCTGCTCGACATGGGTGCAGCGCCGTTCCTTATCGCCGCCAGTCTGCGCGGCGTGCTCGCCCAGCGTCTGGTGCGCCGCACCTGCGATGCCTGCGCCGAGCCGGCCACGCTCGAGCCGGGACAGGCCGCCATCGCCCGCGCCGAACTGGGCGCCGATTTCGAGGCCGCGCAGTTCCGGCGCGGGCGTGGTTGCACGTACTGCCACCACACCGGTTACCAGGGGCGCATCGGCGTGTACGAGCTGATTGAAATCGACGAGACCATGGCGACGGCCCTGCATCACGCTGACCCGGCGACGTTCAGCGCCGCGGCGCGCGCCCAGAAGGGTTACCAGAGCCTGCGCTCGAGCGCCATGCGGCTTGCCGCCCGCGGCACGACCACGATGGACCAGGTGTTGCACGCCACCTTCGGGATCGAGGACTGACGCATGGCGCTGTTCCAGTACACCGGGCGCAACCGCCGTGGCGAGTCGGTGGACGGACGCATCGAAGGCGCATCGGTGGATACCGTTGCCAACCAGCTGTTCAACAACGGCATCACCCCGATCGACATCGCGCCGGCGGGCGCCAGTCATGATGTCGTCGGTGCGCTGCGCGGCCTGCGGGTGCAGTTGAGCGAAGGCCGCGTCCGGCTGGTCGACCAGATCTTTTTCTGCCGGCAGATGTACACCCTGCTCAAGGCCGGCGTACCGATCATGCAGGCGCTGCGCGGGCTGCGCGAGACCACCCAGAATCCGGCACTGGCCAAGGTGATCGGCAGCCTGGTCGAGGGCCTGGATGCCGGTCTCGACCTGACCGGCGCGCTGCGGCGCCATCCGGACGTGTTCGCGCCGGTGTTCGTGAGCCTGGTCAACGTCGGCGAGAGCACCGGCGGCCTGGATGAGGCATTTCACCAGCTCGCCGGATACCTCGAGCGCGAAAAGGAAACGCGCGAGCGCATCAAGCAGGCGGTGCGCTACCCGATGTTCGTGGTCATCGCGATGGCGGTGGCGCTGCTGATCGTCAACGTGTTCGTGATCCCGGCGTTCGCCAAGGTCTACGGCAATCTCAAGGTCGCCCTGCCGCTGCCGACCCAGATCCTGATCGGGTTCTCGAATTTCACGGTCCGGAATTGGCCCTGGCTCGTAGGCGGTGCCCTGCTGGCAGCGCTCGGCATCCGGGCGTACATCAACACTCCGGAAGGACGCTACCGCTGGGACCGGCTCAAGCTCCGCTTGCCGGTGGTGGGTGGAATCCTCTATCGCGCCAGCCTGGGCCGGTTTGGGCGCGCGCTGTCCATGACCCTGCGCTCGGGCGTACCGATCGTGCAGGGTATGACGGTTATCAGCCAGGCGGTGGACAACGCCTACATCGCCGAGCGCGTGCTGCAGATGCGCGACGGCCTAGAGCGTGGCGAGAGCTTTACCCGCACGGCCGCCGCCACGGGGCTGTTTCCGCCACTGGTTCTGCAGATGATTTCGGTGGGCGAGGAGTCCGGTGCCATCGACCAGTTGTTGACGGAAGTGGCCGACTACTACGAGCGCGAGGTCGACTACGACCTCAAGAACCTGAGCAGCGCGATCGAGCCGATCCTGCTGGTTGCGATTGGCGGCTTGGTGCTGGTGCTGGCGCTCGGCGTGTTCCTGCCGATGTGGGATCTTGCCCAGGCTTTCCGTGGGGGTCGGTAAGTGACGCTGCTCGTAAGACGGACTGCCGTTATTCAGCAGTTGGACAAAGAAGCGTATTTATCCTATAGATTTTTAACAGATTTTAACTTGTTCGTCGGCGACGAGCGGTGGCAGCATGCTCCCCGTCCCAAACGCCGCCAGCTAGGCTTTACGCTGGTGGAACTGAGTACGGTGCTTGTCGTCATCGCCATATTGGCAGCGGCGGCGCTTTATCGCCTCGTGCCATTGCAGGCTGATGCCGAGCGGGTTGCCGTGGAGAGCGTGGTTGGCAGCCTGCGCAGCGCCCTTGGCATGAAGGTTGCTAGCTACATTGCCCGAGACAACATGCAGGGCGTCAAGGTCCTGATGGGCAGCAACCCGATGGATTTGTTGACGGAGTTGCCAGGACATTATCGCGGTGTGATGAGTGCCGCTGACGGCGCAGCGATCGAGGGTGGCGAGTGGTACTTCGATCGGCAGCGCGGTGAGCTGGCGTACCGGGTCCGCAACACCGGGGTGTTTGACGGTGGCGGCGCATTCCCGGCCGAAGCGCGGTTCGCGATCGTGCCGGTGTACGACGACCGCAACCGTAACGGACGGCTCGATGCCGGCGATGCCTTGCACGGAGTTCGGTTGGCCAAGGTTGCGCCCTATCGCTGGGCGATTGAATGACCGGGAAGTTGACGAGGAGCTTGAATATGAACAGACAGCGGCGGGTATTGGCGCAGGGCTTCACCCTGATCGAGCTGGTCATTGTCATCGCGATCATCGGCCTGCTGGCCATCGCGGTGTTGCCACGGTTCGTGAACCTCTCGGGTGAGGCGCGCGCCGCGCGCATCAACGGCGCGCTGGGGTCGGCCCGCTCGGCGGCGGTGATCGTACACGGCGCGGCGCTGGCTCGCAATCTCGGGAGTGGTGCAGCTACGGTCGCGGCCGAAGGCGCCAATATCACCATCATCAATGGCTACCCGACTGCCGATGCAGCGGGCATCCTCGCGGCGGCACAGATCGATGTCGCCGATTTCACGATTTCTGGCGGCGCTGCGGCCGCCGGCAGCACGGTGACGGTGCAGGCAAACGGCGCAACGACGCCGGCGAACTGCCAGTTCACCTACCAGAATCCGGCGGCAGCCGGCAACCCGCCCGCCTACACCGTGGTTACCACGGGTTGCTGACGGACGATTTTCACTCTCGTACTCGTAAATGGAGACAGCAAACATGTACACGAAACAGACTGGTTTTACCCTGATTGAGCTGGTAATGGTCATTGTCATCCTCGGCATCCTGGCCGCGGTGGCGGTGCCGCGGTACTTTGATATGACGGGAGACGCGCAGACCGCCGCCGTTGGCGGAGCCCGAAGCAGTGTGGGGTCGGCAGTGGCGATCGCCGCCGCGAAGAAAAAGGGAGCACCGACTGGAAACGAGGTCATTGCTGAGATTCCAGGCACGACATGCGTCGCGGGGGTGGCGAAGGTTCCGGCGTCGGGTACGGCAGGCGTGAACGTGCCGCTGCTCCTCTCCACGACCGGTCTCCCTGCTGCAGACTGCGTGAGCGGCATCGGCGGAGTTGGCACTGCGGCCTGGGCTGCGACTCTCTAATGTCCGCACTACCCGTCGCGAATCGTGGGTGACGGGTAGTGAGGTGAGACAGGCGGGATGTCCGGTGAAACGGCATCCCGCCTTTTTGTTTGCAAGGGAGCGACAGTGGGCAGCCATGTGTAATGCGCACAGACGGATGCAAGGATTTTCCCTGGTCGAGCTGGTCATCGTCCTGCTGGTTGTGGCGGTGCTCGGCGCCATGGGTGTAGTGCGCTATTTTCAGCCCACTGAAATCACGGTCGGCATCGAGGCCGATCACCTGGCGCGCGACATCCGCCACATGCAGGCGCTGGCCATGACTTGGGGACAGACCCTGCGGCTGACACCGGCAGGTGCCGGCTATAGCGTAAGCTGTGTCACGGCCAGTGCCACGCCGCCCTGTAACGCCATCCCCGTCAACGATCCGGCCGTCACTGATCCGACGGGCAACCCGGCCTTCAGTCGCACGTTGGAGAATGGCGTGACCGTGGTCGGTGCGACGCTCGATATCGACGCCCTCGGCCGACCGGTGACCGGTGGCGCCTTGCTTGACGGCGACACCATTCTTACGCTCACCGGTGGCGCCGAGACCTCGACCGTTACGGTATTGCGTCTCACCGGTTTCGTGGACGTGGCGTACTGAACATGCGCGCCACACGCGGATTCAGTCTGATCGAGCTCATCATGATCATCGTCGTGCTTGGCGTCGCGAGCGCGTTTCTCACCACCACATTCACCCAGCTGCCGCGCTCACTGGAGGTCAGCGAGGGCGCCCAGACCGCCTCCCAGCTTGCCCAGCAATGCAGCGAGCGGGTGCTGGCGCAGCGGCGTGATCCGGCAGTCGGATTTGATCTGATCGCGAGCGGCACGTGCGCGGGTTTGCCGACACTTGCGGGCTACGCCGTAAACGATGTCGTGACGGATGTATCCGGGGTTGCCCCCTGCCCGTCCACGTTGCCCAATTCCTGCAGAGAGGTGGTCGTGACGGTGACGCGCAATGGCGCCACGGTGGCTGTCAACAATCTCCTGTTGGTGAACTTCTGAGCCATGCATAACTCGCTCCGGGAGATGCACCCGCACGCGCGCCGCCTCGGAACACGGTGCAACGCCGGCTTTTCGCTCATCGAGTTGACCATGGTCATCGTGGTGGTCGGTCTTCTTGCCGCGGCCGCCACCCCGTTGCTGGTCAGCAGCTTTCGCGCCTACGAAGCCAACCAGACCAACCTGGTGACGCTCACCAAGCTGCGCTATGCCACCGAGCGCATGGCGCGAGAGATCCGTGATGTGCAGTGCGCGGGTGGTGCGTGCGCTATCGTCATGGGGCCTGGCTCGCTGCAGTTCACCAAGAACGATGCCGCGGGCACGGTGGTGACCATCACTGCCGCGCCGCCGCTCGTGACCCTGCAATACAGCACGCCCGCCATGGCCGCCACGCTCACCGACCAGGTGGCAGTGTTGCAGTTCGGTTATTTCGACATTAACAACAGTAGCGTGGGCGTGACCGCCGCCAATGTCGCCTACGTGGACGTGGATCTCACGCTTACCGACCCGACCAGCGGCGCGATGCAACAGCGAACCCGTATTGCCTTGAGGAACCGCTGATGAAACCTACCCGGTTTGCGCCCCAGCGTGGAGTCGTGGCACTCATGGCGGTGCTGTTCCTGCTGTTCATGCTGGGTGTGGTGCTGGTCATCGCCCACCAGATGGCTGCCACCGATGTCCACGACAGCAGTTCGCAGAACCTGAGCGTCGAGGCCTTGTTCCTGGCGGAAAGCGGGTTGGAGGTGGGGGCGCATCGTTACCGCAACGGCACGGCCTGCGTGTCGCCCGGCTTCGACCTGAACCAGCCGCTCGGTTCGGGAAGCTTCGCGCTGACTGCGGCGAGCTTCGCGCCGCCGGCGACCACGCTGTCCGCGGGTCTCGCAGCCGCGAGCCGCGTCATTCCGGTCGCGTCGATCGCCGGTTTCGCGCCGCACGGGCGTATCCGCATCGCCAACGAGGAGATTGACTACGCCGGCCTGTCTACGACCGCTGCTGCATGCGCCCCCGTCGCCGCGCCCTGTTTCACCGGGGCGGCGCGCGGCGCGATGGGCTCCCCCACGCCAGCGACGCACCCGGCCGGTACCGCGGTCAATCAGAACCAGTGCCTCATCCGCTCCGTGGGTGCCACGAACATCGCCCGGCGCACGCTGGAGGCGGCGACGACGGTCAAGAACGTCCAGTCCGGCACGATCACCATGAATCCGTCGACTCGCACCGTGGCGTTGACGGCGGTCGATCCTGCCAGGTCTTTCGTTTTGTGCCATAACCGGACCAACGACGGCGACCCAGACCAGCGCGTGACATGTGAGCTGGCCAATGCCACGACCCTGACAATCACATCGAGTCAAAATTCTGTCGCGGACGTCGTTCAGTGGCACGTTGTCGAGTTCACCAGTGGTATTGCCGTGCAGCGCGGGTTGGCGAACTTCGGCAATGCTACCGCAACGGTCAATGTCACGCTGACTCCGGCCGTGGACCTGGCCAGGAGCTTCGTGCTGGTCAGTGAGCGCATTGGCACGGGCAGTGAGGACCGCGACGAGCGCTGGACGACCCGCGCTCGCCTTAGCACCGCCACCAATCTCGAGCTTACGCGCACCGAGACCAACATCGCCATTAGCGTCGCCTGGCAGGTGATCGAGATCGAGGATGCCACGGTACAGGCCGGTTTGACGACTCTCGCCAATGGATCGACTACGGTCGCGGCCACGATCGGTGCGGTGGATGTGGCGAGGACATTTTTGGTTTTCTCCCGGCGCGCCGGCAATGTCGGTGGTCGGGAGGAGCGGTACCAGGTAAGAGGGGAGTTGACCAATGCCACTACCTTGACCTTTACCCGTACCGGTAATAGCACCGATGTGAACATCGCCTGGTTTGCCGTGACCCTCAATGACGGCACCACGGTCCGGAGAGGCACCACGACCGTCGGCACCGGAACGGCAACCGTGAATGCGGCGCTCACCCCGGCGATTGTGCCTAACCGCAGTTTCCCGATTATCTCGGTCAGCGGTGGCGACAACAACAACGGGCGTCTCGACGACACGTCATTGACGGGTGCCATTACTTCAACGTCGAACCTGCAGTTCCAGCGGGTCAGCACGGGCCTGCCCGCCACAGCTGCCTGGTTCGTCGTCGACCTGGGATCACCCCGGATCGACTGGAAGGAGATCATCCCTCCCTAGCGTGGTGGCCGGGTCAGGCCAATTGGCCTGGTTTGGCGGCCGGACTGCCGGGCAAAAAGGTTGACTTGGGTTGTAAAAATCTATTGACAACAGGTAGTTGCTTTGGAAACCTTGATCTATACTTTAAGAAATATTCTGTCGCGGGCGCTGCCGAGTGACCGGTATGGGCAATCCGGACCGTACGGGAAAGGGGTGGACTCTGTTTAGTTTTCTGAAAAAAAAGACCGCACGCACCGATCTGGCCGCCCTCGGCCTGGAAGCAGGAGGCGTATGCCTGGCGCGTATCGATCGCCAGGGCGGCAGCCTCCCGCGCGTCGTGGCCTGCGAATTCCAGGCCATGCAGGCCGGTGAAGAAGCCAGGAGCCTTGCCCAGCTCGCGTCGCAGCACGGCCTCAAGCGCGCCCGCTGCACCACGGTGTTGGCCGAGGGTGAATATCAGCTCCTGCTGACCGAGGCTCCGGACGTCGGTCCCGACGAGCTCAAGCAGGCGCTGCGCTGGAAGATCAAGGACCTGATCAATTTCCATATCAACGACGCCGCCATTGATGTCTTCGAGCTGCCCGGCACTCCGGCCGGCGCCCGACTTCGCGAAATGTACGCGGTAGCGGCACGCAACGAGGCTGTCCAGCGGCGCGTCGATCTCCTGACCGGTGCCGGCGTCGGTCTCGAAATCATCGACATCCCGGAACTGGCGCAGCGCAATCTGGCGGCGCTGCTGCCGGAAGACGCCGCCGGCGTGGCGCTGTTGTCGCTGGGAGCCACGAGCGGCCTGATCACGATCACGCGCCAGGGGTATCTCTACCTCAGCCGATCGATCGAGCTTGGCACCGATACCCTGCGGACGGCCGGCGACCCGGCCCGTTATTTTGACCATATCGTGCTCGAAGTGCAGCGTTCACTCGACTACTTCGAGAGCCATTTCCGCGAGGCGCCGATCCGCAGCCTGGTGCTGGCGCCGCTCGCCGAGCCGGTGGACGGGCTGCTCGAGTATCTGCGCTCGAACCTCGGCGTCAGCGTGGGAACCATGGACCTCGCGCAGCTGCTGGACAGCGACATCGAGCTGACGCCGGCGTTGCAGGCGCGCTGCCTTACCACCATCGGCGCGGCCCTGCGCCAGGAGGTGACGGCGCTATGAATCAGCAGATCAATCTGTACAGCCCGATCTACCGCAAGCAGGAGAAGAAGTTTTCCTCCGTCACCATGTTGCAGGCTGCGGTGCTCCTCATTGCCGGGATTGCCGTGATGTACGGGTACACAACGTGGCGCACCCAGTCGCTGCGCGCGCATCAGCAGGCCGTCGCCACGCAGCTCTCGACGTCACTTGCCCGCCTGGCCGAGGTCAGCGCCAAACTGCCGATGCGGCGCGCCGACCCGCGCCTCGAGCGGGAAGTGAGCGATCTCGAGCGCCGCATCCAGGCGGTGCAGATGATCCGCAATGTCTCCGGCCGCGACCTGTTCAAGGGCGGTGCCGGCTACGCCGACACGCTGGTGGCGCTGGCGCGCCAGTCGACGGCCGGCCTGTGGCTGACCGGCATCACCATCACCGGTGCCAGCGAGACGCTGGTACTGGCCGGACGCACCCAGGACCCGCAGCGGGTGCCGGGCTACCTGCAGCGCCTGTCCAGTGAGCGCACCCTGGCGGGCCTCAAGTTCGAGATCTTT
>Ga0316622_100002230_pt1 | contig 13290 bp, 10 predicted proteins | sample OWC_Aug_OW2_C1_D_FD_207646 | JGI IMG/M metagenome (GOLD analysis project Ga0316622, IMG submission 207646) | Wetland soil microbial communities from Old Woman Creek delta, Ohio, United States - OWC_Aug_OW2_C1_D5_C | ecosystem: Environmental > Terrestrial > Soil > Wetlands | place: USA: Ohio... | reverse complement strand
CTCGAAGGTGCCCTCTGGCAGGTCGCAGTGCGCCTGCCGGGAAGCGTTGCCCTCGACGCGTGAAACCGGACTGAATCTTTTCAAGGTGCACCCCGCTGAAAGAAGGGGTTGGGGGATAGGGGTTAGGGGATAGTCGGAATAAGAGCGCGATGCGCGCCTTCTTACTAACCCCTAACCCCTAACCCCTAACCGCTATCCCCTATCCCCTGTCTTCAAATTACGCCCCTGCGTTCCTGGTCCAGTTCGATCGACTCGAACAGCGCACGGAAGTTGCCTTCGCCGAAGCCCTCGTTGCCCTTGCGCTGGATGATCTCGAAGAAGATCGGGCCGATGACGTTGGTCGTGAAAATCTGCAGCAGGATGCCGTCGCGGTCGCTGCCGTCGATCAGGATGCGACGCTTCGAGAGTTCCTCGAGCTTTTCCTCGTGGCCCTGCACCCGCGCGTTGACACCTTCATAGTACGTATCGGGCGAGTCCTGGAACTGGATGCCGTTGGCGCGCAGGGCGTCGACCGTGGAGTAGATGTCTTCGGTCGAGAGCGCGATGTGCTGGATGCCCTCGCCGTGGTACTCGCGCAGGTATTCCTCGATCTGCGACTTGTCGTCCTGCGACTCGTTGATCGGAATGCGGATCTTGCCGCAGGGGCTCGTCATCGCGCGGCTGAAGAGCCCGGTTTTCTTGCCTTCGATGTCGAAGTAGCGGATCTCGCGGAAGTTGAAGATCTTCTCGTAGAAACCCGCCCACTTATTCATGTTGCCGCGCTGGACGTTATGCGTCAGGTGGTCGATCAGCGTGAGGCCCGTTGTGCGGCGCTCACCCCGGTCCGCCACCGGCACGAAATCGACGTCGTAGATCGATCGGTCGCCGTAGCGATCGACGAGATACAGGATGCTGCCGCCGATGCCCTCGATCGCCGGGATGTTCAGTTCCATCGGGCCGACGGGCGTGGCGACCGGCGTAGCCCCCAGGTCAACGGCGCGCTTGAATGCCTTGGCTGCATCCTTGACCCGGAACGCCATGGCGCAAGCGGATGGGCCATGCTGCTGCGCAAAGCGCTGGCCGAAGCTGCCCGGCTCTGCGTTGATGACGAAATTGACGTCGCCCTGCTTGTGCAGCGTCACGTTCTTGCTGCGGTGGCGCGCCACGACCGGGAAACCCATGCGCTCGAAGAGCGAGCGCAGCAGCTCCGGATCCGGTGCGGTGTACTCGACGAACTCGAAACCGTCCGTCCCCATCGGATTGTCGAAAAGGTCGGCCATGGACGGGTCCTCCGCTCCGAATTAGTTGCAATTGAAACGGATCTTAGCAACAGGCGCGGGCCACGGCGATAGGCTGCAACCGGCACCCTTCTCTCGCTGCGACGGGTGCGGCGAGAGAGCGTGCCCGCCGAGGTCGATTTCGCAGCAAGAGATTCCCGACCGAGCCGGGCCTTTCTGTCGAGCAGGCCAAGCCTTGGCAGGCAGAGGCCTCGCACTGCTTGACGGACAGCCTGACGCCGCGCGCCAGCTTCAGGTCTTTTTCTTCAGGGCCGGTTGCGACGATTGCGGATGAAATACAGAACGGCGATCACGGCGACGGCCAACAGAGCCCACTTCATCGATATTCCTCCCTCGGGGCGCCGGCCTGACGATGCATGGCGACGCGGAATCGTGCCCGACGATGCCGAATGCACCGTTGCGGCGCGCACTTTACAGCGTTCGGAGGTCCGGGTAACGGATACCGCCGGACGTCGATACCCGCGACCGGCGTAGGCAATCCGCACAAGTCCTGCCGCGGTGCGGCGCGACTCCGCCGATTGACCGCAGCCAACCCCTATAATATAAACATAGTACACATTTGCGCCTCGCGCCCACGCCGAATGGCTTGGCTTCAGCTGCGGGCGCGGGGAGGCTGCAGTTGTTGCTCTACGACCTCGTCATCCGCAACGGCCTGGTCATGGACCCTGCCAGCCGGTTCGTTGGAACGTTTTCCGTCGGCGTCCACGACGGCAAGATTGCCACGCTGACAACCATGCCCATCAGCGGCAAGGTGGAGATCGACGCCGCGGGACTCGTGGTTGCACCAGGCTTCGTCGACGTGCACACGCACGTCGACGGCAACCGTCGGGCCGGCTACGAACTGGTGAAGATGGGAGTAACGTCGGCCATCGCCGGTAACTGCGGCAACTTCATGTGGTTCGACGATCCGGAGGCCGCGAAGCAGCGCCTGCACGCGCAAAAAGACTACGACGTCGTCAACTTCAACCGCCTCGACCGGGACTGGAGCGATCTTCTGCAGGACGTCGATACGCACGGCTACCCGGTGAACCTGGGCCTGCTGGTCGGGTCGGCGACGCTGCGGCTCAAGGCAGGCGCTGCGGACCCCACGGCACCCGTGTCGCCCGCGCAATTGGCCGAGATGTGTGGGACCGCGGCCCGCTTCATCGAGGCGGGCTGCTTCGGCGTGTCATTCGGAGTCATGTACACACCCGGGATGACGCGCGACGAGTTGCTGGCCTTGTTCCGCGTGGCCGCGCGCTACCAGGCGATTGCCGCGGTGCATCCCCGCTATGGCGGTGTCGGCCTGCGAGGCCTCGTCCCGGATGCGCTCGCCGGCCACGAGGAAATCATAGACGTCGCCCGTGAAGCCGACGTGCGCCTGCAGATCTCCCACATCGCCCACCAGATCGCATACCAGTCCCGGCCCTACGATGACCTGACCACGCGCGGAATCCGCATGGTCGACGAGGCACGCGCGGACGGGGTCGACGTCATGGCCGACTGCATGCCGCTCGCGCAGAACGTGCTGGAGGTAGGCCTGCCGCTGACGGCGGTGCTCTACGAAAGGCTGCCGCAGGTCGAGAGCCAACTGGGCCGCAAGATAGAGAACGTAGTCTTCGTGAAAGAGGGGCCGCACCGGGGTCAGGGTCTTACGCCGGCCCTGTACCGCCAGATCCTGCAAGAGGCTCCGATGACGGCACTCGTCGTAAAGCTCATGAAGGAGGACCTCGTCCTGCGCACCCTTTTGCCCGAGTGGTGCTTCGTCGGCAGCGACATCGGCGACAAGTTCTTTCCGGCGCAGGCCCGTGTCATCGGCAACTACGTGCGTGAGCATGGCGCTTTCACGCTCATGGATGCCCTGCGCAAATGCACGAGCATCCCTGCGGACCGGTTCGGCCTCGAACACAAGGGGCGAATCGCCGTGGGTGTGGACGCTGACTTCACGATCTTCGATGCGGACAGGATCAGCGGCACACACACATTCATGGCCGACCAGGCCGAGACGGCCGGTATCGAGTACGTGATCGTGAACGGCGTGCCGGTCATGGAACGCGGACGGCTTCTAGATGTATTGCCGGGCCGCGCGCTGCGTCGGGGAGCCAGCGCAGGTATCGCTCGGTGAAGTTCTGGCGGCTGCTGTACTCGCGGACGCCGGAGATCCGGGACACCGCAGGCAGGGTCAGGCCGGGCAGCATCGCATCGCTCGAACGAGTCCGGCTGGGCGGCATCGACCAGACCGTGCTGCTGCGCGGACATGACGCCAGCCGGCCCGTGCTGCTGTTCCTGCACGGTGGGCCGGGCGGCTCGGCGATGCCGCTCGTGCACGAGTTCTGCGACCGACTCGAGGAACGCTTCGTCTTCGTGCACTGGGACCAGCGAGGCGCGGGCAAGTCGTGGTCGCCAGACATCCCGCGGGAATCAATGACTGAGGGGCAACTGGTCGAGGACTGCGCCGAGCTGACCCACTGGCTGTGCGACCGCTTCGGCCAGAAGAAGGTCTTCCTGGTCGGGCATTCCTGGGGGACTCAACTCGGTCTTCGCGCGGTCGTCCGTTACCCCGACTTGTTCGAGGCCTACGCAGCCGTCAGCCAGGTCGTCAATGCACGCCGGGCCGAAGCGATCTCCTGGCAGTTCGCACTGGACGGCGCACGCCGGGCTGGCGACAAGGCGCGCGAGAAACGTCTGCGCAGTCTGCATCCCCCCGGTTACGACGGTCGTGTCAAAGACTTGCTGTTCCAGCGCAATTGCGTCGCGAAATATGGCGGCAGCTTCTGCGACCAGGCCGTCGACAAAGCCCTTTTTCGCAAGTATTTCGAATCACACGAGTACTCGCTCGGCGACCTGCGAAGGTTGAAAAAAGGCTCGGTGTGGAGCCTCGCGGCGATGTGGGTCCAGCACCTCGACTGGGATGCCATCGCGCAGGCACGGTCGCTTGCGGTGCCCGTGACGTTTCTGCACGGTCGCTGCGACCGCGTCACGCCTGCCGAGCTCGTGCAGGAGTACTTCGACCAGCTGCAGGCACCGCGCAAGAAGCTCATCTGGTTCGAGCGCTCCGGACACTGCCCGTTGTTCGAGGAACCCGGTCTGTTCCAGCAGACCCTGATCAACGAATTTCTGCCGGCGCCGGGCCGGCAGTGAGGAACCTGAGCATGCGCATCGCCGACATGAACTGGATGCAGGTGGGGGACCAACTTGCGCGCGACGACCGGTGCGTGCTGCCCATCGGCAGCATCGAGCAGCACGGATACCTCAGCCTCGCCACCGACGCCATACTGGCGGAGCGCGTGGCATGTGAGGCGGCAGCGCCCCTGGGCGTGCCGGTTTTTCCCGTACTGAATTACGGTTTCACGCCGTACTTCACGGGTTACCCCGGGACGGTCTCGCTCGGCCTAGCGACCTACCTCGCCCTCATCCGTGACGTGATCACCGGCATTCATCGCCAGGGTTTCCGACGCATCGTCGTCGTGAATGGCCACGGTGGCAACGCGCCGGCCGCAGGAGTCCTGATGGAACTCATGCAGGAGCAGCCGGACCTGCAGCTCAAGTTCCACAACTGGTGGAACGCGCCGCGCACACTGGCGTCGGTCAAGAGCCTTGAGCCGGAAAGTTCGCACGCCTCGTGGATGGAGAACCTGCCCTGGACGCGCATCGCGGGCGTCGAGTATCCGGCGACGCGCAAGGCTGCGGTCGACAGCGCGCAGTTCCATCTGCTCGACCCCAGGCGCGGTCGCGAACTTGCCGGCGATGGCAATTTCGGCGGCTCCTACGTTCGCCCTGACGGCGACGTGCTGCGCATGTGGGAGCTCGGCGTCGAGGAGACCCGCGAAGTGATCGCGGGTCCATGGCGCCAGCAGCAATGAACGGGTCGCCGATGGCGTTCGATTTCACGGGCCAGACCGTGCTGGTGACAGGCGCGGCGCAGGGCCTGGGCCGCGAGATGGTGCGCCAGTTCTCGCAATGCGGCGGCCGGGTCGTGGCCGCCGACATCGACGCCGATGGCCTGCAGGCCACCTCGAATGCGACGGAGGGCCGCTGCGAAACCCGCGTGGTGGACGTCACTGACCGGACTTCCGTCCATGCGCTGGTGCGCGATCTCGGCACGGTCGACGTGCTCGTGCACAGCGCAGGCGGCGTCTGTCGCCAGGTTGGTCGGCCGCTCGAGGAAATAGACGAGCAGAGCTGGCAGCAGATTTTCGCCGTGAATGTCGATGGCGCTTTCTGGTGCAGCCAGGCGGTCGCAACTGGCATGAAGGCCAAGGGGTCGGGTCGCATCGTCCTGATCTCGAGCGGGGCTGGCCTCGGGATAACTCTCACGGGCATACAGGCCTATGCCTCAGCCAAGGCAGCCGAAATCGGGCTGACCCGCCAGCTCGCCCACGAACTCGGTCCGTTCGGCGTCACCGTCAACAGCATCGCCCCCGGTTTCATTCGATCCAACCCGACGACCGAGGCCCAATGGCAGGCCATGGGCCAGGTGCGGCAGCGGCAGCTCGTCGAGAACATCGCCATGCGCCGCACTGGCCAGCCCGACGACATCGCACACGCAGCGCTCTTCCTCGCCTCGCGCTATGCGAGCTGGATCAGCGGGCAGGTGTTGTCGGTGGACGGCGGCCGCTGACGCCATGACGGAGGCTGCGAGCATGAGGCGCCTTGCTCCGCTGCTGTCGACCACGCTGGACAGGCAGGCCCTCGACATCGCGCGTGCGGCGCGCTCCACCCTCACCGTCGTCGCAGCGGGATCGACCGTCGCGGCATGGGAGCAGCGCTTCCGGCAGTGGCTTGGTCGTGGACACGTTCGCGCTTTCGGCAGTGGCCGCGGGGCGCTCCTGATGGTGGCGCGTGCGCTCGAGCTGGGCCCCGGCGCAGGCGTCATCGTGCCGGCCTTCACCTGCCAGAGCGTCATCAACGCGCTGCGTTACGCGGGCGCCGAGCCCCAGTACGCGGACATCGAGACAGACGCGTTCGGGCTCGATGTCGATGCCACGCGAGCGGCCATCACGCCTTCGACGCGCGCCATCCTGCTGCAGCACACCTTCGGGCTCATCGGTCGCGACGTCGATGCACTGCGGTCACTCGCCCGCGAGCGCGGACTGCTCATCATCGAGGACTGCGCCCACGCCCTCGGCGCCGACTGGCGCGGCGAGCTTGCGGGCTGCCTGGGAGACGCCGCGATCTTCAGCCTCGAGCGCGGCAAGGTGCTGACGACCGTGCACGGCGGCATGGCGGTCGTGCACGATGCGGCGGCAGCCGAACGGCTGGATCGCCTGGCCGACCGTGCGTCGCTCCCTCCCCTGCCGCAGGTCCGCGCGCAGCTCGACAGCCTCGAGCACGACTACTGGACCCTGGTCGGGGACGACCCGGACCAGGCGGATTGGGCCCGCAGCCAGCTGGGAGACCAGCTCGTGCCGCGCATGTGGCCTGAGGAATACTCGGGTGACTACTGCGTGCACTATGAGGAACGAATGTCCGACCCGATCGCGGCGATCGCCGCGAGCCAGTTCGAGCGACTGGACGAAGTGCTTGCCCGGCGTCGCGCACAGGCCGGGGCCTGGCAGGCATGGGCGTCATCGACCGGCATGCCCACGGCCCGGGTGACGGCGGGATCACAGCCCGCCTGGCTGCGGTTCCCGGTCTGGGTCGATGCCCGACTGAAGGCCGATCCGGCACCGCTGGAGGAGTTGCTGGGCGTCGAGGTCGGGGTGTGGTTCCTGTCACCGTCGCATCCGGTGCCGTCCGTGCAGGCAGGTTGTCCCCGGGGCATGGCTGCGTGCGAGCGCCTGATCAACCTGCCGACCCTCCTGCCGGCCGGGCACCCTCGCGGGCCGGCGGACTAGCTCTGGGCGCTGGCTTGCCGCTCGGCGCGACGCCGCCGTTCATCCAGGCGAACGGTGATGACGGCGCGACGCCGTGAGTCGATCGGGAAACGCCACATGATCCAGGCGGCGGATGCGAGGCAGATCGCCGGGAAGACCATGACTCCGACGAGCATGCCAAGGCGCGCCTCGGCGTCGTGCGCCTGGCCGATCACGTAGCCGAACGCGCCGAGGGTGGAGAGCGCGATCGCAGCACCCAGGCCCATCATCACCTTGTACAGGAGCGTGTTGAGCGCGAAGTAGCTGGCGGCCTTGTTCGTTCGCGTCTTCAAGGTATCGAAGTCGACGACATCGGCAAGCACGGCCTGCGGGAAGGTGTAGCTGATGCTGCCCAGGACCGCACCGGGGATCAGCACGGCATAGGCCACGATGATGTTGACCGAGCCCGGTTCAAACAGCAGCAGCAGCGGCTTCAACGCAGCGTCGAGCAGCCAGCAGGCAGCCAGGAGCCGGTGCTTGTCGAATCGCGCGACCAGCCGGACCCACAGCGGCATGGCGATGAGCTGCACGACGAAGTACGTAATCATCAGCGGTGTGACTGCCGCGCCCAGCCGCAGGTAGTCCGACAGGAAAATGAATACCAGGGAGGCGGAGGCCGCATTGCCGACGCTCCAGACGGACAAGCCGGCCACGTAGATCCAGAACGGCCGGTTGCGGCCCATGGAACGTGCGAGCTCCCCCAGCGAGTGGCGCTCCACGGATTCCTCGGGCGCCGGCGGAATCGTCGCGATCGCTCCACCGACCAGCACTGGAAATACCACCGCGAAGATCCATGCCACGAGCGCCATGACTCGCGGGTCGTTCAGGTCGGATGTGCCGCCCATCGCGCGGGCGAGGTACGGCGAGGCCCAGAAGACCAGGCTGCCGAGCGCCATGCACACCCCGATCGCAGTGAAGATCCTGGCCCGCTCGACATTGTCGCGCGAGAGCTCCGAGCTCCACGCGCGCATCGGAATCTCGACGCACGCGTAGGCGAAGTACAGGCCGCCGGACCAGACGAGGTAGTAGCCGACGCCGGCGCTTCGCGGCGGCTGGAACAGGTACCAGACGCAGGCGACGAACAGCAGGGCTCCGAACGCGATCCATGGCTTGCGCGGCCCGAAGCGGCTGCGCGTCCGGTCCGAGAGGTGCCCGATCAGAGGGTCCACGAAGGCGTCGACGATGCGGGCCGCGCCCGTCGCAACGCCGATGCCGGCGAGCGTTGCGGTGGTGTGACCTGCATAGAAGGCCGGGATGAACATCCCCAGCGGCATCATGATGAACGACATCAGGAGCCATGGGAGGGACAAGGCGGCAAGGCGCCCGGGCCCCAGCCGCCCGGGGTCCCCTGCGGAGGATCCGCCAGGGGAGCAACCGTCCACGCCGGATGATCTTAACATCGTTGACATCGATCAATGGCCCGGATATGGTCGATGTTAATATCATACCTACAAAGCACGATCGTCGGTTTCCGCCTGCAACGCTTCTTCGGGGGTAACATGCGTACTGGCTACCGCTCACTTCCCTTCGTCGTGTCCTCCCTTGCCGTCGCGACGTGCACGTTCTGCCTTCCCGCACCGGCGCGGGCGCAGACCGCGACGCCCGCAGCGAACACCCAGGGTCCGGCCCAGCTCGAGACGATCGTGGTCACCGCACGGCGGCGTGAGGAACTCGCGTTCGACGTGCCTGCCTCCGTGACCGCGATTTCCGGCGAGGCGCTGCAGACGACGGGCATCACTTCCATCAACGACATCATCGCGTACGTGCCGAACGCGAACATGACGGAAAACCCGCGCGGCTTCGACACCTACATCAGCATCCGCGGCATGCGGCAGGCCGACGTCGGCGCGACGCCAAACTTCGGCATGTACCGCAACGGCATTTTTGCCGGCGGGCACCGCGTCAACCTCGGCTCGCAGATCGATGTCAGCCGGCTGGAGGTCGTGCGTGGTCCGCAGGGCGGCCTCTACGGTCGCGAGGCGGTCGGCGGCGCCGTGAACATCGTCTACGCCATGCCCGCTCCGGGAGACAAGCTGGGCGGCTACGCCACAGCGGGCGTGGAAAGTGACGAGCGGGTGCGGTTCGAGGGTGCGGTCACGGCCCCCATCAACGAGAAGATCGCCACGCGCACGACGGCCTGGTACATAGACCAGAACGGGGGCGAGTACTACAACCAGTACCTCCGCGAGGAGATCGACCGCAGCAGCGACAAGGGCGCCCGCTTCAGCACCGCGGCAAGCCTCACCTCGGCGGTGGATCTCGACCTCACGTTCGAATACCAGAAGGCTTCCGGGCCTTCGCTGCGCGTCTACGCACCCGATGGCATCCCGAACGGCTATGCCGTGGCGCCGCCCTACAAGCCGGGCAACGTCCAGCAGGACACACCGTCGCGCAACGACATCGAGCAGTTCTACGCGGCCGGCAAGCTGGTCTGGAAGACGTCGGCGGGCGACTTCTCGCTCATGACCTCGTACCGCGACTACCAGCTCGACGGCATCCAGGACCAGGACATGACCGCGTTGCCGCTGGATACGGCACCGCTGGTGCTGCAGCAGATCCTCAATCGTGGCGAGGACATCAAGCAGTACTACATCGAGGCACTCTGGGAGTCGGATGCGTCCAAGCCGCTTTCGTGGCGGGTCGGCGCGTCGTACTTCAACGAGGAGTTCGACCTGACCCAGATGTTCAGCACGACGCTCGATACGGCCATGATCGGGTATCCGTTCGGCGTCATCGACGGCAAGGCCGGGATTCCGTTCCCCGGTTCCTCGACCGGCGTCGATTCATACTCGGCGTTTGCCGACATGCGCTACGAGGTGTCGGACAAGCTCGCCCTGACTGCGACCCTCCGGTACACGGAGGACCGCGAGACGCTGCACTGGGACCAGGGCATCGATCCGAGCAGCCACCCCGTCGGCATCCTGCTGTTCTCGAGCGTGGTGCCGACTTTCACGCTCGATGAGAAGGACACCTACGACTTCACCTCGCCGTCGGTCGGCGTGGAGTACAGCGTCAACCCCGACGTCAATGTCTACGCGCTCTACAGCACCGGCTACCGGCCAGGCGGGTACAACACCACCGTGACCGACGAGGCCTACATTCCCTACGACCAGGAGTCGGCGCGCAACTACGAGGCCGGCATCAAGACCCGCTTCCTTGACGGGCGCGCTGGCATGAACCTCACTGTGTTCCACATGGACCAGGAGGACCTCGTGGTCCAGCAGGACGATCCAGTCGACACGCAGTTCGGGTTCACTTACCTGGCAAACGTCGGCGAGGCGCGGACCAACGGCGTCGAATTCGAGACCTACGCGAACCTCGGCAGCGACGTTGCGGCAACCTTCACCGTGGGTTACCTGGATGCTGAGTACACGGAAGGCACGATCAACGCCGGCACACCCGCCGCGTTCGACATCTCCGGAAAGGAGCTCCAGGGCGTCCGCCCCTGGACGATCAATGCACGAGTGGATTACAGCCACCCCCTCACGGATTCGATGGAATTCTTCGGCGATGTTGCGGTGCGCTGGGAGAACGGCGGCGCGATTGGCGACCACTCGGAGTATCCGCTCGAGGACACGACGAAGCTCGACCTGAGCGCCGGGCTCAGCTTCTCGGAGAAGACGAAGCTGACGGCGTTCGTGCGCAACGCCACCGACGACAAGGTGGTCCAGTTCCGCTTCACCAACGGCGCGGTGGGAACGAACCTCGGCCGACGCTACGGGGCGCAGATCAGCCACCAGTTCTGACGGCGAGAGCACCCTCGGGAAAACGCCGGAGCCGACAGCAGGCCCCGGCGTTTTCTTTGGGTTCAGTCGCTGGTCTTGACCCGCCCGTACATGGCCATGATGCGCATGAGATCGGCGTGGTCGATGGCCCTGCCGACGTTGCCGCCCGGCCGGAACTCCGGCGTGTCCTCGGCGGCGAGCATCGCGTTGATGACCGCTTCCTCGGTGCACTCGACCGCCCCCTGGTAGGCGGCGTCGCAGGCACCGTCATTGAGGTGATCCATCGTCATGTGCGAGGGCGAGAACTGCGGCAGGGGCTTGCGGTTGGCGGTACTGAACGCGAGGAAGATGTCGCCCGACGAATTGCCGCCGTATGTCCCATTGCGGCCGAAGCCGATTGCCGCCCGCCGCGCGAGCCGCTGCAGCTGGTGCGGCAGCATGGGCGCATCCGTCGCCAGGATGATGATGATCGACCCGAGCTCCTTCGGCTGGCCACCGTCGAGCGGCATGTGCCGGCCAACGGGGACGCCGAGGACGGTGAAGACCTCGCGGACGCCATGGTTGGCCTGGACGAGAGCGGCGATCGTGTAGCTCCTGCCGTCGATCTCGATCGCGCGCGACGACGTGCCCGTCCCGGCCTTGAACTTGTAGCAACGCATGCCGTTACCGCCGCCGACGTTGCCCTCGGCGACCGGGCCTGCCTTCGCGCCGTTGATCGCGGCCAGCGCGTGTGCCTCAGTCACGTGCTGACCGTCGATGTCGCTGTACTGGCCGTCGTAGGTCTCGGCGACGACAGGCATCGCCCACATCGGCTGCTGCGCCCAGGCGGAAGCGTACTGCCGGATCATCCAGCGCACCGCCGCGTGGTGGACGATGCCGACGCTGTGCGTGTTGGTGATGCAGATGGGTCCGAAGAAGTATCCCGCGTCTTCGATCCAGTGCGTGCCCGTCATCTCGCCGTTGCCGTTGAAGCGGTGCAGGCCCGCCCACACCGGCTCGGGCTCGGTAGCGTGGCCCCGGGGCAGGATCGCTGTCACGCCGGTCTTGATGATCTTGCCGTCCTCGGTGTGGCCGTCGAGCGTCGTGAAGCCCACGAGCACTCCAGGTACGTCCGTGATGGCGTTCAGCGGCCCGGTCTTCCCGGGAAACGGCAGTCCGAGTTCGCGACCGCGAGGCTTCGTCATGCTGGGCTCCTTAATGGCGAACGGCGTGCGCTGGACTGACAGGATCCCCGGCTCGGCAGCGAATCAAGGCTCTGGCGTCGCGGCCAGGTCGAGGCCGCGTATGAACTGCTGCGCCTGCTCGCGCACAAACTGCTGCCGCTTGCTGCGGGCATCGTTCGGGAATCGCAGAAACCCCATGCTGATGAGCCGCGCGAGACCGTAATTGAACGCAAAAAACGCATAGGCCTTCTGGCAGCGAGCGTAAGACCAGACAGCGTCTTCGGCGCGGTAGCGCTCCTCGCCGTAGATCACCCGGACGAGCCTGCCGAAACAGGCCTCGATGTTGCGCTGGTAACGCTCGTGCGACGGGCCACCGGGGACCTGGCCGAACATCACCTGGAAAAGGTCGGGATTTTCGACGGCAAACTCGACGCTCTGAACCGCGATCCCAACGAGTTGGTCCTCGCGCGAATCGTGCCGCTTGGCCAGCCGGTCGAACGTGGCCAGCAACACCTCGGCGCCTTCTGCGGCGACCTCGAGCAACAGGTACTCAATACTCGGATAGTGGTTGTAGAAATTCGCTGGCGAGACGCCGACCTCGCGACACAGCCGCCGGACCGTGATGCTTTCCACCCCTTCCGTCCCGATGAGCCGCCTCACGGCCGCAAGCAGGTCCTCCGCCACGTTGCCCTTGTGATAGGGACCCGGGAGGGTCGGTTTGGCCGTTGGCCTGGGCGTGCGCGTCCTCCTGCTCGTGCTCATCGATCGACTCCCTTCGACGCCGGCGCTGCGGCGCTGGCTGATATACGCGCAAGGCGCTGTGACTGCGAACGGAGAGATGCGATGGGGTGCATGCAGCCCGTACCGTCGGCAGGAAAGTTGCGCAGTGAAAAGTGAACAGTGTAAATGTCGGTCCGGGGCGGCTTGCCTGTCAAGCGCAGGGACGCCCGGCTCGGCTGCAACCGGTGCGGCCGGACCCGGCCGCCGCCAACTGAAGTGTTACCCGTTTGTCCGGAACGGACCTGGGGTATTTGGTGGGCCGTGATGGGATCGAACCATCGACCAACTGGTTAAAAGCCAGCTGCTCTACCGCTGAGCTAACGGCCCCGCCGGGGAAGGGCGCGAATCATAGCCGATCGCCCGGATCGCTTCACTCACCGGTAAGACGTGGGATCGGGGACTCCGGCAGCCTCGAACCCCGTCCTTCGCAGGCGGCAGGAGTCACACCGGCCGCAGGCCCTGCCCAGTTCGTCCGCCTGGTAGCAGGACACGGTCGCGCCGAAATCGACGC
>Ga0316622_100002229_pt1 | contig 13291 bp, 11 predicted proteins | sample OWC_Aug_OW2_C1_D_FD_207646 | JGI IMG/M metagenome (GOLD analysis project Ga0316622, IMG submission 207646) | Wetland soil microbial communities from Old Woman Creek delta, Ohio, United States - OWC_Aug_OW2_C1_D5_C | ecosystem: Environmental > Terrestrial > Soil > Wetlands | place: USA: Ohio... | reverse complement strand
AGTCAGGTTTGGCCAGCGCGCCAGGTAGACCCGACCGTGCACGGCCGTGCCCGAGGGCAGGCGGCCGCGGTAGGTCCAGAGCGCGACCTGCCAGAGGAAGGCCTCGAGGCTCTCCCATGAGGCCCCCGTACCGGACGGTTGAGGCGTCGTTAGCGGCGGGCTGAGCGGCTGGGCCTCGGCGCTGGCCCGCTCCGCCTGGCAGACCTCGCGCAGGGCGTTCGCCGTGAGGGACGCGTGCACCGCCCCCCCGCGCGGGGCCATCCTCACCCAGCCCTCGGGGAGCTGCAGGGTCCAGCCTTGGGCCGCCGCGCGGAAGCGCTCGGTGGCCCTCAGAAGTGCGCCCAGGAATCGGTCCTCGGTCGGCAGGAACAGGCGTCCGACCTGTCCGGGGTCGTCCAGGTCCAGGTCCTCGCCTTCCCCGCAGAGCTCGGTTGCCGCTGGCACGTCGCCCGCCAGGAGCCTGGGGTCGAGACGCTCGGTCAGTGGCTCGCGGGGAACAGGTGAGCGCGGCAGCGGCGGGCTAGTCGCAACGCCGGTGCCGGCAGGCGCCGTCTGGCGATAGTGCGCGGATCGGCGCTGGGCCCCGAGGTTCAACACCTCAGTGGTCTCGTGCGGCCGGTTTGCGGTCGGCCGCTCGTCTCCGACCGCGGTAAGGGCAGCGAGCAGCGCATCCGGGGCCAGTGGCTTGACCATGGCGCCGGGGATACCCGCGAGTCGAGCGCGGTCCAACCCCACGAGGATGGCCGGCGTCAAGGGGTCCTGCGCCCGGTGCTGCGCCCAGGCCGCCTCGGCGTCCGCACCATCCAGGTCGACCACCAGGACCTCGGCCGCCGGCGGCTCGACCACCACGAGCGCGCCCTGTCCGGGCCCCTCGAAGAGGGACTCGAAGCGTTGCCGAACCCGATCGGTCGCACCGATCAGGCCGACCCTCAGGGGCCGAGCCCACCGCTCAAGCGCCACGCGCGTACCTGTGCCAGACCGTCTCGGGTGCCATCGGCCCCGGGAGGAAAATCTGGAGGGGCACCCGCCTGCTAGAAGTGCAGGCTGAAGGGGGCGAGTCGGTGGGCGTGCATCAGGGCCCGGAACTGCCGCCCGGACATCCTGACCAGGGTCACGTGGTCACCCCCCTCGAGGTAGACCTCCGGCAGGTCGAACAGCGCCTCGTCGACGACGGTCGGCACCCCGTAGGCGACGGCAAGGGGCGGGACCGCGCCGAGCTCGCAGTCCGGGAAGAGCCGCGCCAGGTCGTCCTCACTGACCAACCCCAGGCGCCGTTGCGTCAGATTATCCAGCCAGGCGAGTTGCAGGTGGTGGGTGGCCGGCACAACCGCCACAAGGTGGCCCTGCTCGTCGGCCACGACCACCGCCTTGGCGACGTAGCTTCCGCGCAGACGGGAGGCCTGCGCCGTCTGGGTGCTGCTGGCGGTATGCGGATGGCACACGAGGTCGTACTCCACGCCCCGTACCCGCAGAAACTCCTCCACCGTCGGCGCGATCGCCATGCCTTCCCCCTAGGTCGTGAGCACTCGCAACAGGTGGTCGCGCTCGGCCTTGAGCGCCAGGCTGAGGTCCACCTGATAGGGTGGGTCGGGCGGCGTGAGGGCGAGCACCTCCCGGGGCAGGGACAAGAGCTCCTCCCGGCAGTAGGCCCGGGCACGGGCGAGTCCGGGCGTCGCGTCCGGCAGCCGCCGGCCCTCGCGCATCACCGGGGCGAGGAGCGCGCGGCCGCCCTGGCGCTCGTCGTGCATGCCGACAACGTCCCCTGCCACTCGACTCCCGCGCATGTGCCGGAAGACCTGCTTGCGCCCGGGCAGGGTAAGCTTGGCCGCCGATAGCTTCATGCACGGGCGACCCGCGTACTCGACCAGCTTGTAGGCGCAGTTGAGGAAGGGCGCGTCCGCCGAGGTGCCCATCCGCGTGCCGACGCCGAACCCGCCGATGGGGGCATCGGCCGCCACCAGCTCCGCGATCCGGTACTCGTCCAGGTCGCCGCTCGCGAAGATGCTCACCCCGGCAAGTCCCGCCTCGTAGAGCATCCGGCGGGCCTCGCGCGCGAGCCCCGCGAGGTCCCCGGAGTCCAGGCGGATTGCACGCACGCGGAAATCGGGGCCGAGCTCCCGCGCGAGGCGGATCACGTGCCGCACGCCCTCGAGCGTGTCGTAGGTATCGACCAGCAGCACGGTCTCGGGATAGGTCGCGGCGAACGCCCGGAACGCGCCGAGCTCGTCGGCGTGCGCCAGGACGTAGCTGTGCGCCATCGTCCCCGTGACCGGGATCCCGTAACGCTTGCCCGCGAGCACATTGGAGGTCGAATCGACCCCGACCAGGTACCCCGCGCGCGCGGCCTTGAGGCCGGCGTCCGCCCCATGGTACCGGCGCAGACCGAAGTCCACGACCACCCGCCCGGCCGCGGCGGTCACCACCCGCGCCGCCTTTGAGGCAACGAGCGTCTGGTAATGCACCTGGTTCAGGATGAACGTCTCGACGAGCTGGGCCTGCGGCAGGGGGGCGACGACCTCGAGAACCGGCTCACCGGCGAAGAACACGGTCCCCTCGGCCAGGGCGCGCACGTCACCGGTGAAGCGCAGGTCGGCGAGGTAATTGAGAAACTCCGGGCGGAACCGGCCGAGCGCGGCGAGGTAGTCCAGGTCCTCGGGCAGGAACTGAAACCCCTCCAGGAAGTCCAGCACGTCCTCGAGGCCAGCAGCGACCAGGTAGTTGCGCTCGGCCGGGAGCTGGCGCACGAAGAGCTCGAAGACCGCGGGCTCCAGCATGCCCTCGACCAGGTAGGCCTGGGCCATGGTGAGCTGGTACAGGTCGGTGAGCAGCGCAGCCTCACGCCCCAGCCCAAGACCAATGGGGGATGGACGCGGGGCATCGGCGCGGCGCCGGGCCTCCTCCGACACGAGGCGCGGCCGGGCGAGCGCACCGGGGCCCCCGCTAGTGCTCGATGTGGACACCGGCCGCTCGCATCCGCAGCAGCGCACGCTCGCCGTCGCCGGCCTCGACCTCCACCGGGCGGGTCGCGCTCACCAGCAAATGGGTCTCGAAGCCCTCCTTGACGGCGTCCAGGGCGCTCGCCAGCAGGCAGTAGTCGAGGGCCAGACCTCCAATCCAGACGCGGGTCACCCCGCGCGCCCTGAGGAGCGCGGCGAGGCCGGTGCCGTCAAACGCGGAGTAGTTGTCCAGATCAGGCCGCGTACCCTTGTCCACCACCAGGGCGTCCGGCGGCAGATGCAGGTCCTCCCGCAGGGCCGCGCCCCAGCTCCGCTGCACACAGTGCGTGGGCCAGGGACCGCCGCGCTCGCGAAAGCTCACGTGCCCGGCGGGATGCCAGTCCCGCGAGGCACAGACCACGGCGCCGCCGCTCACGGCCTTGCCGAGCCAGCGGTTCAGCTCCGCGACCACGCCATCCCCCTCGGGCACGGCGAGGGCGCCCCCCGGGCAGAAGTCATTCTGCACGTCAACGACCAGAAGCGCGTCGGAATGGTCTAGCGAGCGAGCCATAGGGTACGGCCGTAGGCCCGGTCAGGGGCCGCACACAGATGAGTATAGACCTCGCCGGCCGACCGCCAGGCCGCGTCGCGGCGGGGGTCTTGGGCTCCCCCTCGCGTCAGCTAGGTCCGGCCGTCCGAGCCCGGCTCGGGGGAGGCTCCTGCCGCGCCCGCTCCTCGCGCCAGCGGAGAAAATAGGGCTGGGCCAAGTAGTCCTTGCTCAGGACAAAATCCATGACCGCCGCCAGGCGGTGGAAGCGGACCACCGAGTCGATCCGGATGATCTCGCGCCCCGCCTCGTCGAAGAAGAGCAAGGTCGGCGCGTAGAAGATCCCGAGCTGCTGGGCCCACTGGCCCGCCGTCAGGCGACGGCCGTCGGTTGCGACGACCGGGGTCGTGCCCCACATGTCGAGCTGCACGACCTCGAAGCCTTCGAGCCGCTTGCGGATGAGGGGGTCGCGGATCTGCTCCGTGTGCAGCACGTCGCAGGCGTGACAGCTGCCTTGCTCGAAGATCACGACCAGCGGGCGCTCGGCACGGAAGCGACTCCGGTCCAGCATATAGGGGGGCGGCGCGAACAGGGGGTCATCGATCAGGTCCTCGGGCTCGAAGGCGAGGTTGACGTCGGCGCGCGCCAGGTACTCGCGAAAGCCCTCGCGGCGGTAGTGCTCGTCAGCGACGTACTCGAGACCGGCCCGGAACTGGTACGGGGGGTAGTAGCCGCGCAGGCGGAAGACCTCCTGGCCTTGCGCGTCGAAGAAGACGAGGGTCGGGGTGAACTGCGCGCGCTCGCGCTCGGCAAAGGCCTTCTCGGTGAGCCGCCGGCCCTGGAGGTCCACGAGCTCGACGTCGCTCCAGATGTCGATGGGGATGACGTCGAAGTGCCGGCGGGTGTACTCGACGATGTCCTCCTTGCCGAAGTCCACCTGCATCAGCGCCTCACAATACGCGCAGTGCCGCTGACCAAAGTAGACGACCAGGCGCCTCCCCGCCTCGGTCGCCGCTCGCAGGTCCTCGCGCAGGTCCAGGAAGCTGAGCCTGAACCAGTCCGGATGGACCAGGTCCCGCTGGCGCGGGGAGTCGTCCAGGGTAAAGGTGTCGAGGTCGTCGGCGGCTGGCGGGGCAGGGTCTGCCGCGACCGCCGGGCCCGCCGAGAGCAGGAGCAGCAAGGCGGTGGCGGACAGGCGCGAGAGACTGGACATGGCGTGGACCCGATGCGCTGGAGCGGCGACGCGCGGCAGCATCTTACGGCAGGCCTCGCGCGAAAAGCACGACGGTCGGGCCCAGGCCGGTCAGGACGGCGGCTACCGCTGGACGCTGGCGCGGCGCTCGACGAGACTTAACTAGACACATGCTACCGAGTCCGCCGTGCGGGCACAGGGGCCGGGACGGGCCTGTCGGGACACGTAGCATCCCAAACGACGGCCCCCGGGAACGTCGCGGCGACACCGCGCGGCAATGGAGAACAGGACGATGACCGATCCATCCGGTCCCCAGGACTACCAGGCAACCCGCGCCTACGGGCGGATGCTCGAGCGGGCGCGAGAGGCCCTGAGGGGCGGGGAGGCGACGGCGCTGCCTCGCCTCCAGCACTGGCTCACCGAGGCCAAAGACCGCGCCGTGACGCTGGGCGAGCTCACTCGGGAGGAGGCCGAGCGGGTCGGCGACTACCTGCGCCGGGACGTGGTCGACGCGGCGAGCTACCTCAGCGAGACGGGGCGGGCGCTGAAGGACTGGCTGCGCTTCGACCTCGACCTCATCGAGGACCGGCTGCTCGACCTCTTCTCGACGATGGTCGACGAGACCCGGTTGGAGCTCGACCGGCTGGCGGAGGCGGCTCGCGCCCCAGCGCCCCTGCACACGGGCGAGGTGACCGGCTTCGGGACGCTGCGCTGCCTCGGCTGCGGCCTCGAGATCGAATTCACCGAGCCAGCCGGGATCCCGCCGTGCCCACGCTGTGAGGGGACCCGGTTCGTGCGCGTCTCCGCGTGAGCACGGCGGCCAGCAGCAGGGCCCCTAGCGCGCCCGCGACGATCGGGCCGTTACCCCCACGTGCGTATGGGGTGAGCCCCTCGCGCGGCCGCACCTCACCGCGCAGCACCCAGACCTCGAACTGCGGGGCCCGGGCGCTGACGCGGCCGCGCCAGTCGATGAGGGCCGAGACCCCGGTGTTGGTGGCGCGCACCAGGGGGCGTCCGGTCTCGACGGCACGCATGCGCGCGATCTCCAGGTGCTGGTCGGGGGCGACCGAGTCCCCGAACCACGCGTCATTGCTGACGTTCACCAGGACCGTCGCCTGCGGCAGCTGGTCAATGACCTTTTCGCCGAAGACATCCTCGTAACAGATCGAGACCCCGACCCGCAGCGCCGCGATGGTGAGCGGTGGCTGGTCGCGAGGACCGGCGCTGAAGTCGGACATGGGGGCGTTGAGGAGGTCCAGCACGCGGCCGAGCAGGGCGGCAAGGGGGACGTATTCCCCGAAGGGCACGAGATGACGCTTGTGGTAAAAGGCAGACTCCTCGGCCAGGGCCATGACACTGTTGTAGTAGTGGCCCGACTCCAGATCGGCGTATGGGATGCCAAGCAGGACGGCGCTGCCATGGCTCTGCGCCTCGGCGGCGAGGGCCCGCAGGAAACCCTCTACCCGGTGGGCAAAGGCGGGCACTGCGGTCTCTGGCCAGACGACCAGGTGGGCATCCCAGTGCGCGCGGGTAAGTGCCAGGTAACGGTCCAGCGTCGCCTCCCGCTCCCCGTCCCGCCACTTCATCTGCTGGGCCACGTTGCCTTGCACGATCGCCACCCGGCGGGGCTCCCCCGCGGGCGAGGTCCACTCCACCCGACCGGCAGCCCACCCCGCGAGGCCGATGACCAGCAAGATGCCAAGATAGCCGAGGCGCGAGGGCCAGCGCCCCTCAAGCAGGGCGACAAGGGCCGCGGCACACAGCGCGACCGCGGCGCTGACCCCGTACACGCCGGCGATCGGCGCGAAGCCGGCGAGGGGGGTGTCGATCTGGCTGTAGCCGACGGCGAGCCAGGGGAAGCCGGTCAGCAGCCAGCCTCGGCCCCACTCCGCGATCACCCAGCCGGCGGGCAGCACGGCCCAGAGGCGCAGGCCCCGTTCGACCCCGGCGGCCCATCGCGCCTGCAGGTAACCGAGCAACGCCGGAAAGGCGGCCAGGTAGGCGACAAAGAGGGCAGTCAGGGCCACCGCGGCCGCGGCCGGCACTGCGCTGAACTCGAAGCTCTCGCGCACCCACGAGGCCCCCACGCCGAAAACCCCGAGGCCAAAGAGCCAGCCCCGCCACGCCGAGCGTCCCGGGGCAGTGCGCATCCACAGGGCAAAGAGGACCGCCAGCGCGAGGGGGGCGAGCGGGCCGCGGCCGAAGGGTGCAAAGGCGAGCGGTAGGGCGGCCCCGGCGGCGAGCGCCGCGCCGTCGGCCAGCAGCCCCGGCAGGGCCAGCCTAATCGGCACGGCCGGCCGCGTGCGCCGACTCCTCGACGTTGCGCACCTTGAGCAGATGGACGCGGCGGGCGTCCGCGTGCAGGACCTCGCACTCGAGGGCGCCGAGGGCGACGCGGTCACCGCGCTCCGGCAGGCGACCGAACGCCTTCAGCACCAGGCCCCCCACCGTGTCGTACTCCTCGTCGCTGAAGTCCGTGCCAAAGGCGGCGTTGAAATCCTCGATCGGCGTGAGCGCCTTGACCGTGTACTCGGTGTCGGTCAGACGCTTGATGTAGGTCTCCTCGTCCCCGACGTCGTACTCGTCATCGATGTCGCCGACGATCTGCTCGAGCACGTCCTCGATCGTGACCAGGCCGGCCACCCCGCCGTACTCGTCGACGACGATGGCCATGTGGTTGCGGGCACTGCGGAACTCGCGCAGGAGGACGTTCAGCCGCTTGCTCTCAGGCACGAAGACGGCCGGGCGCAGCGACTCGCGGATGTTGAAGACGTCGGGGCGCCCGTCGACCAGGTACGGCAGGAGGTCTTTCGCCAACAGGATCCCCACGACCTCGTCGCGGCTCTCGCCGATTACCGGGAAGCGGGAGTGGCCCGACTCGACGACCGTGCGCAGCCCGTCGTCAAACGGCGCGTCGCGCTCGACGACGACCATCTGGGCCCGGGGCACCATGACGTCCCGGACCTGCATCTCCGAAACCTGGAAGGCGCCCTCGACCATCGCAAGGACGTCGGGGGCCAGGAGGCGACGATGCTCGGCATCGCGCAGGAGCTCGATCAGCTCCTGCCGGTCCCTGGGCTCACCGATCAACGCGTGGCCGAGACGCTCGAGCCAGCTGAGACCGCCGCTAGGTCGGTCTTCGCTCATGTGGCGTCCGTATCACCGTAGGGGTCTGCAACGCCGAGGCGCCGTAACAACGTGACCTCGAGGTTCTCCATCTCCGCGGCCTCGGCCTCACCCTGATGATCGTAGCCGAGCAGATGAAGGATACCGTGTATGACCAGGTGCGCCCAGTGGTCGGAAAGCCCCTTGCCCTGGGCCGCCGCCTCCTCGGCCACGAGCGGGGCACAGATCACCAGGTCGCCGAGCCAGGCCCCGCGCAGTCCGGCTGGGGCCTCGAAGGGGAAGGCAAGGACGTTGGTCGGGACCGCCTTGCCGCGGTAGCGCTCGTTGAGGTCGGTCCCCTCCGCTCGCCCCACGACCCGCACCGTGACCTCTGCCCGCCGCCGTCTGCCGAGCGCGGCGAAGACCCAGCGCCGGAAGCTGGCGGGCGCCGGCACACCCCGCCGCGGCACGCCGTACTGGACGTGCACGACCACCCCGGCCGGTGGATGGCCGCCAACTGTCCGAGCCCGCCTCACCCCGGTTCCCCCTCCCGGCGTTCATGGGCCTCGTAGGCGTCGAGGATGCGGGCGACGAGCGGATGGCGCACGACGTCCCGCGAGCTGAAGAAGGTGAAGCTGATCCCGTCGATCCCCCGCAGGACCTCGATGACGTGCCGAAGGCCCGAGCGCTGCCCGCGGGCGAGGTCGATCTGGGTCACGTCGCCGGTGACCACCGCGGTCGAGCCGAAACCGATGCGCGTGAGGAACATCTTCATCTGCTCGACCGTGGTGTTCTGGGCCTCGTCGAGGATCACGAAGGCCTCGTTCAGGCTGCGCCCGCGCATGAAGGCGAGCGGCGCCACCTCGATGACCCCGCGCTCGAGCAGCCGGGCCACCCGCTCGAAGCCGAGCATCTCGTACAGGGCGTCGTAGAGGGGGCGCAGGTAGGGGTCGACCTTTTGCGCCATGTCCCCGGGCAGAAATCCCAGCCGCTCGCCCGCCTCCACGGCCGGGCGTACCAGAACGAGCCGCCGCACCCGCTCGGAGTCGAGCGCCTCGACGGCGCTGGCGACCGCCAGATAGGTCTTGCCCGTGCCGGCGGGGCCGACGCCGAAGTTGACATCGTGTCCGCGGATGCTCTCGAGGTAGCGCGTCTGGTTGGGGCCGCGGGCGCGGACTGCACCACGGCGGGTCTGCACCACCGCGGGCTCCGCGGCGCCCGCGCCGCCTTCGTCGAGCCCCGACTCCTGCAAGTACAGGTGCACGCGTGCGGGCGTCAACGGCTCGGGTTCGCGGGTCGCCTGGTACAGGGCCGAGAGGGCGCGGCTCGCGGCGCGCACGGCCGCGGCATCACCGAGGACGCGCAGGGTGTGGCCCTGCCGGTTGATCTCGACCCCGAGGCGCCGCTCCACCTGCCGCAGGTGCTCGTCGAAAGGCCCGCACAGGCTCGCGAGGCGGCGGTTGTCAGCTGGCTCCAGGCTCAGAGCCATTGCATCTGGGTGGTCGGCCCCCGGGGAAACCTGCATCGCCGTCTACGCGGGGCACACCGCCCCTTCACCCACGACCCGGCCCCGCAGGCTGTTGGGCAGGGCCTCGGTGATGAGGACTGCAACGAAGCCACCTCGCAGGCCGGTGGCGCCCGGGAAGTTCACCGCCCGGTTGTTCTCCGTCCGAGCGGTGAGCTGCAGCGGGTCCTTGCGCGACGGCCCCTCCACCAGCACGGTCTGGACGCTCCCGACCATCGCCTCGGCGATCGCCCGCTCGCTGCGGGTGAGGCGGTCCTGCAGCGCGGCCAGGCGGACGCGCTTCTGTTCCTCTGGAACGCTGTCGGCCAGGGCGGCGGCAGGGGTCCCGGGCCGCGGACTGTAGACAAAGCTGAACGAGTGGTCGAAGCCGACCGCATCCACGAGGTCGAGCGTTGCCTGAAAGTCTGCCTCGGTCTCCCCGGGAAAGCCGACGATGAAGTCCGAGGACAGGGAGATGCCGGGTCGAGCCTCGCGCAGGCGGGCCACCGTCTCCAGGTACTGAGCGACGGTATGCCGGCGTTTCATCCGGGCAAGGATGCGGTCCGACCCGCTCTGCACCGGGAGGTGCAGGTGCCCGACCAGGGCGGGCAGGTCACGGAACGCGTCGATCAGCGCCGCGCTCATCTCCACCGGGTGGGAGGTCGTGAAGCGGACACGGCCGATGCCCTCGATGGCCGCGGCCAGGCGGATGAGGGTCGCCAGGTCCGCGGACTCGCCATCGTCGGTGGGCCCGCGGTAGGCATTGACGTTCTGGCCGAGGAGGGTCACCTCCCGGACACCCTGGGCGGCAAGGCCCGCGACCTCCAAGAGCACGTCGCCGAGCGGCCGGCTCACCTCCTCCCCGCGGGTGTAAGGCACCACGCAGAAGGTGCAGTACTTGCTGCAGCCCTCCATCACCGTCACGTACGCGGTTGGCCCCTCCACCCTCGGCTCCGGGAGGTGGTCGAACTTCTCCACTTCCGGGAAGGAGACGTCGATCACCGGGCGGCGTGCGCGCTCGACCTGGCTCAACATCTGCGGCAGGCGATGCAGCGTCTGCGGCCCGTAGACGATGTCGACGTAGGGCGCCCGCTCGCGGATCGCCGCGCCCTCCTGGCTCGCGACGCAGCCGCCGACGCCGATCACGACACCCGGCCGGCGGGCCTTCAATGCCCGCCACTGGCCGAGTTGGGAAAAGACCTTCTCCTGGGCCTTCTCCCGCACCGAGCAGGTGTTCACCAACAGCACGTCCGCCTCGTCCGGGTCATCGGTCAGCGCCAGCCCGCTCGAGGCCTCGAGCAACTGCGCCGTGCGCGCGCTGTCGTGCTCGTTCATCTGGCAGCCGAAGGTCTTGATGTAGAGCTTGCGCGCCATCTTTCGTGCGGTTGGCGAGCGATGTCGGTAGGGGGTCAGGGGTTAAGCTCGGGCAGGCCGCGGCGGCGGCGCTCGCGACCGGTGCTCTCGCGGGCGGCGAAGGCACGCCGGAAGCGGCGCCGGAACTCCCGCTTCCAGGCCCGCAGGTCGAGGGTCCGACCCGCGTACGCGGCACCTTCGAGGTCCCGGATGATCTCGTCGAGGGCAAGCGAGGGGGCGCCCGCGTCGCTCTGGTCGAGACGGTGCACGACGCTGGAGAGCGGCGCGCCCGGCGGCAGGCGCAGCTGCTGGCAGGCGAGCCGCCTCACCACGCGGCAGAGGGCATCCGGCTGGTTCTCGCCCGCCGCACACCGCAGGCACCACCATACCTGTACGCGCATGGGCAGGACGCCGGCGACCCGGTCGCCCAGCGCCAGCAGGGCGCGCCGGGTCGCGCGCCCCAGGGCGTTAACCCGCTCGAGCGGGAGTCCGCGGGGCACGGTGGCAAGGAACTCGCGTAGCGGCCGGAAACGCTGCCCCGGGAAGACCTTCGCCGGCAGAACCGACGCGGGCGTCGCAGCGGCCTCCGCGGCTTCGTGCGGTGTGCGCCGGGGCGGGGCAGGCGTGCGCCCCTTGGGCCCGACCCCGAGCCACCAGCCGAGGCCAAAGGCCAGGGCAATGCCGCCACCCACCGGCAGGACGAAGCCCAGCAGCGCCTCCCGGGTCAGAAGCCGCGATACCAGGCCAGGCGCCCCGTCGAGCGCGCCGGAGTCCTCTACGGACAGGTCCTCGCCATCGAGGGTGACCCTGCGACCGGGCACGCGGGCATGGGCCTCGCGCCGGCCCTGCACGTCCCACCAGGGGACGTCGATCGCAGGGAAGTCGATGGCGCCGTCCCGCGTGGGCACGATCGTGAAGGTCTCGACCCGCCTCCCCCACAGCTCTGCGCCAGCACCCCCGCTACCCCACTTCCAGTCAACCTGGGGCGGGTCCGGGTAGACCTTGAATCCGTGGCCGTGAACCTGGGGGGCGACGCTCGGGAGCCGGCCGCCGATCACGCCGAGCCCCTTGCTGACCACCGTGACGGTGAGGGGTTCGCCGGCCCCCCCGGCACCCCCCGCGCCCCAGAGCACCTGGACATCGAGGAAGCGGAGCGGGAGGGGGGCGGCGGCGGGCAGCGCCGCCACATCGAGCCGCAGGGCGTTGGTGGCGAGCGACGTGCGCTGCGTACCCCACGCCGGCCGGCCACCCATGGCCGGCTCAGCCCCGGCTTGCACGTTGAGGCGGGCTGGCGGGACCTCGAGCCGGCCGGGGGCGAGCGGCGTCAGCACGTAGTGGTACTGGTTGACCACGTAGGGCCGACCCCGCACGACCCGGGTAGAGACCGTTCCTCGCTCGAGCTCCTCCACCGAGGCCCCGGTCGGAGAGGGTGGGGTGATCTCCACCGTCTGCAGGTTGCCGGGGCTGTAGATCCGGACCGTGTAGACCACGGACTCCTGGACGTAGGGCGCCTCCTTGCCGACGGAGGCCTCGGCCCAGACCGCGCCAGAGCCCTGCGCCATTGCGGCGGTGCTGGGCAGGAGTAGGCCAAGGAGGCACCAGACCCAGCCGCCTGCTGCCCTACGCATGTGTCCTCACCATGGCCGTGTCTCGACGAGTCCACCGCGGGACCGGTCCGCGGCCCGCAGCTCCTCGATCCTGAACTGGTTTCGCAGTAACCGGCTGGGGTCCGCCTCGACCCGGTCGAGCCACTGCTCGACCACCCAGCCGGGAAGGGTCTGACCCGGTCCGCCGGCCGCCAGCGGGTCGTCAAACCCGGCCCCCGCCGGGGCCCTCGCGTCGGCCTGAGGCCCTGCTGGGCCGGTCATTTGATCGACACGGTCGACGGCCTGGCTGGCCGCGTCGTCGCGAGGCCGGTCGGGAGGGCCCTGACCCTGCCGGGCTGACGATGGCGGGGCGGCCTTGGCCTCCGGCTGCTCGCCAGCAGCCCCCTCCTGTGGCTTTGGCGGCTGGTCGCCCTTCCCAGGGCGCTCCTTCTCTTCGGCACCGCCGCCCTCCTCGGGCCGGGCCTCGGCCAGGTCGGGGGTTCCCGGCGCGGGGGCTTCGGTCTTCGACTGGTCCTCGCGCCCACCCCCAGCGGTCTCTTCCGGCTTGTCCGCCGATTGGGGCTTGGGTTCGGCCCCCGGGGTATCAGGGCTGGACTCGGGGCCCGGCTTTGTCTCCTGCCGGTCTTCCTGCGGCCCCTGTGCCATCCCGGTCTCCGGCTTTTCCTGATCGGCCCGCTCCGCGTCCTGTCCTTCCTCGCGGGGCTCGCCCTCCCGCGACCCCGCCTCGGCACCGGTGGCCGCGTCCGACTCGCCCGGCTCCTCTGCCTGGGCCCGCGCGTCGGGCTGCGGCTTGGCCTCTTCGCCCTCCTGGCGACCCTCGGCCGCCAGGGTCGCGTCGTGGAGTTGGTCTTCCGCGGGACGCTCCGCATTCGCCGAGGCATCGGACGGTCGCTGGCTGGACTCGGCACCCTCCGCAATCTGGTCAGAGCCTGTTCCCTGGCCGGCGTCAGCCGCCTCCTCCTCGCCGCCCTGGCCGGCCTCGGCGCTGGCCCCGCCGTCGGCTTGCTCGCCCTTCTCTTGCCCGGCCTGCGCGCCGTCCTGCTGCTC
>Ga0316622_100002228_pt1 | contig 13292 bp, 8 predicted proteins | sample OWC_Aug_OW2_C1_D_FD_207646 | JGI IMG/M metagenome (GOLD analysis project Ga0316622, IMG submission 207646) | Wetland soil microbial communities from Old Woman Creek delta, Ohio, United States - OWC_Aug_OW2_C1_D5_C | ecosystem: Environmental > Terrestrial > Soil > Wetlands | place: USA: Ohio... | reverse complement strand
CAGGAGATGCTCGGCCACCGTGGTCCACTGGGTGTCGAGTAGGTGGTTTCGCTCGGCACTTGCCTGCATCTCCGCCAGCTGGTACTGCGACCACTTGTCGTACTCGTGCGCTACAGCCTGGCTCAGGACGTCCTCCAGTACGGATGTGTCCAGATGGACCAGGCCATTCAGTTCGCGGAGAACCCCAAGCAGATTGTTCGCCCTTGCCCCTTTTTGACCCTCAACGACGGTTGCGCGCAGGCGCTCCAGGTCACGGCGCAGCCGGCCTTGATCCTCATCCAATGCCTCCTGATACTGGCCCAGCAAGTCATCCAGGTAGGCTCCCAGAACGTGTCCGACCAGGCGATCGAGACGGGCGAAATCGAGCCGGCTGGTCTCCTTGATCGTTTCGATAAAGGCCAGTACTTGAGCGGCGTCCGGGCTGGCGGGCAGTGTCAGCTGCTGTAGCTGCCGGCGTGCGCCGTCGTCCCGGGGCTGCTTGGCTGCCAGCTCGGACACGCGCTGCATCTCATCGGCCAGTCTGGCAGCGGAGATACGAGCAGGCTGCAGTCGATCCAGGCGGACATCTGGTGGCAGCCGGACCTGCGTCCGGTCCATAATTGCGTTGCACGTCTGCCGATGAAATTCGGCCTCGATTTCGGCCAGCCAGTGCTCGCGAAGATCATCTACTTCAGCCTGGAGGTTATCGCGAGGTGTGGTGAGCTTGAATGGATAAGTTCGCTCCAAGTGCTGCGCAAGCCTACGAGGATCGGGAGGTAGACCCCGCTCCTCGGCCAGTTGATCATAGTCGTCGATCTTTTCGTCGAGGAGTGCACGGTAGCGATCGAGCCGTTCATCATACTTGTCGAGGATGGCCCGAGCAGTTTCACCCACCATCTGGCGGATCTGAATCCCGTAGCCCGATGCGGCGTGGTCAGCAAGATCGTCCAGCGCCTCTTCCACCTCAGCCGAAGGGTGGTCTGCAAACTGGTCAGCCAGGAGGCTGATGGTAAACGGTGGAAAGGCAGTAACAGAGCCGGCGAAGGCGAGCGGTCCCGGAAAGGGATCGTTAGAGGATTGTAGCATTAGAGGCGCAATGCCGTCAAGTGCGTCGAAGACAAGCCGCTGCTGCTCCGGATCTGCGCCGTATTTCTCAAGGTACTCGTCCACCTGGCCCTCAAGCATACGCCACACGTCGGCATGCAGGTCATCGCTCCGGAGGATGCGCACGCGATCGTCGTAGATCGTCTCGCGCTGGCGGTTGAGCACGTCGTCGTATTCGAGCAGATGCTTGCGGATGTCAAAATTGTAGCCCTCGACCGAGGTCTGTGCCCGCTCGATGGTCTTGGTCACCAGGCTGTGTTCAATCGGGAAATCCTCGCCGATCTGCTCCATCAGCTTGGAGAGCATCTCCTTGCGCCCAAAGCGGCGCATGAGGTCATCCTCGAGGGAGAGGTAAAAGCGTGAGGAACCTGGCTCGCCTTGGCGTCCGGAGCGGCCACGAAGCTGGTTGTCAATGCGACGAGCTTCGTGGCGCTCGGTGCCCAGGATGTGCAATCCGCCCGCGGCCAGGACCTGTTCGCGGCGCTTGGCATATTGGGGCATCACTTCGGCCACGGCGCTGTCCATCTGGGCAGCCGTGGCTTCGTACGGGTCCAGGCCACGTGCTGCGAGGGCCAGGTGAGTCTTGTGGATGTCCTCATCTGACAGCTCGCCACCGAGCTTGATGTCCACGCCTCGCCCGGCCATGTTTGTGGCGATGGTCACTGCGCCGGGCTCGCCGGCCCGGGCGATGATCAGCGCCTCGCGCGTGTGCTCCTTGGCGTTGAGCACATTGTGAGGAATGCCGTCCCTGAATGCCTGCTCCAAGATAGGCCAGGCGGCTCCCTCGTCCGTGAGCTCCAGATACTGGCAGATCCAGCTCGGGTTGTCGCCTGACAGGGCATTAGGCTCTAGATCCAGGGTCCGCATCATCTTCCGCCAGGCGGCCGAATTCATCGTCTCCAGGGTGGCATTCATTGTTTCGCGCAACCCAGAGCGTTCATCGCGATCGAGGGCTGCGTCCTGAAGGGCATAGGCCGCGCGGGGTGATAGAGCGGCCATTTGCAGCCGCTCACCGGTGAGCCGCCTGCTCAGCCTCTCTGACATCTCCACCGAAGTGGTGCCCACCAAGACCGGCTGGCCCTGCGCATGACAGGTTAGAATCTCACGGGCGACTGCGCGAAGTTTCGCCTCTTCACTCCGATAGACCACGTCGGCGTAATCCTGGCGGATGGCAGGCTTGTTGGTGGGAATAACGGCTACATCCAGGTGATAGATCTTGAAGAACTCTTCGCCCTCGGTGACGGCGGTACCGCTCATGCCGGCCAGTTTTTCGTACATGCGAAAGTAGTTCTGGATGGTGATCGTGGCTGAGGTCACGTCGCGGGGGCGGACGGGCACTGCCTCCTTGGCTTCGATTGCCTGATGCAAACCCTCGCTCAATCGGCGGTTCGGCATCAATCGGCCGGTGTGCGGGTCCACCAGGATGATCTGCTTACGCTGCCGAATATAGTCGCGGCCTTCCTGAAACAGGACCTGAGCTTTTAGGGCTTGCTGCATATAGTGAACGTAGCGATAATTGGCCTCGTCGTAGATATTCTCGATACCAGTTTCTTCCTCAACAGCCGCCAGACCCTCGTCAGTGAGGAAGACCGTACGCTCCTTCTCATCCAATTCGTAGTGGACGTTTGGTTGCAGCTTGCGGGCAATGACGGCAAAACGGCTATAGTCTTCCACCGACTCATCCGAAGGCCCAGAGATGATCAAAGGCGTGCGTGCCTCGTCGATAAAGATGTTGTCCACTTCGTCGACGATGGCATAGTACAAGGGGCGCTGGACGCGGCGTTCCAAGGAGAGGGCCAGGTTGTCGCGTAGATAATCAAAACCGAACTCATTGTTGGTGCCATAGGTCACATCGGCACCGTAGGCTTGCTGGCGAGGGACAGGCCGAAGGCCGGGATATGGCTCTCGCTGATAGGTGGGGTCGTAGAGATAGGCCGGCTGTTCAGCACCCGACTGAAGCAATCCCACGCTGAGGCCCAGGACATCGTAAATTGGCCCCATCCAAAGGGTATCGCGGCGTGCTAGATAATCGTTGACAGTCACCAGGTGAACGCCGCGCCCCGTCAGGGCATTCAGGCAGATCGGCATGGTAGCCACCAGCGTTTTGCCTTCGCCGGTCTTCATCTCGGCTACTTTGCCCTGATGCAAGACGATCCCACCGATGAGCTGCACATCAAAGGGCCGCATGTCCACCTTGCGCTTGGCAGCTTCGCGCGCCGCTGCAAAGACCTCGACGAGCAGTTCGTCCAACGTCTCGCCGGAAGCCAGACGGAGCCGGAATCGGTCGGTTAGCGAACGCAGCTCGGCGTCGGTGCGCCGCTCAAGCTCAAGTTCCAGCGCGTTGATGGCCTCGACGAGCGGAGAGAGCTTACGCACTTCCCGCTCGTTGGGGTCTCCAACAACTTTGCCAATCAATCCTTTCAACATGACTAATCCCCGATCCTCAATACCTAACGTCCAATATCCAATCCCTGACGCGAAGGGCGGCCAGATCCACTCCGCGGGCCCCACTCCGCACTATTCGTTGAACAACTCCCCGACTGAGACGCCCAGGTGGATACGCCGGATGACTTCCGCCAAGAGATCCGCCACAGTCAGCACCCGCAGAAAAGGCTGCAGCGCGTGTCGTTTTTCGGGGGAGATGTATACCGTGTTGGTCACAACCAATTCCTCTAGCTGTGCGGCGAGTATGTGCTCTATGCCGTGGGGGGGCGAAAAGAGCCCGTGGGTAGCGCAGGCGTACACTGCACGAGCGCCGTTCGCACGCACAAAGCGCGCAGCTCGGGCCATAGTGCCACCTGTGTCGATCTCGTCGTCAAAAATGATGGCGTTCATGCCCCCAATGTTGCCAATGAGATTGAGCTGGCGTGTGCCGCTCCCATCGGCCTGGCGCCGCTTTTCGATGATGGCGAGGGGAACACCCAGCTCCTCGGCAAAGTTCCGGGCTCGGCGACTGGCACCGATGTCAGGCGCGACGACGACAGCGTTCGGGACCGCCTTTTCGCGAAAGTAATCGACGAGGATGTGCCGGGCCGTCAGCTCGTCGCCCGGAATGTCAAAAAAGCCCTGGATCTGTCCTGCGTGGAGGTCGAGTACCAAGAAGCGGCCAGCTCCTGCCACGCCGATAACATCGGCCATGAGCCGCGCTGTGATGGGCACGCGAGGCTGATCCTTTTTGTCTGTGCGGCCGTAGGCAAAGTAGGGCACCACCGCGGTGAGCCGCCCGGCCGAGTCGCGCCGCAGAGTGTCCAGCAGCACCAGCAATTCCAGGATGTTGTCGTTCACTGATGCCGGAACCTGCTCGCATGCGTCGGGCCACGGGCGCGCCTCTTTGGACGGGAGAACGACGCACTCACCTGTGTCTTGTTGACGGTTTCGCACCCCAGAGCACGTGGGCTGGACAAGAAAGACATCCTTGCCGCGCACGCTCTCGTCTAGCTGGGCAAACACATTCCCGTTGGCAAACTGCCGGATGGTCACCTTTCCCAGCGGTCTGCCCAGCCGGGTGGCGATCTCCTGAGCCAATTCCGGATTCGCCGTTCCCGTGAAAATGGAGATGGGACCATATAGCCCGTACTGTTGGCCAAGATCTCGCCGGACGCTAATCTTCTCCATGTTCATATCGGCCATCACCCTCTATCTTTCTTGGAACTCGTCGGGCAAGAGGACATCCAATTCTGGAGCCCACTGAAGGCCGCTCGCATTATACCATGCATAAAGGGCCGTACCAAATGCCATCAATGATCAGGTTTGCTCATGATCCCTCTTGATGCTCTCTCGTACCCCATTGTGAGCTTTCACTTGACAGGGATGACTCTGTGTGCTACGATAATTCGGAGCACACTGGTCTATCTTGAGGGGATAAAAGTGACAAAGACGATCGCCGTGGCCGGCAAGGGGGGGACGGGCAAAACCACGATCTCTGCGCTGGTCATTGATTATTTGGTTAGGCAGAAAAAGGGCTCAGTTTTGGCTATTGACGCAGATCCAAGCACGAATCTGAACCTTGCCCTGGGTGTACCGCTGTCTGACACAGTGGGGGATGTGCGAGAGGAGACGGCGACCGCTGTTGGGGGCAGCCGGGCGATGGGTGGGATGAGCAAGTGGGACTATCTCGACTTGCGCATCAATGAGGCACTGGTCGAGGAGCCTGGATTTGACTTGCTGGCCATGGGCCGGCCTGAAGGGCCGGGCTGCTATTGTGCCGCTAACAACATCCTGCGCACATCGGTGGATCGCCTCTCTGATGCCTACGACTATGTGGTGATTGACAACGAAGCGGGCCTGGAGCATTTGAGCCGACGCACCACAAGGGATGTGGACCTGCTCCTATTGGTCTCGGACCCGACATTGCGGGGCATCATCGCGGCCGGTCGGGTGGCAGAAGTAGTTGACGAGCTCAAGACGACGGTGGGCGCGATTTACCTCGTTGTCAATCGGGTTGGGGGGGGCACGCTGCCCGAGCCCTTGATGAAGGCCGTCGAGGAGTACAAGCTCAAACTGGCAGGAATCATTCCCGCGGATCCGGCCGTCAACGAGCTGGATGCACTGGGCAAGCCGATCGTCGCACTGCCTGAAGACGCTCTCGCCCGGCGTTCGCTCGAGGCGATTCTGGCCTCGGTGGATGGAGAATTATGAGCCTGGGGAGAGAGCCGCTGCACGGAAGTCTGTGAGGCAAGTCATGAAAGAGGCGCTGCTCTACGAAAAGCTGGATAACCAGCGGCTGCGATGCAACCTGTGCGCCCATCGCTGTCTGATTGCGCCGGGGCGTAAAGGCATTTGCCTGGTCCGCGAGAACCGGGATGGCACACTCTACACCCTGGTGTACGGCATCCCGCTTTCCCAGGCGGTGGATCCTATCGAGAAAAAGCCTCTCTTCCACTTTTATCCGGGCAGCACTGCTTTCTCTATCGCCACCGCCGGGTGCAACTTTCGCTGCGAGTTCTGCCAAAATGCGGATATCTCACAGATGCCCCGTGACCAGGGGCAGATTCTCGGGCGCGAGGCGTCGCCGGAGGAAGTAGTAGGCGCGGCGCATCGCTACGGCTGCCGGTCCATTGCCTACACCTATACCGAACCGACTATCTTTTTCGAGTATAGCTACGACATTGCCAGGTTGGCCCACGACAGTGGCATCGCCAGCGTTTATGTGACCAATGGCTACATGACCCCAGAGATGCTGGATCTCTTCCAGGGCCTGGGCGGCGGCCATGATCCGTGGCTCGACGCGGCCAACGTCGATTTGAAGGCGTTCCGCGACGAGACATACAAGAAGGTGTGCGGTGCCCGGCTACAGCCGGTTCTCGACTCGCTCAAGAGGATGAAAGAGCTCGGCGTTTGGGTGGAGGTTACGACGCTCGTCGTACCCGACATGAATGACTCGGAAGCAGAGCTGGGTGATATTGCCCGATTCATTGCCGCCGAGCTGGGCGTTGAGACACCGTGGCATGTCAGCCGCTTTCATCCCGACTACAAGATGTACGATCGCGAAGCAACTCCGCCAACTGTCCTGCGCCGGGCGTACGAGCTGGGCAAGGAGGCAGGCCTGCGCTATGTCTATCTGGGCAATTTGCCAGGAGCTCACCTGGAGGACACTCACTGCCCGAACTGTGGGCGATCGGTCGTTGGGCGCTGGGGTTTTCAGGTGCTGCAGCGCAACATGCGCGATGGCCACTGTGCCCAATGCAGTGCGCCCATCGATGGGGTCGGCATGTAGGTGGCAAGAAAACGGGTGCAGCACAGTGGCCAGTGAGGGGAAAGGTACCGTCACCGGCCACTCTTCATTCTAGGGGAATATTGACTCATGCGCATCTTGTTTGTCGAGAAGCAGATTGACTATGAGCCGTTGGGTCTGCTGTACCTGGCAAGTGTATTGAAACGGGCTGGACACGAGGTGCGCCTCGCCGTTGCCTCCGTTGAGGACCCGGCAGAGGTGGCGTCGGCATGGCGACCGCAAGTGGTTGGCTACAGTGTTTATACCGGCTCGCAGATTTACTACCGTGATTTGAACTTACGAGTCAAGAAAGAGGTGGATGTTGTCTCGGTCTTTGGGGGGCCACACCCCACCTATTTCCCTGAGTTCGTTGAAGAGCCGGGGGTGGATGCGGTTTGCATTGGCGAAGGGGAGGGAGCCATCCTGGATCTGGTGGAAGTGCTTCAAGCTGGGCGCCCTCTTTGCGGCATCAGCAACTGGTGGTTCAGGCGCGATGGCAAGGTGGAGCGGAATCCAGTGCGGCCGGCGGAGGATGTAGATGCATTGCCTTTCCCCGATCGAGAGTTGCTGTTCGAACGGGACGAGTTCAGCCGGCAGAGCGGCATCAAGCACTTCATCACCAGCCGCGGATGTCCCTACGACTGCACATATTGCTTCAACCATGCCCTGGCCGAGGTCTACAGGGGCAAAGGCAGGCGCCTTCGCCAGATGAGTGTAGAACGGGTGGTTGAAGAGGTCAAGTCTGTGCAAGCCCGCTACCCCATGCAGTTTGTCGTCTTTCTGGACGACCTGTTCATTGTAAACACTGACTGGCTGAGGGAATTGGCCCGGCAGTTCCCGAAGGAGGTGAGGCTGCCCTTCTTCTGCAACGTGCGGGCTAACCTGGTTACCCCGGAAAAGATGGCACTGCTCAAGCAGGCCGGATGTGCCAGTGTGGGGATGGGCCTGGAAACAGGGAACCCCAAGCTGCGCAACGAGCTGCTGAAGCGTAATCTGTCGGATCAGCAGATCATCGATGCCAGCCGCCTAATCCGTGAGGCTGGTCTTCAGTTGCTCACGACCAACATGCTGGGCCTGCCCGGCGGCACCCTGGAGAACGACTTTGAGACGCTTGCCCTGAACCATGCTTGCAGGCCAGCCTACGCCAATGCCTTTCTCTACCAACCCTATCCACGCACTGAGCTGGGTGAGTACGCCCGGGAGCATGGCCAAGTCGACGGATCGCTTGACGACATTGACCCTTCGGCCTGGGGACGGTCGATACTGCGCTTCTCCTCACCGGAGGAGAAACGGCAGATCGAGAACTTGAGCAAGCTGTTTGCCGTGGCGGTAGAGTGGCCGTGTCTGGCTGGTTGGGTGCGTAGGCTCACCAGACTGCCGCCCAATGCCTTGTTCCGCCTTTTCTACAAGCTTTGGAAGGGGTATGCAGTCAAGAGCCGCATCCACCCCTACCGGCCTTCTTTTCGGGAGTTTGTGCAGACGGTGCAGCGCTTTATGAGGTTCGACTAGACCTGCGTCGTCTTCCAGCGACCACCGCGGTAACGCAGGAAGTTGAGTGCGCCCCTCACCGTCAGGTCAATCGTCATGCCGGTCCATGCCCCGATCAGGCCCCAACCGAGGACGATGGCCAAGAGGTAGGCCAGCGGCAGCCGTACCAACCATATACCCACTGCCGTGGCGACCATCGGCCAGCGCGTGTCTCCGGCGCCACGCAGCCCGCCGGCAAAGATCATGCTGGCGGCGAGGATCGGCTGGAACAGGCCCATCAACCGGAGTGGCATCGTGCCTGCAGCGATGACCTCTGCATCGTTGGTGAAAAAGCCCATGATCTGAGCTGGGAAGAGAACAAAGGTCAGACCGATGGCTCCCATGAGCATAGCTCCAATCCGGTAGGCGGTATAGCCGCGCTGTTGGGCGCCGTCGGGGTCACGGGCGCCCAGGCTTTGGCCCACCAGAGTCGTGGCTGCGATGGCAAAGCCAAAGCCGGGCATGAAGGATAGGGACCAGGCATTAATTGCCACCTGGTTGGCGGCATAGATGGTAATGCCCATGGAGGCCAGGATGCGAACGTATGCCATGTTTCCGGTGCGAAAGAAGAGCTGTTCCACGCCAGTGGGTAACCCCACGTGCAGAATGCGGCGGATCATGGTCCAGTCGGTCCGGAAGCGGGTGAGCGTTAACTGGATCCCTGAGCGCCCTTTTAGCAGGATGGCAATGACCAGCATTCCGCCGACCATTTGCCCCGCGGCCGCCCCCATGGCCGAGCCGGCAACGCCCATCTTGGGCAGCCCAAACAGGCCATTAATCGCCGTCACAGCCACGAGAATGTTCACCAGGTTTACGACCAACATCACATACAGTGGCGTCCGTGTGTCGCCTGCACCCCGCAGGCTGGCGTTGCCGATGAACATCAGGGCGGCAAAAAAGAGAAAAGCGGCGACGATCCTCAAGTAGGCAGTGCTCAAGCCGATCACTTCCGCCTGAGCGCCGAGGAGCAGGACCGCGGGCAGCGCCAGGCTTATCCCCAGGAGGCTGCACCCCAACCCGATCAACGTGCCCAGCAACACTGACTGGCGGATGACCTTGTTCGCTTCCCATGGTTCCTTCGCACCGATAGAACGTGCAATCAAAGCGGTTGAGCCGGTGGCGATGGCCCCCAGAAGGGTGTGCGCCAGAAAGACCCATTGGATTGCCAGCCCGACGGCTGCCAACGAGGCAGCACCCAAGTGGCCTACCAGGAACGTGTCCACGATGCCGACCATCATGCTCAGCATCTGCTCGCCTGTGGCCGGAAGTGCCAGGCGCAGTACATCTCGGCGGATGGCCGCCTGAGTGGGCTCGGGTCGCAGCGATGCTGCGATGCGGCGCTGCCAGGCTAGAGCTTTGTGGACCATGTTGGACTTTCGGCCAAAAGCTGGTATAATGGCGGGGCGATTCGGTGTGTATCTGGCCTACGGGCTGTGCTCTGTCCGCTGCTCACGTAGGAAGCTAATGATCCTTTGATCGGCCACTGGGAAGGGGTAACCTGCGAGCTCGTCTAGGGTAACCCAACGCAGGTCGCTGCATCCAAGGCACTGCGGCATGCCGCCGAGCCACGAACACTCGAAGGCGTACAGTGTCATCTGAAAGTGAGTAAAGGCGTGCTCTACCGTGCATAACAATTCGCCGACCTGGATTTCGATGGACAGTTCCTCGCTGATCTCCCGATGCAGACAGGCTGCCAGAGCCTCGCCTGGGCGGCGTTTCCCGCCAGGAAACTCCCACATGCCGCCCAACAGGCCATCCAACGGGCGTTGGGTAATGAGAAAATGACCGGTCCTATCCCAAATGATGCCTGCTGTCACGTCCCGGTGAGGGCGCTGGGAGCGAGTGGCTCGAATCGGCAGGTCGTTCTGAATCCCCTCCTGGTGGGCCTGGCACGCGCTCATCAGGGGACAGAGCAGGCAGCGAGGTTTGGTGGGGGTGCAGATCGTAGCCCCCAGGTCCATCAGCGCCTGGTTAAAGTCCCCGGCATGACCAGGGGACAGCATGGCCTGAGCCAGCTTTTCCAACCTGTGCTGAGTGTTAAGCCGGCCTGGGTCGTCGTCGATGCCATAAAGGCGGCAGAGGACGCGGTCGAGATTACCATCGAGTGCGATGCTATCCTGCCGGAAGGCAATGCTGGCGATGGCAGCGGCGGTGTAGCGGCCAACTCCGGGAAGGAGGAGAAGGGCTTCTGCCGTGGCGGGCATTTGCCCGCCCAGATCGTGTGTCACCTGCTGCGCGGCCTTGTGAAGGTGGCGGGCGCGGGCGTAGTAGCCCAGGCCTTCCCAGGCTTTGAGTACCTCGTTTATCGAAGCAGCTGCCAGGGCGTCCAGGTTGGGGAATCGGGCGAGAAAGCGCTCATAGTAATCGAGTACCGTCTCGACCCTTGTCTGCTGAAGCATGATCTCTGCTACCCAGATGGCATAGGGGTCGCAGGTACGGCGCCAGGGGAGGTCACGGCGTTCACGTTCGTACCAGTCCAGCAACCGTTGCCCGATGATTGCTGGGTTTTCGGTTCCGTCAACGCCAGAAAGCGATGCCATGACCTCTACTATACCTTGTAATGGTACGCGAGGCAAATCAAAAGCTCAGTGTGGCTTGTGACTGGAAACGATGCTGCCCCTTGCAGCCTGGCGCGGGCCACCGGATGCTCAGAATGTCTGTGCAGGATTGGCGAACAAGGAGTCGCGTTTCATGAGAATTCAGGTAAATGAGGCAGTAGTGGAGCTGGTTGAGGGTGATATCACCGAGCAAGACACGGAGGCCATCGTCAACGCCGCCAACAACTCGTTGTTGGGCGGGGGTGGCGTGGACGGAGCGATCCATCGTGCGGGTGGGCCCGCGATCCTGGCTGAATGCCGGAAGCTGGGGGGGTGTGCCACAGGTGACGCCAAGATCACGACTGGGGGACGCCTAAAAGCGCGCTGGGTGATCCATACGGTAGGGCCGGTCTACTGGCAAGAGGGAGCCGGGCGGGCGGCTGAACTGCTGGCCAGCGCATATCGACGCAGCCTGGAGGTGGCAGCCGAAAACAGAGTGCAGAGCCTGGCTTTCCCTTCCATCAGCACCGGCGCATACGGCTACCCTATAGAGGAAGCGGCACCAATCGCCCTGCGGACTGTATTGGACTACCTGTTAGCACAGGAGAAACCTGGTATCGGGCTGGTCCGCTTTGTGCTATACGGTCAGCAGGCCTACCGGATATATGAACGGGCGCTTGCCCGGCTCGCGGATCTAGCCTAAGTGTACGTTTTCGGGAAGGGAAGAAAACATGTCAGTGACTGCTGCGTTGTTACGAGTACTGGGGGCATTTGCTCTGGTGGCTATGAATGGGTTCTTTGTAATCGCCGAGTTTTCCCTGGTGAGTGTCCGTCGCACCCGGATCGATGAGCTGATCGCTCAGGGGAATGCCCGGGCGCGGGTGGTCCGCAAGGCAATCGAAGACCCAGACCGGTTCATCGCTGCGACCCAATTGGGCATCACTCTGGCCAGCCTTGGACTGGGCTGGATGGGCGAGCCGGCCTTTGCCGATCTACTGGCGCCGCTGCTAATTGCGATTCCTGGACCCTGGGATGATGTGCTGGCCTACTCGATCGCCGGCGGCCTGGCCTTTGCCATTATTACCTTTTTGCACGTGGTCCTGGGCGAGCTGGCGCCCAAGTCGGTCGCTCTCCAGAACGCGGAGCGAGCCAGCCTGATCGTGGCTCGGCCCATCGCGTTCACCGAAACCATTTTTCGGCCGGCCATCTGGCTGCTGAACGGCACCGGTAATGGTCTTCTGAAGCTGCTGGGGCTTAGGGCCGCCTCGGGACACGAGCGCGTGCATTCGGTGGAGGAGCTTAAGATGCTGGTGCGCGAGAGCCAAGAAGGGGGTGCCATCGAAGCCCACCAAGAGGAGATGTTGCAGAAAGTCTTCCGCTTCGGTGAGCGGCAGGTCCGCGAGGTCATGATTCCTCGTCCGGACGTGATCGGCGTAGACGCCGACGCCACCGTGCAAGATCTACTTGGGCTCTTTACCGAGGCCAGCCATGCTCGCTTTCCGGTGTATGAGGATGATCTGGACAACATTGTGGGTATCGTCGCCGTAAAGGATGTGCTGCGGGCCCTGGCTCAGCAGCCAGCGGATATGGATGCACCTGTGCGGTCGTTAGTACGGCCCGCGAGCTTTGTGCCCGAGACGGTCGCCGTCGCCGACCTGTTCGCCGACATGCGGGCCAGCCATAACCAGATGGCGATCGTTATCGACGAGTATGGTGGCACAGCGGGAGTCGTCACCTTGGAGGAGGTGGTTGAGGAGATTGTAGGTCGTCTGAGTGATGAGCTGGTCGCCTCTGAGGAAGCAGTCGTGGAGGTGGATGAGGGAGTCCTGGAAGTGGATGCTCAGCTCCGCATCGACGAGGTGAACGAGCAGCTTGACCTTAACTTGCCCGAGGGAGAGCACTATGAGACGGTAGCCGGCTTGGTGCTCAGTCAGCTGCAGCGCATCCCCAGTGTTGGGGATGTGCTGCACCATGGGGATATGGAATTGAGGGTGACCCGGATGAAGGGCCCCAAGATTGAAAGGGTCCAGATCCGTAGGGAGGGATAGGGGACTTCCGAGGGGAGATACGCGGGATCCAGCCCGGTTCGCTGGTGAGAACTGGGAGGAGAAGGATGAGTGCGAAGGGACGATGTCAGGTCTGTGGGAAGAGGTCCCAGTTGATCCCGTCGATTCTGTCAGCTTGCGTCGATTGTATCCGGGAGCGGCCCGAGGAAGCCCTACCTTCGATTTTGCAGGCCCATGCTGGGATCCGTAGCGAGTTTGGCCTGCCACCTGGACCTCCTCGGACAGAGAATGGTGTTGAGTGCCCTCTGTGCATCAACACCTGCCGCCTGGGTGAGGGGGAGATTGGGTTATGTGGCCTGCGCACGGCTCAGAATGGGCATCTGGTCCATCTGGCGGGCACACCCCGAGGGGCGCTGCTGAGCTGGT
>Ga0316622_100002227_pt1 | contig 13293 bp, 8 predicted proteins | sample OWC_Aug_OW2_C1_D_FD_207646 | JGI IMG/M metagenome (GOLD analysis project Ga0316622, IMG submission 207646) | Wetland soil microbial communities from Old Woman Creek delta, Ohio, United States - OWC_Aug_OW2_C1_D5_C | ecosystem: Environmental > Terrestrial > Soil > Wetlands | place: USA: Ohio... | reverse complement strand
TGCCCGCCCTTTTTTTATCGCCGAACCTCGAGGTCACGCGAAATCAGCTGCCCGAGCGGATTCGCCCGGACTCCGACCACGTCGGAACTGACGAGGCGCTTCGAGACGCGGAAGAAAATCGGGATGACGGCCACGTCGGCGAGCAGCTGAGCCTCGGCGCTGGCGATGAGCGTCATGCGCTCGCCGGGCGTGGGCGCCGTCCTCGACCGCTCGAGCAGCGAGTCGTAGCGGGCGCTGCGGTAACCCAGGGTGTTCTGCGGATGCCCCGATTCGAACACGCCCGCGAACGCCTCCGGTGCGACGAAGTCCGCCGACCAGCCGAGCCGCATGAGGTCGCAGTCGCCGGGCGAGCGGCGGCGGTCGAGATAGACGGTCCACTCGAGTTCGATGATCTCGGTGTCGACGCCGAGGGCCGAGTGCCACAGGTCCGCCAGCGCAACCGCGGTGCGGTGGTGGTTCGCGCTCGCGTCAGTGCAAAGCGCAACGCGTTTGGGCGCCGCGCCACGCGCACTCGCGGCGGCCCACGCCGCGCGCGCCTCGCGCACGGCGTCCGGGTACCGAAGCACCTGCCACGGGAATCGTGCCGGAGCGTACGCCGGGATTCCATCCGGGATCCACCCGTATGCCGGTCGCTCTCCCGCGCCCGTGACCTGCCGCGTGATCCGTTCACGATCCACCGCCATCGCGAGCGCGCGTCTTGCGTCTCGATCAGGAAGGCGTGCGAGGTTGACCGCATACGAGTAGGTGCCGAGGTAGGGCGTGACGTGCAACTCGGCGGGACGCTCGACGCGCAGCGCCGCCAATTGCGTATTCGGGACCTCGCTCGTGATATCCAGCTCGCCTGTGCGATACAGGTTGAGCTCCGTGCCAAGGTCGGTGATCGTGCGGTACACCACGGCGTCGAGAGCGACCCGCGCCGCGTCCCAGTAATGCGGATTGCGCTCGAGCGAGATCTGCTCGCCGACGATCCGTTCCCGCAGGCGGAAGGCGCCATTGCCGGGCGGTGGTGCGGGCGCTTGTGCCGACGGTGCCGCGGTCGGGTGCCGCGGCGCGGCCGCTGCAAGCGCGAGCAGTTCGAGCAGGTGAGGCAAGGGGCGGGCGAGTTGCACCCGGAGGGTGCGATCGTCCTCGGCAAAGACGCCCTCGATGGCTGCGTACAGCCCCGCCTGTGGAGCCGTGCTGTCTGGTGCGGTCAACATCTCCAGCGTTGCGGCAAAATGTGCCGCAGTCAAAGCATCGCCGTTGGACCAGCGCAGGTCGCGCCGCAATTTGAAGATATAGGTGCGACCGTCGCTCGAAACGTCCCAGGACTCCGCCGCGCCAGGCTCTGCGGTGCCGTCGGACCGGCTCCGGGCCAGGCCCTCGTACAGGTCGCCGAGCACGGCGAGCGCGGCGTTGTCCTCGGCTTGCTGCGGGTCGAGGGTGTCGGGTTCGGCCCCGAGACCGCGCCGCAAGACGGCCAGTTCGACCGGACGGTCCCGGGCGGATTCCTCCCGCGGCGAGCAGGCGACCGCGAGCACGATCGTTGCTGCGAGCACGCTTTGGCGCAATCGAGCAGCGATCATCGCGCGGTCGTGGCGATCAGGCGAGTGTAGAAGGACGTCATCCGCGCGAGATTGTCGAGCGTCAGGTGCTCGTTTGTGCCGTGGATCATCTCGAACTCGCGTAATGACGCGACGATTGCCTGGAACCGGTAGATGTCTGTTGCAACGCCGGTCAGCGACCGGCTGTCGGTGGTAGCGGTCACGAGACCCGGGGCCACGGGCCACTCGCCGCCGCTGGCTGCAACGGCCGAGAGGATTTGCCAGCTACGCGACGTAATGGACGAGACGGGCGACGGCTCGTAGGGCGGACGCTCCCAATCGACGGTCACGCCGAGTCCTGCCGTGGCGGCACGCGCCCGGTCGAGCACCTCGGCGGAAGTCTGCCAGGGGGCGATCCGATAGTTGATCCACGCGGCGGCGTCCTGCGGCAGCACGTTTTCCTTTGGACTGCCCCGCAGCATCGTCGGCGCGATCGTCGTATGCAGGCTCGCGGCGCCGGCCGGCGTCGCGCCAATCTGCCGGATCAGCAGTGGTTCGAGCAACCACTCATTCGCGACTGCGAGTTTCACGGCGAATCCGGCTTCGGGCGCCAGGGTCCGCACCATGTCGGCCGCGGGTCCCTGGAAACGCAATTCGAACGGCCGCTCGGTAATCGCGAGCACGGCCCGTGCGAGCGTTGCGACACCCGTCTCGGACGGCGGTGCGGATGAGTGCCCGCCCGCGGCGGCTGCGGTCACCCGGAGCGTGCCGTAACCCTTCTCGGCGATGCCGATCAGCGCCACCGGTTGCCCGAGCAACGGGAAATCCGCCACGACGGCCAGCCCCTCGTCGAGGGCGAACTCGGCGTGGACGCCGCGGTCCTGCAGCAACGCGGCCGCAGCCGCGGCGCCGGACCCGCCGGCCTCCTCGTCGTGGCCGTTCACGACGATCACAGACGCAGCGGGTGCGAAGCCGTCGACCGCCAGGGCTTCAATCGCTTCGAACAGCGCGATCAGCGAGCTCTTGTTGTCCACTGAACCGCGGCCCCAGACGGCGTCCTCGTCGATGACGCCATCGAACGGACCGTGCCGCCAGTCCGATTCTGTACCCGGTGTGACGGGCACGACGTCTTGGTGCGCCATCAGGATGATTGGCGCGCGGGCCGGATCGTCGCCGGGCCACGTGTAGACGAGAGTGTGGCCCGCGACAACTTCGCGGGTCATGGCCGCATGCGCCGCGGGATAGGTCTCCTGCAGCCACGCGTGAAACCGGTCCCACTCGGCTACGTCGTTCTGCGAGGCATCCTGGTGGCTGACCGTGCGGAAGCGAACCGCCTCGGACAGGTGGTGCGCGGCGCGATGGCGGTCGACCGGCAATGCATCGGCCAACTGAACCTGGATGGCACCTGGTGCTGCCGGCGGCCGGTACGTTGAAGTGCGCACGACGACGAATACCGCGACCAGCGCAGTGACTGCCAGCAGTGCCAGGCCTGACTTGGTGATTGCTTTCATCGCACCCCGTGTAGCAAGCAAGCCATCTGCGGCAGTCAAGTCTAGTACGTAGCGGCGATCCGGAACGAACGGCGCTCGGACCAATGCGTAGTTCTGCGGATGGCTGACGCACCGCAGGAGCATTAGGTTCCATCGGTTCGCGTCAGTACAACGAATAAGAAGGCGTCACCATGGGGCATGGTCAAGAGTCGCCAAGGACCCTGGCGACGACCGCGGGGTCGGGTGAAGTCGGCGGATTGCCCGTGTGCGACCGGCGTAAGGCAGAACGTCGCCGGAACGAGTCATGGTGGCGAAGAGCGGACGATCGCAGGGTGTGTCCGGGCCGACGCCTGCTCGATTGGACCTCGTCGCAGGAAGTGGCGCTCCCAGAGGGATTCGAACCCTCGTACCAGCCCTGACCAAAAGTGTACGTCTCGAAACCCGCGAAGCACGCCGCAAGTTGGCCCAAGCGCACGAAGTATACTGGCGTTCCGTAGAGCGCGGCGTCGTCGTCGGCTACCGCAAGTCGGCCGAGGGGGCGCTTGGTACGTCCGGCGCACGCCTGTGGTGCTTGGCACCAGCTACACCGCGACTGGAGCAAGCGCGCTCTCGCCAAAAGAACCACAGGCAGATTGAATACGGCCACCGGCGACTCCGCGTGGAATTTCAATACCGTGGGCGAGCGCAACACAGCCAGCGGATACAGCGCGCATGGTCAACTCAGAACTGGAAGCCAGAACACCGCAGTCGGCATGTTCACTGTCCATGCGAACGGGAGCAACGACAATACGGCAATTGGATACCCCGCACCTACTGGCGCTTGTGATGCTAGCGCCGGTCGCGGGAACACCGCCGCTGGCGCTTATGCGCCAAAAGGCATTAGGGGCGGACAATACAACACCGGCAACGGCTACTACGCGCTCCACAGCAACACTACCGGCTGCCGCAACGTCGCACTCGGGTCTCCGACGGGATTCGCGGTGACCACCGGCGGCGACAACATCACCATAGGGAGCGACAATGAATGACTTGCTGCGGACAACGGTGTGATCCGCATCAGTAACAAGACTTATCAGAAGAAGGCATTTATCGCGGGCACTCGGGGAGTGACGACCGGATCGACGACTGCCTCAACCGTATTCATCGGCGTGAACGGGCAACTGGGCGCAATCAAGTCGTCCCGACGGTACAAGGAGGGCATCCAGTCGATGGGGAGCGTGAGCGATAAGCTATTTGGGCTGCGCCCGGCAACCGTCCGCTACAAGCAGCCCTACGACTACGGCAGCAAGCCGATTCAGTACGGCCTGGTGGCTGAGGAGTTCGCGCAGGTGTTCCCTGAACTGGTTGTTGACGGCAAAGATGGCAAGCCTGAAACAGTCAGCTACCACCTGCTCGCCACGCTGCTGTTGAACGAGGTGCAGAAGGGCCACCGCGTCATGCAGGCGCAGGCGGACCGTATCGCATCGAATTGCTGGAGGAGCAAGTCGCTATGTTGGCCAAGCTTGTTGACGATGCAAATAGCGCCCGGATGGTCGCCTCGGCAAAATAAGCGACCGACCTGATGTGTGGACAGACGCCAGGTCACGCGTCAGCGTGCGGACTCCGCGGCATGTCGCGTCGCGATTCCACGTGATGCCGGGCCAGGACTCCACGGCATGCCGGGCCACCCTTCCACGACAAGCCGGGTCGGCTGAGGGCTGTCGGGATAACCAGCTACTGTGACCGCTTCGGGCTATTTCCGGGGACGTCTACCGGGTGCCGCAATTTGTCGGCGCGTCGGTCTCGCTGCGCTCGTTCGTGAAAGAGTCACAGGCATTTGAGCGCGCCTATATCGGCGGAGATCACGAGCCTACGGAACCGTCTGGGGCTGCCATGAATGTGTATAGTGAGTCGACCATCACATTTTTCTTGAAGACGATACGGTACCGTCGGCTCTTGCAATGATGCGAAACGGCGTTGACCCGTGTCGCAATGTTGTCGTCAGCAATGACATCTTCATCTGCTCGGTAACTGAGCACTGGTGAACGGAAAGATTTAGCGGAGGTAAGTCATGCGCAGGGTTACTGTTCTCCTTATTCCTGCGGCCACTTTGGCCGTTTTCTGTTGCCACCCGGCCATGGCTTATGTTGGGCCTGGCGCCGGCATCACCATTCTAGGCGCGCTCTGGAGCGTAATCCTCGCCATCGCACTTGCTATCGGCGCCGTACTCTTCTGGCCGATTCGTGTTCTCGTTCGTCGTCGTCGTAATCGTGCTTCCAAGGCTGCGAATGAGGGAGCAGGCGCCTCCGGACCCGGACGCGACAACTGATCCAACGGCGGGCCCAATTGTGGCCGGCGAAAGATAACAAGAGCTTGAACGCGGGCAGGGTGTGCATGAGGAAATTTGCGGTTCCGCTGGCTCTTGTTCTGGTCTTGCTCGGACTGATAGTTGCTTCTGGAGCATTCTCTCCGCAGGGGCTGCGCTCAGCCCACGTGACCGAGATCGAGGGCCGCACGATCGTTCTGGGCTTCGACGGTCTGGATCCGGAGCTCACGGAGCGCTGGATGGCGGAGGGTCAGCTGCCGCATTTCGCGAAACTGCGGGACCAAGGGCACTATCAGCGTCTGGCTACGACTAATCCAGCACAGTCGCCAGTCTCGTGGGCAACATTTGCAACGGGTCTCAACCCAGGCGATCACGGGATATTCGATTTTCTCCACCGCAACGCCGATACGTACGGACCCGAGTATTCGATTACCGCGGTTGAGCCTCCGAAGAGATTTTTCGGCGCATTCGGCTGGCAAGTGCCGCTTGACGCCGGGTCGACGCGCACGCAGCGCTCCGGTACGGCCTTCTGGACGACTGCAGAGCGTGAGGGGCGTCGTGCCAGTGTCCTGCGGGTGCCAGCGACTTATCCGGCAGATCCGATTACCCGCTTGCTTTCGGGAATGGGAGTGCCCGACCTGCTCGGCACGCAGGGCACTTTTACCATCTACACGACATCCGGTGGCAAAGAGGCGTCTGGCGTGGACGTGACCAGCGCACGAATTATTCGTCTCGAGGCGCAGGGGGGGCGCATTGAAACCCATTTGGAAGGACCTCAACATCCACTTCGCGAACAGCCGGAAGCACTCCAGCTTCCGTTGACCATCGAGAATCTGGGTCCGGATCGCGTTCGTGTCGATCTGGACGGCAGCGTCATGGAACTCTCCAGGGGTGAATGGAGCGATTGGGTGACGCTTCGTTTCTCCTTCGCCGGGCTCATGAGCATCTCTGGAACAGTTCGGCTGCTTCTGGTGGACCCGTTCCCGGACCTGCGTCTGTATGTCTCGCCGATCCAGATCGACCCGCGCAACCCGGTGGTCCCGATTTCGAGCCCGAATGGCTATGCGAAAGAACTGGCCGACCGAATCGGCCTTTACCATACGATCGGCATGCCCGAGGAAACCTGGTCCCTGAACGAAGAGCAGATCTCCGACGCTTCGTATCTTGAAATGGTCCGCACGATCCTTGCTGAGCGCGAGGCCATGTTTTTCGACACTCTTGAACGCAAAGACAGCGAACTTGTCGTTCAAGTTTTCGTACAGACAGATCGCGTCAGCCACATGTTCTGGCGCGGCATCGATCCCGAGCATCCACTTCACGATAAGGTCGACGAGCAGGGGCGAAATGCAATCCGCTGGATCTACGGCGAGGCCGATCGAATTCTTGGGCGAACACTTGACATGCTCGGCCCGAATGACCGCCTCATCGTTCTGAGCGATCACGGGTTCAGTGGCTTTCGCCGGGGTGTCAACCTGAACCGCTGGCTGGTACAGGAAGGCTACATGGTGTCGAAGCCCGGCCAGCCGACGGCCGAGTCGCTGCTTTCCAACGTAGACTGGCCGAGGACCAAGGCCTATGCATTGGGGCTCAATAGTCTCTTTCTAAATATCAAAGGCCGCGAAAGCCTGGGAATTGTCCGTCCGGAGGAGGCTGATGCCCTCAAGCTGGACATCAAAAAAAGGCTGGAGCAGCTGAAGGATCCTCAAAGGAATGATGCATCGGTTGTCGCTGAGTTGCACGATGCGAGGGCTATTTACGGCCGGTCGCGCCATGCAGCGACGCCGGATATGGTGGTCGGTTACACCGATGGCTATCGCGCGTCCTGGTCTACGGCCCTCGGGGGCGTTCCGCAGGAATTGATCGTCGACAACGATAAGAAGTGGAGCGGCGACCACCTGATCCAACCGGCTTTGGTACCAGGCATCCTCTTCACTTCGTTCAAGACCGAACGTGACGTCGGGTCGATCGCGGATGTGCCACTGCTGATCAAGTCCAAGCTCGGCCTTACTGGGCACGTTGATCCTGCCCTGACGGCGCCGAGCAGCGGCTGGCTCGACGCAGGTTCGCCGCTCTTCTCCTGGATCGACGATCATTTACTCTCCTGGCTGCCAAGCGTCCTGCGTGTCGTTCTTTGGGCCCTGCTTGCCTCAGTCGGCTCCATGGCGATCTACAAGTGGACTTCAAATCAGGTGCGCATCGTCGAACTCAAGGCTCAGGTACTCGATGCGCGAAATAAGCTCAATGAGTTCGACGGTGACCTGGCCGATCTTTGGCCGTTGCTCTGGAAGAATATCTCCAGTGCCGGTCGTCAGCTTGGTTTGACCTTTTTTCCGGCGATGATCGCCTCCTTGCCGGTACTCTTGATCCTCGTATGGATGTCGAATACGTACGACGCTTTGCCGCCGCAGGCGGGGGAGCGTATCCGGATCGAAGCGGTGGCGGATGCCACACACCAGCTGCCGCCGATGCATTGGGACGGCGGCGATGCCGAGGAGGTTGACGGGAACGGTGCATGGCAGATCGCCTGGCCGTCCGTCGAGCAGCCAATGCGCCTCGTCGATTCCGACGGCATCACGCTCGTGCAGTTACCGGGCGAGGCGCTGGCCGGAACCATTCATCAGAAGCGTTGGTGGAATGTGCTGGTTGGCAATCCGGGCGGCTATCTGCCGAGCCCCGGGGATGTCGATACCGTGTCCATCGGCTTGCCCCGCAAAGAATTCCAGCCGTTCGGCCCGGACTGGCTGCGAAGCTGGATTACTCTGTTCTTCAGCGTCGTCGTCATCATGTCATTGGGCTTGAAACGTGCCTGGCGGTTGCACTGAACGCGGGAAAGGGGAGAGGCCTTAGATGCGTGTAGTTTTTCGTTCGCTTTTCGCGATTACTGTTGTCTTGGTCCTGGCACTCGCGATATTGCACATAGCGAACTATCGAAGAATCGATGCCGGCGGGCTGAGTGACGGTATTGACTCCCTGATTGAACGCACCAGGGATCTGCAGACGCTCGCCCGTCCGGAATACCAGGATCACGCGCTGGCGGGTTTGCCGGTGAACAACAGGAACGGGGCCTACTATCGGCTCGACGACCAGCTGGCGGAAGCGAGAGTCATCACCGCGCCCAAGATCGACAAGGGTGGCGACGGTGGTGTGCTTTACCGACTTGAATTCGACGATGCTGCACGCAGTGGCCTGGTCGCTCCGAGTGGTGATATCGGGCAGCAAAGTGAAAACGGCTTCGTACGCGTGACGAGTAACAGCGAGCTGGCCTATCTTACCAACGAGGTACCGATCGCCGTCAGGCAGGAAGATGTTGGCGACATCATCATCCGTGCAAGGGCTGGTGACCAGACACGGCTCATGCTCGGTTGGTCGAAGAACGATGCGGCCAAGGATCCTTTCAAGAATCGCATTGAAATTACGCTCGAGAAAAGCGCCGAGTTCAGGACCTACGTGATCAATGCGCGTACTGTCCTCAAGCGTGGTCTAGGGGGGGCGGATCCGGTTGCCCACATCTATTTGCGCCCTTCCTCGATGGCCGGGGCGGCGGTGGAGATCGACTTCATCCGGTTCGTGTCCAAGCAATCGCTCTACTTGGCAGCAGTCAACGGGACTGCCTACGAAACGATTGGCGGTGAACTTCGGCGTGCACTCTATATGTTGCCCGACCAGCATCTGTCCTTTCGGATCACCGTTCCACAGGACATGCCGCGCCTGACATACGGCCAGGGCATCCTTGTGTCCGGCGAAGCCGTTCGCTTCTCGGTCACCGTCACGGAAGGCGACAAGATCGTTACGGTTCAGGACGTTGAGATGACCGGCAACGAGCGCTGGCAAGACCACACGATCGATCTGACGCCATGGGCCGGTAGAACGGTTGAGATTGGCTTACGCGCCGAAGCACCCCACTCGAATGTCGTGGCATTCTGGTCCAACCCGATAGTTCGGTCGAAACCGAAAGATCCTGTCAATGTCGTCGTGATTCTTGAGGATGCGTTACGCGCGGACTATCTGTCGACCTATGGCTTCGAGCGGGAAACGTCACCCAACAAGACAAGACTGATGGCTGAACGAGGGGTCGTATTCGAACACGCCTTTTCGCAGGCGACAAAGACGCGACCCTCGATCCCGGCCTTGATGACCGGCCTTTACCCGACGGCGACAGGCGTCTGGCACTGGTCCGACATCCTCAGTGATCGCTATCTGACTCTCGCCGAAGTTCTCCGCAGCCAGGGGTTTACTACGGCATCCTTCATTCAAAACGGAAATGGCGGTCCGTATGCGGGCCTGCATCAGGGCTTCGATGTCCTGCGGGACGAGACGCTCATGGGAGGCGCCGCCGAAGCGGTCCTGGGTGAGCCGACCTTCGAATGGCTCGGTCAGCACAAAGACGAGAATTTCTTTCTCTACTTGCATGTCGTCGATCCACATGGCCCCTACGACCCGCGGCCGCCATTCGATGAATGGTTCATCGCTGATAAGGGCAAGGGCTCGCCAGTCAAGGCACGCACTCCAGCCCACGAGCCCGAGGGCATGTCGGAAACCACTGACATGGGACGCAGGGCTCGCTACACCGGCGAAATCAAGCACAATGACAGCCTGATTCCGGGGCTCCTGGACAGGCTGGAGGAACTCGGGCTCGCCGAGAACACGCTCGTAATCTTCCTTGCAGATCACGGCGAGTATATGGGCGAGCATGGCTTATGGGAGCACCATCCACCGAGCCTGACACCGGTCATTCGCGTGCCGTTGATGATGATCTATCCCAAGCGATTCACGCAGCCCAAGCGGATCAGCGAGAACGTGCAGCTGATTGACGTAATGCCGACCATCCTCGATATCGTCGGCATTGAACGAGGTGATCTGTTGCTGCAGGGCGATTCGCTGGTTGAACTGATTGAAGGGCCGGATACATCCCGTTGGCAAGACCGGGTCGTGGTCGCCGAGGAGCCGACGGCCATGCTCAAAGAAGCGCCCTGCCCATGTGCTTCGTTGCTGTTTCGTGACTGGCATGTAGTCGCCTCGACCGACATGCGGTTACGTATGCCGCTTGTTCGCCGGCTACCACCGACGCCCAAGGCGATCCTGCAGATGCGCGTCTTTAATTTCCACGACGATCCGACTGAGGAAAAGTTCTCTCCGTCTTTTTTCCCGGATCTCTATCTCCGATGGCTGCAATACGATGCATCATCCCGCCTGCGTGAAGCAGGGACCGTCATTCACGAAAAACTTACCGCGGACGAGAATGCTGGCACGCGGCTCGACCCCGAAACACTTGAGCATCTACGCGGCCTCGGATACGTCAATTGAACAGCATGGAAATGCCCGGCTGGATCGACATGCTCGGCGGGCTGACGGACAGAGCGGGCGGTCTGATGCGATGGATGGGTAATCTCGAAAGCAGTACTCATCGTGACGTCCTTGATGAAATACCCATTGACCGGCCGATCTATGTTGCCGGGTTGGCTCGTTCGGGGAGCACCATCCTCCTCGAAATGCTGGCTCGGCATCCCGACGCCGCCACGCACCGCTATCGCGACTTCCCGCCGGTGATGACGCCCATCTTCTGGAACCAGGCCTTTGGCAAGGTCTACCGCAAGGACGCAGCACCGGTCGAGCGGGCTCATCGGGACCGGATCATGGTCACGCCGGATAGTCCAGAAGCACTGGAAGAAGTCTTGTGGATGGCATTTTTTGACAGCTGCCACGATCCAACGAAGACCAACGTCCTCGACAAGACAACCAGCAACCCGGCATTCGAGAACTTCTATCGCGATCATCTGCGCAAGATTCTCTTGATTCGGGGTGGCCACCGCTATCTATCCAAGGAAAACTACAACGTCACCCGGATTGGCTATCTGCAGAAGCTCCTCTCTGACGCGCGATTTATTGTGCCGGTTCGTAATCCGGTCCAGCATGTGGCGTCCCTGATCAAGCAGCATCGCCTCTTTTGCCGGGAAGAGGAACGCAATCCCCGGATCCTCCGGCACATGCAGAGGGTCGGGCACTTCGAATTTGGCCTTGACCGCCGTGCGATAAATACGGGCGATGAAGAGCGCACTCGATCGATCGAAGCTCTCTGGCAGTGCGGGGAGGAGGTGCGCGGTTGGGCGCGGCTCTGGGCTACCGTGTACGGATTTCTGTCAGCACAGCAGGCGAACGACGAGGATCTGCGACGGCGGATTCTTACAGTGCGCTATGAGGATCTGTGCAATACGCCTGGCGACATGCTCGAGCTAATTTTCGCTCATGCTGGACTGGAACTGAGTTCGGAATTGCGCACCCGCCTGTCGGCTGACCTCAGTCAGCCTACCTACTACCAGCCGAGTTTCACCGCAGACGAAGAAAAGGCGATTCGTGAGGAAACAGACGAGACGGCAGCGCTGCTTGGTTACTCGGCGTGAGGCCGGCCGTGGACCCGCCGTCCGTCGGAGTGGGCGTGGTGCGCGATTTCCGGCAATGGGACCAGCCGATTTCCTGAGTTAGGGCCCACCGGGAGTGGGAAGTCGGCTTGTTAGCCGTCGCGCAGGAAGCCACTAACGGGCGCGCCCAGGGAGGCCAACTAGTGCGTCGGTCAATGAACTAACGACACGGCTCGAACGCCTATCGAATTAGGCACCAAATTGCAGTGGCTGTGGTAAGAGCAGGGATGTGGCTAGCGCTCCTGCGGGGACATTCCCATGTGGTTCCCATGGTCGCGAGAACCGCACTGTGGTGCGTGTAAGCCACTGATTTAGTTGGCGCTCCCAGAGGGATTCGAACCCTCGTACCAGCCTTGAGAGGGCTGTGTCCTGGGCCTCTAGACGATGGGAGCGTGCCGTGGACCGGCGGACTAACGAGTCCGCGTGAGGGCGCGTATTATACGCAGCCCTTTGCCCCGGTCCAGCGGAAGCCGATTCTTTGCACTCCCCACAAGTCGAAAACCTGTCCGATCATCCGCAGCCCGTGATCGTCCCGCGCGCCGGGCACCCCATCTCGCGCGCCAATATCTCCCCGTACGCTCTCAAGGTCCTCTACCGGCTCAAGGATGCGGGCTACCAGGCCTTCCTGGTCGGCGGGGCGGTGCGCGACCTGCTGCTCGGCCTGCATCCCAAGGATTTCGACATCGCGACGGACGCGCATCCCGAGGAGGTCCGCAAGCTCTTCAGGAACTGCCGCCTGATCGGTCGCCGCTTCCACCTCGCGCACGTGCGCTTCGGCACGGAGATCATCGAGGTCGCCACGTTCCGTGCAGCCCACACCGAGATGGACGAGGACCACAGCGTCGACGAGGTCGGCCATCGGGTGCTCGACGAGCACGGCCGCATCCTGCGCGACAATCTCTACGGCACGATCGAAGAGGACGTCTGGCGGCGCGACTTCACGGCCAACGCGCTGTACTACAACATCGAGGACTACTCGATCTGGGACTACGTCGGCGGCGTGCCGGACGCCGAGGCCCGCGTGCTGCGGCTGATCGGTGATGCGGAAACCCGCTACCGCGAGGATCCGGTGCGCATGCTGCGCGCGGCGCGGTTCGCCGGGAAACTCGGCTTCACGCTGCACCCCGACACCGAAGCGCCGCTGCACCGGCTCGCCTACATGCTCGACAGCGTGCCGCCCGCGCGACTTTTCGACGAAACGATGAAACTGCTGCTCGCGGGCAGCGCGGTCTCGTCGTTCGACATGCTGGTGAGCCTTGGCCTGCTGCCGCACCTGATGCCGGATGTCGCGGCCGCACTCGCCGAGGCGCCGGACTCGCCGGGCGCGCGCCTGCTGCGCCTCGGCCTCGAGAACACGGACCAGCGGGTGCGCGCCGACAAGTCGGTGACCCCGACGTTCCTGTTCGCCGTGCTGCTGTGGCCCGCAATCCTGCGCGCCACCGGCGCGCCGAACGGTCCGCTGCCGGAGGATCCGCAGCTGCTGTCGAGCGCCTGCGACAATGTCATGTCACAGCAGCTGCGGCGGATCGCCGTGCCGAAGCGGTTCGGATTGCCGATGC
>Ga0316622_100002225_pt1 | contig 13307 bp, 9 predicted proteins | sample OWC_Aug_OW2_C1_D_FD_207646 | JGI IMG/M metagenome (GOLD analysis project Ga0316622, IMG submission 207646) | Wetland soil microbial communities from Old Woman Creek delta, Ohio, United States - OWC_Aug_OW2_C1_D5_C | ecosystem: Environmental > Terrestrial > Soil > Wetlands | place: USA: Ohio... | reverse complement strand
GATACGGGCCAAGCGTATTGCACCCGACCTGCCGACGGGGCTGTTGTACGCTCGCGGTCTGCCCATCTTCCTGCGCCGCGCCTGGCTGCGGCCGCTGGTTCGCCCCAATGCTCTCCACCCACACTACGACATGGTCACCGATGCTTATCTGTTGTGGGCCAGGAGCAAGGGCTATCGTGTGAATGTCTGGACAGCCGATCAGACCCTGGACCTGGAGCGCCTGATCGAGCAGAAGGTGGATGTCATCATCACCAACCGGCCGGACGTACTGGCAACAATGCTAAAGCGGTAAGACGAGAGAAACCTGGTTTCTTCTGTCCGGGAAGCCAAGAAACCCGTTTTCTCCAAGAAGACGGGTTTCTGTGCCTGTAGGTTTCTGAACCGGTTAGGAGGTCAAAGCACATGGCGGAGGAACATCATCCCGTAGTCAGGCTGGCCCGTGAGACGATCGAGGGCTATGTGCGCGAGCGCAAGGTCATCGATGCACCCAGGACACTGGCCCCGGAGATGGAGCAAAAGGCTGGCGTTTTTGTCTCGCTGCACAAGGGCGACGCACTGCGCGGCTGCATTGGCACCATCCAACCCCAGCAGCCCAACGTGGCACTGGAGGTCATCCAGAATGCGATCAGCGCCGCCACCCAGGACCCGCGCTTTCCTCCGGTCCAGGCGGGTGAGCTGGCCGACCTGGACATCTCGGTGGACATTCTGCAGCCGGCCGAGCCCATCGAGTCCATGGAGCGACTGGATCCGAAGCGTTATGGCGTGATTGTGCAGTCGGGCTGGCGGAGAGGTTTGCTCCTGCCCGATCTGGAGGGCGTGGACACTGCCGAGTACCAGGTCGAGATCGCCCGGCGCAAAGCCGGCATCGGTCCGCACGAACCTGTGCAGCTCTATCGCTTTGAGGTCAAGCGGTATCACTGAGAGACACGATACACGATACAGGATGCAGGACTCAAGATACACGCCGAGGCCGAGCGAGTGAATCCTGTATCCGGTATCTACTCCGCTTCCAGAATCTCCACCGGCACCTTGGACGCCTTCTTGAATTCCTCGGCATCGGCGTGGGTACCGATAATGCCACCCCAGTGCATCGGCACGGCCACCTTGGGCTTGATCAGGTTGGCCGCCTCTGCGGCTTCGCTGGCGGTCATCGTGTACTTGCCGCCAATCGGCAGCAGGGCTACGTCGGTCTGGATGTTGGACATCTCCGGAATCACGTCCGTGTCGCCCGCGTGGTAGATGCGCCGCCCACCGGCGGTGATGATGAACCCCACATGCCCGGCTGCTTTGGGGTGAAACTGCTTGGCGGGGTTGTAGGCCGGCACGGCCTCGATCTTGACCCCCTTGACCGTCAGCGAGTCGCCCGGCTTGACCGTGCGCACGTCACCCTTCAGTTGCCTGGCCACCGCTGCTACCGTGACGATGGTCGTGTCGGGCTTGCGCAGCTTCTTCACGTCCTCCGCCGAGAAGTGGTCGTGGTGCTCGTGCGTGATCAGAATCAGGTCGGCTGGCTTCGCGTCGCGCAGCTTCCACGGATCAACGTAGATCACGCCCTCTGGCGCTTGGATGCAAAAACTGTCATGTCCCAGCCAGGTAATGCCTTCCAGCAGGTCTGCCATTGCTTCTACCTCCCATCTACTGTCTGCTGTCGAGTGCTTGGCACTGTTGCCATCTGCCCAGCGCGCACCCATTTTACCCCCAATTGTGCCGACGAGCAATCGCATGGCAGCAGTTGGTCTCGAGACTCGTCTGTGGTATAATCGTCCTGCTTGTGCGGAGTAATCAGCCCTGCCAGGGACGGCAGGATCTCCAGAGGAGGGATCATGGACTTGACCTTGACCGAAGAACACCAGATGGTGCGCAAGATGGTGCGCGATTTTGCGGAGAAAGAGATCGCCCCGAAGATCAAGGAGTTGGACCGCGCACAGGAGTACGACCGCAGCATCCTGATGAAGATGGGACAGCAGGGCATCCTCGGCATCTGCATCCCGGTCAAGTACGGCGGGGCGGGCATGGACTATATCTCCCTGGCCATCGCCTGTGAAGAGCTGGAGCGGGTGGATACCTCGGCACGCGTGGCCATGTCCGTGCATGTGGGCTTAAACAGTTTGACGCTGCTGCAGTGGGCCACGGAGGAGCAGAAGCAAAAGTACCTGGTGCCCCAGGCCATGGGGCAGAAAATCGCTACCTACGGCCTGACCGAGCCCAATGCCGGCTCCGACGCCGTTGGCATCCAGACCACCGCGCGCAAAGAGGGTGACCGCTGGGTGCTTAACGGCGAAAAGATGTGGATCTCGCTAGCTGACGTGGCCGACAATTTCCTGCTCATTGCCTGGACGGACATGGAGAAGAAGAAAAAGCGGGACCACAGCGGCATGTCCGCTTTCATCGTCGAGCGGAGCTTCCCCGGCATCAAGACCGGCTCGATTCACGGCAAGCTGGGCGTGCGCGCCGGCAACACCGGCAGCATCACACTGACCGACTGCATTGTGCCGGCCGAGAACCTGCTCGGCTATGAGGGCGAGGGGTTCAAGATCGCCATGGCCGCCCTGGATGGCGGCCGCTACACCGTGGGGGCTGGAGCGGTGGGGTTGATCCAGGCCTGCCTCGACGCTTCGGTGCGCTATGCCAATGAACGCCAGGCCTTTGGCGTGCCCATTGGCAAGCACCAGCTGGTGCAGCAGATGATTGCCAGGATGGTGGCGCGCCTGGATGCAGGGCGGCTGCTGAGCTATCAGGTGGGCTGGCTCAAGAACCAGGGCCTCCGCAACACCCGCGAGACCTCGCTAGCCAAGTGGGTCAACTGTGACGGCGCTTTTGAGTCGGCCAACGACGCGGTGGAGATTCACGGCGCCTACGGCTACTCCGACGAGTACGACGTCGAGCGCTATATGCGCAACTCCCGTGGTGCCGTCATCTACGAGGGCAGCCGCGAGATTCACCAGCTCGTGCAGGCATCCTACGCCCTGGGCTACCGCCAGGACAAGCCGCTGCGCCGTGAATTACCCAAGTATGACCCCGTGGAGTGGCAGAAGGAAAGCTAACTCACCTGAGAAGAGGGGATTTTACCGCAGAGGACGCAGCCCTGCCAAGGATGCAGGACTGCGTCCTCTGCGGTGAGAGGTTTATCCCGCGCATACCCCATTTGGGGGTACACGGAACCTGATGCTATAATTGCGCTCTGATGCTTAGTCCATAGACAAGGAGGTCTCGACATTGAACATCATCGTCTGCATCAAGCAAGTGCCGGATACGACAGAAGTCAAGATTAACCCCGAAACCGGCACCCTCATCCGCGAAGGCGTACCCAGCATTGTCAACCCCTTTGACATGTACGCCATTGAAGAGGGCTTGCGCCTCAAGGAGCAGTTTGGCGGCAAGGTTACCGTCATCTCCATGGGCCCGCCACAGGCCAAAGAAGCGCTCAAAGAGGCGGTGGCCATGGGCGCCGACGAGGCCATTCTGCTCTCCGACCGGGCCTTTGCCGGCTCCGACACCTGGGCCACGGCCTACACCCTGGCTCAGGCCATCCGCAAGCTCGGCGCATTTGACGTCATCCTGTGCGGCAAGCAGGCCATTGACGGCGACACCGGGCAGGTCGGGCCGGGCATCGCCCGCCAGCTCAAGATTACGCAACTGACCTACGTCTTCAAGATTCGCCAGCTCGATCCGCAGGCACAGAAGGTTGTCGTCGAGCGCCTGCTGGAAGAGGGACGCGAGGTGGTGGAGACAACCCTGCCCGCTTTGCTCACGGTGGTCAAGGACATCAACCAGCCGCGCTACCCCACGTTCCTGGGCATCCGCCGCGCTACCAAGATGGAGATTCCGGTCTGGGGTGCGGCGGATCTGTCTGATACGGATGCCAGCAAGCTCGGGCTAAAGGGTAGCCCAACCCAGGTCGTGAAGATCTTTAGCCCCCCCAAGCGTGAGGGCAGGGTGGACATGATCCAGGGCAACACCGTGGAAGAGGCCGCAGCGATCCTGGCCGACAAGCTCCTGGCCGAAAAGGTCATCTAGGGAGAGGACATCATGGCACTCTTGGAAATCAACACAAAGGAATGTATCGGCTGCGGAGCCTGTGTGGATGTGTGCCCCTTTGGGGCACTGAAGTTGGTGGACAATATCGCCGTTGCCGATGACAAGTGCACGGCCTGCGGCGCATGCCTCGAGGTGTGCCCGGTCAGCGCCCTGAGCCTGCCGGAGCGGCCTCAGGCGAAGGAAGAAGGCCTGGCCGCCTACCAGGGCGTCTGGACCTGGGTGGAGCAGTTCCAGGGCGAGGCCTCGAGCATCTCCTGGGAAATGCTGGGTCAGGGGCGCAAGCTGGCCGACCAGCGCAAGACGACGCTGACCGCCTGCGTCCTGGGTCACAACGCGGAGCACATCGCCAAGGAGGCCGTGGCCTACGGCGCCGATCGCGTCTTCTGGGTGGATGATCCCAGTCTCGCCGTCTACCGCACGCAGCCCTACGCCAGGATTCTGGTGGACCTGGTGCGCCAGTACAAGCCGGAGATCTTTTTGCTGGGGGCCAGCTCTCGCGGCCGCGACCTGGCGGGATCGGTTGCCACTGAGCTCTACACCGGCCTGACCGCCGACTGCACCGGCCTGGACATTGACCCGCAGACCAACCTGCTGCGCCAGACCCGCCCGGCTTTTGGCGGCAATATCATGGCTACCATCATTTGCCCCAACTACCGGCCGCAGATGTCCACGGTCCGCCATCGCGTGTTTGAGATGCCGGCTGCTGACGGCACGCGTCAGGGACAGATTGTTTCGGTCAAGCCGGCCATGGACGAAGCGCAGATCGCGACGCGTGTGGTGGATTTCGTCACCGAGCAGGGATCCGTCAACCTGGCCGATGCACGCATCATCGTCTCCGGCGGGCGTGGTGTGGGTGGGCCGGATGGATTCAATCCCGTGCGCGAACTTGCTGAGGTTTTGGGCGGTGCGGTGGGTTCCTCGCGTGCCGCGGTGGATGCCGGCTGGATCCCCTACGCGCACCAGGTAGGGCAGACCGGGCGGACCGTGCGGCCCGACCTGTACATCGCCTGTGGCATTTCCGGCGCGGTGCAGCACCTGGCCGGCATGAGCACCGCCAAGATCATCGTCGCCATCAACAAGGACCCCGAAGCGCCCATCTTCAGTTTTGCCAACTATGGCATCGTGGGCGACCTGTTCCAGATATTGCCCGCCCTGACCGAACAGTTCCGCAAAAAGCTGCACAAATAAACCAGAGACTTCCGAAGCCGAGAAAACTTCGGAAGTCTGCTCATGGAGGCCTGACTGTGGTCAAATCAGATCTGTGGCATGACATTCCCGCGGGAGAGCGCGCACCCGATGTTGTCTACGCCGTGGTGGAAATCCCGCGCGGCCATCGCAACAAGTACGAGTACAGCAAGACCCTGGGCGTCATTCATCTGAGCCGGGTGTTGTATAGCCCGATGCACTACCCGGGTGACTACGGTTTCATCCCGCAGACCTGCGGCGATGACAATGACCCGCTCGATATCCTGGTGATGACCACCGAGCCCACCTTCCCGGGCTGCGTGATCGAGGCACGGCCCATCGGGGTTCTGCACATGCTGGACAACAAGGAAGGCGATGACAAGATCCTTGCGGTTCCGGCGGCGGATCCCCTCTTTGGTGACTATGACTCAATCTCGGATGTGCCCAAGCACTTTCTGGCCGAAGTGAGCCACTTTTTCGCGACGTACAAGGAGCTGGAGGGCATCCACGTCCAGGCGCTGGACTGGGAGGATGCGGCAGTAGCCCGCGCGGTCATCCAGCAGGCGTGCGAGCACTACAAGAAGCAGTACTGCTAGCAGAGTCACAGAACCGCCCGTCTCGTGGGCAGCGAGGGCCACGGGACGGGCGGTTTGCCATCACCGGTTCCAGACGCCATCAGGTAAGCGGACTGGCCGCAACCGGGTCTACTGCCCCACGACGATGCCGATCATGTACTCCAGGCCGTCTCTGAGTTCGAAATAGGCCCCGTCCACTTCGTAGCTGTAGCCTCGCGGGTTGCTGGTGTCCACCCCCATGTCGGGCCGGTAGCCTTGCAGGTACGTGAAGCCGACGTAGAAATCCTCTGCGGTTGTATACAGGTTCAGCCCCATGAGGTCGACCGTGATCCAGCCGTCGGCCGTGGGATAGGCGGAAAGAGGGACAAAGCGGTCAGCTCTGTTCTGATCCCACACATGGACCTGGATCGGCGCCGGGTTCTGCAGGTAAAACTTGGCGTGGACCAGGCGCCGGCCGGAAGGCACTGATGTAAAGAGCGTGGCAAAGCCCCGTCCGACATCAGCCGACTGGTACGTCTCCGCTCTGTCGTCGGCGTAGCGATGCTCCATCAGAGCCATAGTAGCAGTCGCTGTGGGCGTAGATGGAACGGGGCTGGCATAGCTGCGGAGCACCACGGGCAGGTGGATATGCTTTGCTGCACCGGGAATGCTAGTCCGAGTTGGGGTCGCCGTCGGCGTCCGAGTGCGCGTCGGCGTTGGAGTGCGTGTCGGCGCCGGGGTCGGAGTCGGTATGACCAACCCTTCGCTCTTGCAGCTCAGGCCAAGTTTGGTGCCTACCCAGACTGAGCCGGAAGCATCCACCGCGATGGCCAGCAGATGGTCGTCTATCAGACCGTCGGCCACGCGCCACGTATACCAGACATCGTCCGCCTTGTCGTGCGGCGTACCGCGGGTGTCGAGCACGCTGAACCCGTCGTTGGCCGCCAGCCACAGCCGGCCGATCTCGTCAAAGGTGATCGCCTGCACGGAGCTGTGGGCCAGCCCGTCGCTTTCGGTGAACGTGGTCCAGGTGTCGTCACCCCTGTCGAGGGGCGTGCCATGATGGTCCAACACGCTCAGACCCAGGAAGGTGCCGGCCCAGATGCGTCCGGCGCTGTCCACAGCCACCGCATAGACAAAGTCGTCGGCCAGGCCGTGGGTCTCGGTAAAGACGGTCCAGGTGTCATCACCCTTGTCGAGCGGCGTGCCAGCATAATCCAGCAGGATCAGCCCACCGCCGGTGTACTTGCTGACCTCCCACTTGGGGTATCCGCCGATCCACACCCGTTGTGCCCCGTCCACCGCGATATCGAATCCCGCGCCGTTGAGCACGCCATTGGTATCGGTTGGGACGTAGGTCATCCAGTGGTCATCGCCCTTGTCGAACGGTGTGCCCCCGCTGTCCAGGACATTGAGACCGCCCGGGAATCCTGAGCTGCTGTCCGGACTGGTAGCCACCCATACCCGTCCGGCCGTGTCCACATCCAGGTCGTACACGTTGCCGCCCCCCAGACCATCTGCGCTCCTGAAAGTCGCCCATTGGTCATCGGCCTTGTCGTGCGGTGTGCCCCTGTCGTCATGCGCATTCACTCCGCTAGAGGTACCGATCCAGTCGATGCCTTCCCGGGCCGCCACGGCGTTCACTGCATTGTTGGCCAGGCCGTCCAAGGTGTTGTAGATGGTCCAGGCCTCACCGTTGGTGACGACCAGACCTCCGGTAGACGTGCCAACCCACACCAGACTCCCGTCAGCCAGCAGTGCATTGATTGAGTTGGAGGGCAGCGGGTCGGCTGTGCGGAACGTAGTCCACGTGTCGTCCGCTTTGTTCTCGACCGTACCCGCATAGTCCAGGCGGCTGATGCCGTAGCCCCAACTTCCGGCCCACACCTCCTGCGCCGGCTCGTCGAGGAACAGGGCATACAGGTTCTTGTCGATCAGACCGTCAATGGTGCTGAATTGCGTCCAGGAGTCATCGACCTTGTCAAAAGGCGTTCCCTTGGGATCGAGTGCAAAAATGCCACCGCCGTAGGTGGCAACCCAGAGTCGTCCCTGGCTGTCCATCGCCAGGTCGTAGGCATCATCGTCCGCCAACCCGTCGGCTGTGCCAAAGGTCACCCAGGTGTCGTCGGCTTTGTTGTCGATGGTACCGCCATGGTCCAGCACACTTACGCCAGACGAAGTGGCTGTCCAGACATTGTCCTGGTCGTCGATCAGCAGGGCATACACCCAATCGTATGCCAGACCGTCTGCCTTGCGGAAGGTGACCCAGGAATCATCACTCTTGATGTGCGGCGTGCCGCCGTCGTCCAGTACATTCAAGCCAGTGACAGTAGCCAGCCACTTGCGGCCGTTACTGTCCAGGGCCACCGCACGCACCTCGCTGCCGCTCAGTCCATCTGCCGTGTCAAAGTTCGTGCAGGTGTCATCCGCTTTGTTGGCCAGGGTGCCGTTGTCATCATAGGCGCTGAGCCCGTAGGTGGTGCCTACCCACTTGACGTTGCCGTGGACGGTAAAGCCGCGCACAAAATCGCCAGCCAGCCCATCGTCGGTCGTGAAGGCAGTCCATTCTGCTCCGTCGTAGGCCACCAGACCCTTGTCTGACGTGCCAAACCACGTGACGCCACCCGCAGCCACGGCGACGGCTTGCACATCGTTGTCCATTAGCCCGTCCGGCGCCACATACTTGATGTAGCCGCCGGTTGCCGGGTTCCAGCGCACGGCCCCGCCCTCGGTTCCGGCCCACAGCACGCCGCTGCTCAGGGTCAGGTCATGCACCCAGTTGGCATTGGTCCAGTTCTGCCAGCCGCCAACGGGCGTGGGCGGCGGCGCGCCGGGAGTGGCCGTACGGGTGGGTGTGCGCGTCGGTGTGCCGATGACGGTTGTCCGCGTGGGCGTTAGGGTGCTCGGGACGGTCGTGGCTGTTGGCGTCGTGGTGGGTGGCGCCACGGGTGCCCAGATGCGCACGCGCATCTGCTTGGCGACCGCATCATTGGCGAAGCGAAACAGGTTAATGGTCGTTGCGGTCAGGTTCTGCCAGTCGGCGCCCAAGAAGTAGCCGCCTGCCTCATACCCTCCGGCGAACTGGTGGTTGATGCCTATGCCATCTGCTGCGGTGTCCCGGTGCCACCCGCGCACGACATAGGTCATTGGGTTGCCGCCCAGGTTATGTGGCAGCGTCAGTACTGTCCCCGCGGCGATGCTCACCCAGTCACTGTCCCACGTGGGTGATTCCGGGATAAAGATGCGCACGCGAACCTGCTCTGCCCAGATGTCATTGCGGTAGCGCCGGACAGTGATCGTGTTGGCAGTCAGGTTCTGCCAGCCTGCCCCGCTGATCTGCTCGGCCATTTCCAGCCCGCCGTAGCCAGCGCTGTTGATGCCAATGCCGCCCGCTGTCGTATCCCGCAGCCACAGGCCGACGACATAGTCATCCACATCTCCACCCAGGTTGTGGGTGAGGGTCATCAGCGTCCCCTGGCTGATGGGTACCCAGTCGCTGTCCCAGTCTGGGCTCTCGGCGGTCCAGACGTGCACGTACACCTCATCGGCATAGACATCGTCGCGCAGGCGGACAACCTGGATGCTGCTGCTGGTCAGATTCTGCCAGTAGGCTCCATAGTAGCTACCGCCAGCTTCGAGCCCGCCAAATGCCCGCTCGTTGATGCCCAGCCCTTGAGGCCTGGTGTCCCGGAACCACAAGTCCACTGCATAGGTCCCTGGGTCCCCGCCCAGGTCGTGCGTGAGCGTCAGCATAGTCCCAGCAGCGATGTGCCGCCAACCACTGCTCCAGGTGTCAGCGTTCTGGCCAGCGCCAACCCCTTCCAATGGCGGCGGGCCAGCCCCGGCGCTGCTGACGAGCATCAGGAGAGCAGTGATCATCGCGCCGGTGATTAGAACGACCCATGTCAAGACCTTGGCTTTCTTCATCTCGTTTCTCTCCTTTGAATTCTGGTGGGGCAGCCTGTTCCCGGTGCCGCTCCCCAAGACATACCACTGCGGCGGGCCGGGCAGTCTCGTGGGCTGCTGGGCGAGCCAGTGCTGGCCTTAGGCCTGGTAGACTGTCTTTCCTCCAACGATAGTCATGGTGATGGGAATCTGGTGCAGGCGCTGCAGCGTGGCGCTGTAAGGGTCTTCCTGCCACACCGCCAGGTCCGCCAGCTTTCCCACCTCGATGGAACCCTTGATCTGCTCCTCGTGGGCGGCAAAGGCCGCGCCCAGGGTATGGGCATGCAATGCTTCCTGCACGCTGATGCGCTGCTCCTCACCGATCACCTGTCCCGAGTACGCCACACGGGCTGCAGCGCCCCAGATGCTCATCTGCGGGGTGTACCAGGGCGTGGTCGGCGCATCGGAGCCCAGGGCGACATGCACGCCGCCGTCCAGCCACTCCCGCGCTACAATGACCCGCTTGAAGCGCTCTTCCCCGAACATGCCCAGATAGCCGTCTCCGCCAATGCGGATAAAGTTGGGGTGCACGCCAACAACCACGCCCAGGTCCCTCATGCGCTGCGTGGCCTGCGGCGTGGTGAGGATGGCGTGCTCGATGCGGTGGCGAGGATCGGGCCGGGGATTGGCGTTCATGGCCTCCTCGTAGGCGTCAAGGGTCAGATCCACTGCGGCATCGCCGCAGCAATGGACACAGATCTGCAGACCGGTGTCATGCAGGGTGCGCACCTGCTTCTTGAAAGTCGCCGGGTCCCAGGCGGGCATGTTCCAGGCCGCGCCGTTGTGGGGCTCATGGCAGTAGGCAGTGGTTGCTTGGCCATCCAACAGGAACTTGAACCCGGCAAAGTGCATGAACGGATCCCGGTATTGGTCGAATTCCTTCAGCGCGGTGTTCAGATCCCTGGGCCCCTCCAGGGTGAAGTAGACCGCGCCGCGCAGGGTCATCTGGCCCTGCCGCCCTGTCTCCAGGTAGGTGTTGACGACATCTACGTCGCGCACGTTGTTGTCCTGGAAGCTGGTCACACCGCACGCAGCGAGAAGCTGCTGGCCGTAGGCGATGTAGCCACGCACATCACCCATGGTGACCTGCTCAATGTACTTGCGCACCAGGTCCATCGCCGGATGGTTGTACAGCACTCCTGTCGGCACGCCCTGGATGTCGCGTTCAATCAGACCGCCGCCCGGATTGGGCGTGGCCGCGGAGATGCCGGCCAGCTTGAGCGCCAGACTGTTCGCTGTGCCGTAGTGACCGCCTTGTTGCATGAGCCACACCGGATGGTCGGGCGAGACAGCGTCGAGGTCCTGCCGCCTGGGCACCACGCCCTGGCCAACGGTAAGGTAGTAGGGCTTGATCCACTGCCCTTTGTGTGTCCTGGCCACCAGCTCAGCCAGCTTCTGTTGCAGCTCGCTGAGCGTCCTGACCTCCGGAGGGACCAGGGGGGTGAAGTAGGTACTGAACATGCCCATGAGCTGCAGGTGACAGTGCGAGTCAACCAGCCCCGGGGTCACGGCCTTGCCCTGCAGGTCGACCACCTGAGTCGCAGGAGAGATGCGGTTGCGCAGTGCATCGGTCGCGCCGGCCGCCTGGATCAGACCGTTCTTGAGGGTCACCGCCTCCACGGTCGAGTCCGCGGCATCCATGGTGATCACCTTGCCGTTGATCAGGGCCAAGTCTGCAGGTCCCTCGAGACTGATCGGTGTGGGCGAGGGAACCGCGGTTGCGCTCGGGATGGGCGTGGGCTGCCGAGTGTGGGTTGGGCGGGGCGTGGATGTGGGTGGGGCCTGCGTGGCCATTGGCACAGGGGTCCAGGTCGGCGCCGGTGGCTGTGTGCTGGTGGGAACCTCAGCAAGCGGTGTCGGCTCGCTACGCGTGGGGCCGCAGCCAGTGAGCACCCAGGCGCATAGGCCTCCCAGATAAGCCAAGAACTTGCGCCGGCTGGTCTTGATCAAGTCACGTGCAGTCATGCAGTCTCTCCATGGCATGCTATTCCCCGTCGACACACGAGGGATGCTGGCGTACCTGTCCCGCCGCGGCGGGATGGCGTCCTAGCTCAGCGACGGAAGGTGCCTCGCTGGGCACCGCGTGCCCTGCGAGGCACGGCTATTACGGATAGCGCCTGAGCAATACGGGCAAGTACAGGTGTCCAGCGCTCACCTGGGGTACGCCCAGTACGTACCAGAAGCCACCGCCCAGCTGGTAGTGGGTGCTGGACGCCGGACCGGCGGCGGCCTGGCCCATGGTACCGTCGAGACTGTAATGCGCGGAGTTAGAGTGCCCTCCGCCACCGGTGAACGCGTACCAGTTGATGCGGATGTTCGCGTTCGCGCTCGCCGCAGTCGCCAGGAGCAGCGATATAGCCAGCAACACGAGCAGGACAGGAGGAATCCTTCGTCTGGACATGGGCCACCTCCTATAGCTGGACCAGGCTGGCTTCATCGCCGTTCACCACCCACATGTTGCAGCCATCGAAAGTGATGCCGCGTGGTCCGTCCCCCACCGGGTAGGTGCCGACCAGCGAGCCGTCCCGTGCCCGCAGCTTGGTCACTGTGTCTTCAGTATAGTTGGTGACCCAGATGTGCCCGCCGTCAAAGGCCAGGGCGCGCGGCCCGGCGCCGACGGAATACGTCCCCAGCAGGGCACCGTCGCTGGCCCGCAGCCGCGTTACGTTGTTGGAGCCCGAGTTGGCAATCCAGATGCAGGCGCCGTCGAAGGTGATGCCAATTGGCGCCATGCCCGTCGGGTACGCGTTGATGACCGCACCGGTCTCGCGATTGAGCACGGTCACCGTGTTGCTGCCTTCGTTGGTCACCCAGATCTTGCTGCCATCGTAGGTGATCAGCCGTGGGTTGTTCCCGCAGGGGTAGGTGCCCACCACAGCGCCGGTTGCAGCGGTGATCTTGGTCACGTTGTTGCTGCCTTCGTTGACCACCCAGATGTAGCGGCCATCAAAGGCCGCACCGTTGGGATTGGTGCCCACCGTCACGGTGAACATGGGCTGGCCGTTGCTCATGCGCAGCACGTGCACGCTGTTGTCGGCGCGGCAGGCAACCCACAGCCGCGCCCCGTCAAAGGCCATGCCAATGGGGTACTGACCTACGGGGTAGGTTCCGATCAGCGAGCCATCGGCGGTCAGTCTGCGTGTGACCGTATTACTGATGCTGTTGGTGACCCATACGCTCATGCCATCGAAAAGAATCCCTTTGGGCTCCCCGCCGACCGGGATGCGGATGGCCGCCTCGTTCACTTCGTACCAGCGGTGCAGGGCAATGCGCCGCAGGTTGGATCCCTCCATCAGCACCGATCCGCCTACCACCAGGGCGTGGTTCTCACCGCTGGTGAACATGGCGCCGATGCCCTCCTCACTGCGCGCCACCACGCCGGCACCGGTACCGCTGTTGTTGATAACCAGCATCGCCCCGGGCGCGTCGTTCACGCTGACTGTCCCCGAGATGCCCGCTCCGGGTATCAGGGTAAAGGCATAGGGGGATCCGGTGAGCTGCTGCCGCGGCGTCATCTCGGCATCGCTGCCGGCCTGGACGCTCAGCCAAAGGTTGTTGATGGCCTGGACGCCGCCCTGTTTGAGC
>Ga0316622_100002224_pt1 | contig 13310 bp, 9 predicted proteins | sample OWC_Aug_OW2_C1_D_FD_207646 | JGI IMG/M metagenome (GOLD analysis project Ga0316622, IMG submission 207646) | Wetland soil microbial communities from Old Woman Creek delta, Ohio, United States - OWC_Aug_OW2_C1_D5_C | ecosystem: Environmental > Terrestrial > Soil > Wetlands | place: USA: Ohio... | reverse complement strand
GGACCCGATCTGGGCACACGGATGCACACTGCGGTGCGACGATTCTGCGGAGACGGGTCGCGCGGCGTGTTGATCATCGGCGCCGACGCCCCACACGTGCGCGACGCCTGGTTGGCGGAGGCCGACGAGGCGCTCGGCGATGCCGACCTGGTGCTGGGCCCGAGCACCGACGGCGGGTACTACCTGATCGGCATGCGGCGGCCGCACGATGTGTTCACGGGCGTGGCAATGGGTACGCCCGACGTGCTGGCCGCCACGCTCGCCCGTGCGACGGATCTCGGCCTGCGCGTGCACCGCCTGCCGGAGACGTTCGACGTCGACGGGGCCACCGATGTCGATCGGCTACGCCGGGAACTGGCGGACAGCCCGGACCTCGCGTTACCCGCCACCGTCGCGGCACTGGCGACGATCACGGGAGTCTCGCCCACCACACGGACCCGCGCAGCGATGGACACCAAGCCGTAGTCGCGGGTCTTCAGCCCGCGACACCGACGGTTTGCCCCCCAAAAGGCCCCCAAGAAGGGGACGCAACTCTTTCCAAAGGAGTTGCGTTCTCTTCCCCGCATTCCCCCGATGTTCATCCTCTGGAGCCGCTACGCGAGCAGATCCCGCAGCCGGACGAGGAAGGCGCGCAGATCGGCAGGACCCTCCGCCGCTGCATCGTGCACGCGTTCCATGTCCAGGCTTTCGTAGGCGTGTGCAACCAGGTTCCGAAACCCCGCAGCTCGGGTCAGCCGCTGCGCCAGGTCGCGGTCGACAAGGCCTGCATCGGCCAGCCGACGGAAGGCGTCGCCGTAACTCTCCGGCGTGCCCAAGTTGAAGTGCAGACACGCCGACAGGCCGAGGTCGATGACGATCTGCACCGCCTGCCACAGGTGGAGGATGACCGCATCTGACGCGTCGCTGGTCGCCACGAACTCGGCCGGGTTCGACGGCAGGCGCGCCGCCACGCGGGCGAGGTGCCGTTCGACGGCCGCTGCCCGCTCGGCGAGAACCGGACGATCGAGCGCGCCCATCACCCCAGGCGGTCCAGGACGGCGTCGTACCCGGGGCGCAGCACAGGCTCGGCATCGTACCAGAAGCGCGCGGCCTCGAAGCGGAACCGATCGAAAATTCCCGGCCTCGCTTCGTACACGAGCACCCCGTCGCGTGCCGCGCGGTAGCGGAGGAGCCCACTCGCGCGCGCCAGGTCCACGAGGTCCAGCCGCTCACTGCCGACGGCTTCCGCCAGTGCGGCCATGACCGTCAACGAGTCCACCGAGCTGTCCGAGAGGAAGCCGAAGTCCCAGTCGGCATGTGCTGCGGCATCGCCCCGCGCACGCGATCCAAACAGCACGAGCAGCGTCAGCCCGCGCTGCCGGGCCGCAACCGCGTGGAGATCCTGGATCACTGAAGTGGTCTTGGGTGCCGGCACGGGCGGATTCTACCCCGATTGCGCGGCGCGAGGAAATCCACCCCCCATCCCATCGAATGCCCCAACACCCTATGCGTCGCCGCGGTGCCGACGCCACGCCCGGCATCAGGTAGGGCCGGTGGGGAGACGGGATGCGCGGTAGCGCAGGCGATCGAAGGGGCCGTTCGTTGTGAAATGCGAGGTGTGGTAAGAGACGCCCATGGCCGAATTGGCGAAGCGAATCACGGTGAACCCCCGGCAGTGCGGCGGCCGCCCCTGCGTTCGCGGCATGCGGATCCGCGTGTCGGAAGTCCTGGAGCTTCTCGCATCGGGAATGACGCCACAGCAGATCGTCAGGGAGCATCCCGATCTTGAACTGGAGGACATCTACGCCTGTTTGCGGTTCGCGAGCAGCGGCGTCAGCCATGCCGTGGTCCTTCCGTGCTGACCAGCCGGCCGCCGCCGACTCGAAGCCTCCGGCAGTGGCATTTCGACAACAAGCTGTAGTCGCGGGTCTTCAGCCCGCGACGCCGATGTCGCCCGAGACGCAGTCACCACCATCCAACCCGCCGGCGCGTCGGACGACCAGCCCTCAACAAACAGACTGCGCCGCAGGCTGAAGGCTGCGACTACACTTACAGCTGCGCGAGGCGGGGGAGACCGCCGCGGCCCGCGGTTCGCCCGTCGCCGTTCGGCACGGCGTCAGCAACGCCATCGGAACCCGAGCCTCGCCGCCCCCCAATCCCACCTGCAGGACAGCCACACCGGCCCGCAACACCCGGCGCGCGTACCGGGCGGTTGCACCCCGCGGGAACCCGGCCGTGAGTGCGTAGCCGGCGCGTGGAATCTGCGCGCGGTTCAACGACAGGACGGACTCCGCCACCAGCCGTTGCGGGCCATAGAACTCGACGCGGTGCCCGACGGGAAAGAAGATCAGGCACTCATGGCCGGCGTGACGCAGCAGCGCTCGGTACTGCGCCGCAAATCCCCGCGGCCGAGCGAGCCGGCGCCCGCACCAGCGCACCGTCATCACCCAGCCGTCGCGCACTGGACACGGCTGCGCCGGTTCGGGCCGCAAGGCGAGCCGCAGCCGGTCCTGCAAGAAGGCGGCGACGCGATCGCGCCACTCCCGCAACTCGTCCGAGCCCCCCAAAGGGGACGCAACTCTTTCCGAACGGCGGCTTTGCGACGCTCAGGGCGCGGTTCGCTGTGCCGGCGTTCGTCGATTGAGGGTCAATCGGCGCAGAGCGGCGGTGACGCCGCACTCCTCACCGAGCACCACCCCGCTGGCTGGCGAGGGAAAACGCGCCGCCGCGATGTGGTGGAGTCCGATCACAGTCTGGGCACAGTGCGGCCGCAAGTCACGGAATCACTGGCGTCTGGAGATCGGAATCGTGATCCTCAATCAGCGGTCCGACAGACGTTTTACTTGTTGTGACCTTCACGGACCGCTGAACGAACCGCGCACGGCACGCACGTACACACCGTCGTACTTGTAGTCGGCTCCAAGGAAGCCATTCTGGAAATCGACGAACCATGCGCTTTCGGGGTTGGGCGCGAAAGTAGATGCCGACCAATTGTAGGAGGAAGCGGTGCAACTGCAGTCCGTGACAGTGCACGCCAGCACACAGCCCGTGTCGAAAACTGGATCCACGCACGGCGGAAGGGAAGCGGAGCCGCATCCCAGGGCATGAGCGTCCAGGATGCTCTCCAACTCTGCGGGGGCGCTCGCCGGGATCGTCTGTACCCCGTCGCCCGCCATGAATGGTAGCCGCCAATCGCTGTGGCTCGCAAAGTGGGACCCGTTAAGCTGTACCAGCCAGTCCCAAGCCGTCGTCACTGCACTGTGATTGAAGGGATCAACATTGCAGGTCCCGCTGCTGCATTGCGCGCATCCCCCCGCCCCGCCCGCCTGCACGTTGCAGGGAGTTACTGCTGCTGCATTCGGTTGGCACAGGGATTCGAAACCGGTGCACGAGCCCGTCGTACAGCCGCACAAACCGGCCCAGCTGTAACGCATGTACACGTCGTGCAGGTCGCCGGCCTGATCCTTCTTCTCCCACACCAAGCACGTCTGCCGGTCGGTGATCGTGCCGTCGCCGTTGTCCACAAAGCGTGGCGATCCGGCGAACGAGGTGCATTGCCCACATGTCCCGCTTGTGCAGATCAGCGCGTCCGCTAAGTCCGTCCCGGCATCGCACGTCGTGCCGTCCGCCTTGTTGCTGAACGCCGTCTGCGACAATGCGCTCGTGCACTGCTGGCACTGGTTGCCCGGGATCCCCGCCCCCTCGGCGTAGCACGTCCCCCCGATGAGGCAGGTGTTCGCGTTGGTGGTGTGCGCGCAGGTGTACGTGTTGTTGCCCGTGGAATTGCAGGTGTCAGTGGTGCAGGTGTAGACGTCGTCGCAGTTCGGCGCACTGCCCACCGTGCACGAGCCGCTCTGGCAGGTGTCGAGCGTGCAGCCATTGGAGTCCGCGTTGCACGGCGTCCCGTTGGGCTGATTCGCGCAAAAACTGGCCGGCGTCAGAATCGGGGGCTGGGGCACGGGCCGGAACGGGATGCCTTCGCCTCTCAGTCGCACGTCGACGCTTCCCGCGGACGTGTTCAGGGTCAACATCCCTTTGAACGTGCCCGTGGTCGGTGGGGCAAACACGACCCTAACCCCACAACTGCCGCCCGGCTCGATCGTGCCCCCCACACGGCAGGTCTTCGTACCCGCGTAAGGATTGAACGGATCGGGGCGCTCGCCGATGCTCCACGGCGGCGTCTCCGCAATGGCAAGCCCGGTGATCGTCGCCGGCTGGCCGCGCATGCGCACACTGAACAGCACGTCGTTGCTCTGCGGCTGCCCCGGCACAACGGCCACCGTGCGGTAGACCCGCAGCGACGGACGCACCGCCGCCCGCCTGGCGAAGGCGGCGTTAGGACCTCCCCCCCCCCGCGAGCACCCAGACCACTGCCAACGACCCGGTGAACACCCGTGTCAGCGAACGATCGACCATTTCACCCCTCCCCCCTACGCTTCGGTACGAGGCGCTCCTCCCACGAACGGGGAGGTGGCGTCAAGGAGAATCCGCCCGGGAGAATTGGGGGCGTTCCTTGAAACGAGGAGAGGCAGGAAGGGATAGGGCTGCCGTCGCTAGCCTTCCGGTTCAGGCGGCGGCTTGAACCACTCCTGGACAAACCCCTGCACGATGGTCAGCGCGCGCGTTGCCTTGGACGCGGCGGCCTTGGCGTCTGCGTCGGTGTACTCCTCACTCGGGAGCCACAACGTATCGTCGATAATGCCCGGATAGCGGCTCAGGCTCATGTCCGGTTCGAGTTCCTCGGAGAGACTGGCCGCTGCCGCAAGTTGTGGTCGCCATTGCTCCGGCACGCGTTCCTCGCTTGCGGTTTGTCTCAACACCGCTCCCACCAAATGCGTCTTCTGGAAGACGCCCAAAGCGATCAATGCTCCCTTCACACCTTTCTCGGCCGCTTGCTGGAAGTGATACACGGCCTTGTCGTAATACCCCTGCTCCAATAGACGGCGGCCGATCTCGAGGTCACGTTCGGCATCCTGAAGCATGCCGAACGCAAAATCGCGGTTGGTCACTTTGGACAGGTACGTGGGCGTTCCGCGTTGCACTGGGAAGCGCCACCCGTGCCGTGTCCGTATGATCCCGCGAGTCCGCACGTATTGGCGCGTCTCACGCAGCGCCTCAGTCAACCTACCGTCGTCGAACAGCACGGTGCCGTCCTCCGCGATGTCGAGAAACAGCGGATTGTGGTTCGCGAAGTTGGAGCGCACTTCATCCGGTGTGAGCAGCAGCACGTCCACCGCAACGCCGGGAAACAGCCGTTTGATCTCCCCGCTCTGTCGCGACCGGCGGTGGCACTTGGGAGGCAGCCCCTCGGCAACCGCCAAGAGGTCCACGTCGGAGCCCGGCCTAGCCTCGCCCCTTGCCGTCGATCCGAAGAGGATGGCTCCGATGATCCGAAATGAGAGCTTCGCCGTTTGGAGCGCTGCCGCGACGCGGTCAATAAGATCCGCTTGCCCGGCCGGTGCGCTTCCCGCGGTTCGGTGCTCTTCCACGCCGGTTCGTCCTCGCGCTCGATCAGGATCTCCGCCCTCTTGTACCACATCCGATTCGTCTGACGCGAATGTCATCTCCAGCAGTTTCCGGGACGGAGAGGTTGTGAAAGAATCGACGCAAGAGGCGCACACCTGTCATGCCCGCGAAAGCGCGCATCCAGAACGCCGCAATCTGCCAATGGATTCCCGCTCGCGCAGGAATGACGCAGTCGGAAACCGAGGTGCCAAGAAAAGGGGACGCAACTCTTTTCAAAGGACTTGTTTTCAAAGAAGTTGCGTCCCCTTTTCCCGGCCCCTGCACCTTGCGGAGCCGTCCGCTGTTTGCGCAAATGGTGCAGAAACACGCGAATGCATGAGACGACGGACCGGCGGCGACTACGCGAGGTCGCCGGGCACCTGCAGCGCGACCGGTGCCGCTCAAACGCAGCGACGGTTGTTTCGTCAATCGTCCCAAGCTCAACGCCTTCGCGTTCGAGCCAGACCCCCAAATGTGCAACCGGGTGTAGATGGAACCGCACCACGCGAGAGGTGTAGCCCGTCCCAACGAGCGCCGTTTTCTAGTCGTGGACAAGCCCCACGAAGGTCGCCGACCGGATAGCCGATAATCCCAAAACCGGCCTCAGCACACCGCCTCGGCCCGCCATCCCCCTGGCCTAGGGTGCGACTCTCGCGTTGACTCGAATCCGTGGTCTGGTAATTTGGAACGGACCGGTCAGTTCCATTATTCAGGACAGCTCATGCGCGGCAGAAAAAAGTCTGATGAGACGCGATTGGCGATCCTCCGGGGCGCGGCGCAGATCTTCTCGCAGCACGAGTTTCACGAGGTGCTGACCGACGACTTGGCGCGCCAACTCGGCATCGGCAAGGGCACGATCTACCGGTACTTTCCATCGAAGGAAGAGCTCTACCTCGCGGCCATCCAGGAAGGGCTCGAGCGGCTCAACGCGGCGCTCACCGCGGTCCTGCAGCAGCACGCGCCGCTGGCCGAAACCATCGAGGTCGTGGTGCGGACCATCGTCAGCTTCTTCTGGCGGCAGCGCGACTTCTTCGTCCTCATGCAGCGGCTGGAGCCCAAGCTGAAGGCCCACGAACGCGCCCAGTGGCAGCAGGCGCGACACGCCCTGGTCGGCATGGTGCGCCGCGCCGTCGACCGGGCGGCGGTGAATGGCGAGATTGGGCGCGGCAACAGTCGGCTCGCGGTCGAGGCGCTGTTCGGCATGATCCGCGGCGTCTGCGTCTACCGTGGCGACGGCGACCGGCCGGAGGAACTCACGCGGCTGGTGACCGGGTTGTTTCTGCGAGGGTTGACGGGAGACGGCGCGGCGCCGCGGGCCGGATCCCTGCGGGTCGTCCGCGGCGGCAAGGGGACGCCATGACCCGACGGCCGCTCCCCCTCGTCCTGGCCCTGGCGCTTGTCGCGCTGCCGGCCTGCAACCGCGCCGGGTCACCGCCGGCGTCGGCGGACGAACCCGACACGCGGGCGCCGATTCCGGTCACCATCGCCGCAGTCACGGTGCAGCCGAGCACCCGGCTGGTGAACTTCGTCGGCACGCTCTACGGTAACGAGGAAGTGACGCTGTCGAGCCAGGTCGAGGGACAGATCAAAGCGCTCAGCGTCGACCTCGGCGACACGGTGCAGGCCGGCCAGGTAGTAGCGCAAATCGACGACGATCAATTGCAGGCGCGGCTGCGCGAGGCCGAAGCGATGCTGGCGAAGGCGCAGGCCGACGAGGCGCGCGGGCGCCAGCTGGTCGCGCGCCAGGTCATCTCGCCGCAGGAATACGAAAGCATGAAGACGCACGCCGCAGTCGCCCAGGCGCAGCGCGACACGCTCACGGTGACCATCCGGCACACGCGCGTCGTTTCGCCGATCGCCGGCGCCGTGGCGCGCCGCGTCGTGTCGGTCGGGGAGTACGTACGGCCGGGCAGCCAGCTCTTCAGCCTGGTGGCCGAGGACCCCGTCAAGCTGCGCGGCGACGTTCCCGAGCGCTTCGCCAACGAATTGCAGGTCGGGCAGGCGGTGCAGGTGCGTGTCGACGCCTTTCCCTCGGCCGTCTCCGAGGGACGCCTGGCGCGCATCAGCCCGGCGTCGAATCCGCAGAACCGGTCGGTCGGCATCGAAGTCCTGGTCGCCAATCCGGAGCGCCGCCTCAAGCCCGGTTTTTACGCGAACGGGGCCGTGGTGACGCGCACGGACGATCGCGCGCTGATGATCCCGCAGGACGCCCTGATCACCTTCGCCGGGGTCACCAAGGTATTTGTCGTGCGCAACGGGGTCGCGCGGCAACGCGAGGTCCGTCCCGGTAGCCGCGGTACGGGCGGACTGGTGGAAATCACCGAGGGCCTGGCGCCCGGGGAGCAGGTGGCGACGTCGGCGCTGAACCGTCTCGAGGACGGCGCCGCGGTGACGATACGGACTGCCGACGTCGCAGCCACCCCGACACCGCCATGAGTCGTGTCAGGCGCGGCGGGCCCCGCCCGCCCCGCAGGAGCACCCGTCGATGAAGCTCGTTGATCTCTGTATCCGTCGCCCTGTCTTCACCACCATGCTGATCAGCCTCTTGGTGGCGCTCGGCTTGTTCTCGTACCGGCGGCTGGCCGTGGACTTGTTCCCGAACATCGACTTCCCGATCGTCATGATCACCACCACGCTCAAAGGGGCCGGCGTGGAGGAGATGGAGTCCGGGATCACCAAGCCGATCGAAGAAGCCGTCAACACGATCGAGGGCATCGACGAACTGCGCTCGGTCAGCAAGGAAGGCGTCTCGCGGGTCGCGGTGATGTTCGTGCTGGAACGTAACCGCGAGGCGGCGGCGCAGGACGTGCGCGACAAAGTGGCGGCCATCCTGCCTCTGTTGCCACAAGGGACCGACCCGCCCGTGGTCGAGAAGTTCGACGTCGAGGCGTCGCCCATCCTGAGCCTCGCCGTCGCGGGCAAGCGCAATTTGCGCGAAGTGACGGAGATTGCCCGCAAATCCGTCAAGGAAGACCTGGAAACGCTGCGCGGTGTCGGATCGGTCACGCTGATGGGCGGCCTCGAGCGCGCCGTCAACGTCGACGTCGACACCGATCGGCTCGCCGCCTACACCATCTCCATCCAGCAGGTGAAGGCGGCGCTGCGCGCCCAGAACGTCGAGATCCCCAGCGGTCACGTCGACCAAGGCAGCAAGGAGATGGTGCTGCGCACGATGGGTCGCATCACCTCGGTCGACGACTTCAAAGGCCTGATCATCGGCAACGTGCGCGGGCGTCCGATCACCATCGGTGACGTGGGTACGGTGACCGACGCCTTCGTCGAGCCGCGCAACCGCACCCGGCTCGACGGGAACCCGGCCGTGTCGCTGCTGATCCGCAAGCAGAGCGGCACGAACACCGTCGAGGTCATCGACCGGATCAAGAAGCGCCTCGCGGAACTCACGCCCGTCCTGCCGCCGGACATCTCCGTGGAAGTCGTCCGCGACCACTCGCGCTTCATCAAGAAATCCATCAACGAGGTGCAGTTTCACCTAGTCCTCGCCGCTGTGCTCGTCAGCCTGACGGTCATGTTGTTCATCGCCAACCTGCGCGCCACCCTCATCGCGGCCGTGGCCATCCCCACATCGCTCATCTCGACGTTCACGTTAATGGACGCGCTCGGGTTCACCATCAACAACATCACGATGCTGGGCATGGTGCTCGCCACGGGCATCGTGATCGACGATGCCGTGGTCGTGCTGGAGAACATCTTCCGGCACATCGAGGAGAAGGGCCAGTCACCGATGCGCGCGGCGGCCGTGGCGACGCGGGAGATCAGTCTCGCCGTCATGGCCACCACGCTGTCGCTGGTCGTAATCTTCCTGCCGGTGGCGTTCATGTCGGGCAAAGCGGGCCGGTTCTTCAACAGCTACGGGATCACCGTCGCTTGCGCCATCATGGTGTCGCTGCTGGTGTCGTTCACGCTGACGCCGATGCTGTGCTCGCGCTTCCTGCGCGTGCAGCCCGCCGGGCACGGTGGACGCGGGTCGCGCGGGATCGGGTTCTACCAATGGCTCGACCGTACCTACGGCGCCATCCTGCGGTGGTCGCTGCGTCACCGCTGGGTGATCGTCACGCTGTCGGTGCTCACCGTCGTCGCCACCGTGCCGCTCTTCCAGCTGGTCGGCAAGGACTTCTTGCCGGAGGACGACCAGAGCAATTTCGAGGTCACTGTCCAGACACCGGAAGGCTACAGCCTGACGCGCACCGACGAGACCATGCGCGAGCTGGAAGCGCGCCTGCGGGAACTGCCGGCCGTCACCCACCTCCTGACGACGATCGGCGACACGACGGGGCGGCTGAAGGCGGGCGAAGGGCCGGTCACCGAGGGCGCCGTCTATGTCCGCCTCAAAGAACTCGAGGAGCGCGACCTGTCGCAGTTCGCCATCATGGAGCAGGCGCGCGCCATGCTCACGCACTACCCCGATCTGCGCACCAGCGTGCAGAACATCAACCTGTTCATGAGCGGTGGCCAGCGCTACACGGAAATGCAGCTGGACATCAGCGGGCCGAGCCTGGAGAAGCTCGACAAATACTCCCAGCAGCTCATGGCCGGCATGCGCGCCGTGCCGGGTCTGGTGGACGTCGACACGACGCTCTCCGTGCGGCAGCCCGAGCTGCGTGTGCAGATCAACCGGCAGAAAGCGTCCGACTTCGGCATCGACGTCGCCGCCATCGCCTCCACCCTGCGCACGCTGGTCGGCGGCGAGCCCGTCACCAAGTTCAAGGAAGAGCAGGAGCAGTACGACGTCTGGCTGCGGGCCCAACTCCCGAACCGCGATGATCCGCAGGCGCTCGGCGACCTGACGATTCCGACGCCGGCCGGCCAACTGGTCAAGCTCGCGAACCTGGCGACGCTGCAGGAGGAACGTGGACCGTCGGAAATCGACCGGTTCAACCGGCAGCGCAAGGTGACGGTGGTAGCGAATCTGGAGCACATGCCGTTGTCGACGGCCGTCGCGAAGATCGACGCCCTGGTCCGCGATCTCGACCTGCCGCCAACGTACCGCACGGAGTATGCGGGGCACGCCAAGAGCATGGCCGAAACGGGGACCAACTTCGCCATCGCCTTCGGGCTGAGCTTGCTGTTCATGTACATGATCCTGGCCGCGCAGTTCGAAAGCTTCCTCCACCCGGTGACGATTCTGCTGGCCCTGCCGCTGTCGGTGCCCTTCGCGCTGCTGTCTCTGCTGATGCTCGGCGACACCCTCAACATCTACAGCATCCTCGGCCTCTTCATGCTGTTCGGCATCGTGAAGAAGAACGGCATCCTGCAGATCGACTACACCAACACGTTGCGCCTGCAGGGCATGGAGCGCGACGCCGCAATCCTGGAAGCGAACCACGTCCGGCTGCGCCCCATCTTGATGACGACCGTCATGCTCGTCGCCGGCATGGTGCCGATCGCCTTCGGACGCGGGCCGGGCTCCGGGACGCGCGCGTCGATGGCGAAGGTGATCATCGGCGGTCAGGTGCTCTGCCTGCTCTTGAGTTTGCTGCTGACTCCGGTGGCCTATTCGTTGTTCGACGACCTGGGCCGGCTGCGGGTGGGCAGCCGGATCGCCGACGCCGCCCGCAGCCTCATCGCCCGCCTGCCGGCGCACACGAACGGGCGGTCGCGGGCATGACGCTCGGCGCCGGTCGTGCTACAGGCGCCGCGACGGATGGCAAGGAGGCGACAGATGCGTAAGTACGCGTTGGGTTCGGCGATCGTCGGTGTGTGCCTGACGCTTGCGGCCCGGGCGCAGGAGCCGGCCGCCGGCCCCCCCGGCCGTGCGACCGCCCCATCGCCCGCCGACGTTCGCTTGCTCGACGAGGTGCCGAACTACGCGGAGATCCTCAAGCACCAGTGGACCGACGGTGTCCCGGCCGACGTCACCGGCGCCGAGGAGTCGATCACCGCCTACGGCCGATTGCTGGCCGGACCGCCAACGCTCACGTCGCTCCCCGAATGCATCGGCCTCGCCCTGGCCAACAACGCCGACCTCCAGGTGCAGCGGCTCACACCGATTGGTGCCGCGGCGCAGGTGCGCAAAGCGCGAGCGATCTTCGATCCCGCACTCTTTGGAACCGTCAGCAAGGATCGCCTGGTCAGCCCGGCGACGACGTTTCTCACCGCCGGCACCGGGGTGTCGCTGTACACACAGAACTTCAAGGCCGACGTCGGGCTGCGCAAGACCCTGCTCTCGGGCGGGCAAATGTCGTTATTCTTCAGCAACACGCGCTACCAGGCCAACCCGTCGATCGCCAACCCGCTGGAGCCGCGCTACAGCACGGCCCTCACGCTGTCGCTGAACCAGCCATTGCTGCGCAACTTCGGGTGGTTCTACTCGCTGCTGCTGGTGGAAGTCGCCCAGAACACGCAGCAGGCGGCCTATCACCAGTACCAGGCGGTGGTGGCAAACATCGTCGCACAGGTCGAGCGCGCCTACTGGACCCTGGTGCTGGCGCAACAGAACGTCAAGGTGCAAGAGGACGGCCTCGCGCTGTCGAACGAGTTTCTGCGCCAGAACGAGGGCAAGTTCGCAGTCGGCGCCTTGGCCCAAACGGCCGTGCTCGAGGCCAAGGTGAACGTGGCCGAGCGCCAGGCCTTACTGATCCAGGCACAAAACAGCGTCGACGTGGCGCGCGACAATCTGCGCGCCTTGATCAACGCGCCCGGCACCAACGCGCCGGCCCTGCTGATGATCGAGCCGCAGGACAAACCGACCGTCGAACCCTACACGATCGACCTCGAACGCAGCCTCGGCGCCGCCCTCGCGGAGCGCCCCGAACTGCAGGCCGCGCGCCTCGACGTCCACGGCAAGGGCCTGCAGCGCAAACTTGCCGAGAACCAACTCCTGCCGAAGCTCGACTTCGTCGGTGCCGTCGGTGTCAACGGACTCAGCGGGAACGACGCCAATGTCACCTTCGACGGCAACCCGGTCCCGGTCAACAACACCGTCAGGGGCGGCTACGGCACGGCACTCGACTTGCTCCCGGACGGGCGGTTCTACAACTACGCGGCCGGGGCCACGGTCGAGATTCCGCTCGGCAACGCCGCAGCCAAAGCCGACTACGCGGCCGCCAACATCGGCTTGTCGCAGTCGCGGCTCAGCATGCAGAAGGTGCAAGAACTGGTGACCCTGGAGATCAAGAACGCCGTCAGCAACTTGCAGTCCGACCTCAAGAGCATCGAGGCCACCCGCATTGCGCGCCAACTGGCCGAGGAAAACCTGCGCAATCAGAAGGCGCGCTACGACGTCGGCCTGGCGACGACCAAGGACTTGCTCGACTACGCCAACCGCCTCACGCTCACGCAGTTCGCCGAAGTGCAGGCGCTGACACGCTACAACACCGATCTCGCCGAGATGCGGCGCGCTGACGGCACGCTGCTCAGCGCCCGCAACGTGTATATCGAACGCGTGTCGCCCGAAGCCGCCCCGTGGTGGGCGCGGTTCTGAGGCGAGCCGCCAGCGCCACCCCTACTGGACGTTGCGCGCCAGAAAATCCGACAGCGGCTGGACGACGTTGTTGTTGGCGTCGTCCTCCGCCGTCGTGACGTCGATGTGGGAAAAGCCCTCGCTCATGTACACTTCGAACCCGCCGTTCGCGTTGCCGAACGTCGGGAATGCCGCGTTGGGCGCGGTCGCGTTCACCACCCGCGGCGTCGCGCCGTCGCAGCCGGGTGCCGTGCACGGCCCGATGCTCGTCGCGAACGCGGTGAACCCTCCCGGCACCGGCACCAGGCCGTTGGTGGCACCGAAACAGATCACCGGAATGTTGATGTTCGCCGCCTGCGTCAGATTCTCGATGTCGCGCCGCCCGCGGCCCACCGACAGGGCAGTG